>Ga0081540_1000811_pt1 | contig 28653 bp, 24 predicted proteins | sample TabmetS2T1R1_FD_71024 | JGI IMG/M metagenome (GOLD analysis project Ga0081540, IMG submission 71024) | Tabebuia heterophylla rhizosphere microbial communities from the University of Puerto Rico - S2T1R1 | ecosystem: Host-associated > Plants > Roots > Rhizosphere ...
GAAGATGAGAACCGGCGGGTCGCCGAGCAGCGCGGCCGCGATGCCGAGCCGCTGGGCCATGCCCAGGGAGAGCTGGCCCGCCCTGCGGTTGGCCGCCCCATGTCGGCCAGCACTGTGCAGGCCGACGGTGTGGAGGGTTTCGTCGACCCGGCTGGGCGCGATGGCGTTGCTGGCGGCCAACGCGATTAGGTGCGCCCGGGCGCTGCGGCCCGGGTGGAAGGCCTTCGCCTCGAGCAGCGCGCCGACCTCGCGGAGCGGAAATCGCAGGTCACGGTACGTGTGGCCGGCGACCTTGACCGTGCCGTGGTCGGCCGCGTCCAGGCCCAGGATCAGCCGCATGGTGGTGGACTTGCCGGACCCGTTCGGCCCGAGGAAGCCGGTGACGACCCCGGGGCGGACGTCGAAGCTCAGCTGGTCGACCGCCGTTATGTGGCCGTAGCGCTTGGTCAGGCCGTGGGCTTCGATCATGGTTCACCTCCCGCGTTGGCTGGGCTGCGTTGCGCTTTCAGCCTGCCGGTTCGGGGCTGGCCGGCGGAACGCGGGAAACGCCCCTCTTGACCCGGGGGTTTTCCCCGGGGCTACGCGGTTCGCCGAGGCGACATGGTCAGGACCAGACCGCTTGAGTTGATCTTGAACATGCGTCCGCGGGTCACGTCGCCTGGCCGTGACCCGTGATGTCCGTGCGCTCCCCGCACTCTGCCGTGACTGACCACGCGCGCCCACCGCCCAGTTCGTACTGCATGGATGTCCCAGCCATGCACCTGGAGCAGCATGAACGCGGCATTCATGTCGTATGACCCGGTTTGGGCGTCACGGGAGAGGGGGTTCGCTGCCACGGGGGCATGGTGGGTGGGCTGGTGTTCAATCGGGCGGGCAGGGGGATTGTCGGTGGGTGGCGTTACGGTCGGGGGATGGCCAATTTCGCGGTGAGGCTGGTGCACGGGCCGAGCTGGGATCCGGGGCGCCCGATCCGGGGCCAGGACGGGTGGGACGAGCACGCAGCGTTCATGGACGGGCTGGTGGAGGACGGGTTCATCATCCTGGGAGGGCCGGTCGGCGACGGGGAGCAGACGCTGCACGCGGTCGAGGCGGCAGACGAGGACGAGATCAGGACGCGGCTGGCCCTGGATCCGTGGGCTTCGGCCGGGCTGCTCCGGGTCGGGCCGGTAGAGCCCTGGGCGCTGTGGCTGGACGGGCGGGGGCTGGACGGGCGGGGTTAGGCCGCGCGGGCGAAGGACGCCGGCTGGGCGCGGACGGCGCCGGACGTACCGGCGACCACGGCGCGGGCCCAGCGCATCCGCAGCACCGCGGTCTCCGGGTGGTCGCCGTAGGCCTGCGCGACCCGTGCCGCGCAGCCCTGGACGCCCAACGCCGCGACCGCCGCCGCGATGGCCTGGTGCACCTGGGCCGGGGTGGGGGCATCGGAGCGCTGCAGCGGCGAGGCGAACAGCGCGTCGGCCCGGGCGGTGCTGATGGTGAGGTCGGAGGTTGCTGACCGCATCGTGGGCCTCCTTGATGAGGACACTTCCGGTATACGCCTTGGGTCTGACATTTAGGACTCCGCCGCGCCGCGGAACTCATCTGATCGCGCGGGGTGTTACCAGCCGAGTTCGGTGAGGCGGTCGTCGTCGATGCCGAAGTGGTGGGCGACCTCGTGCACGACCGTCCGGCGGACCTGGTCGGCGACCTCCTCCTCGGTGCGGCAGATGGCGCAGATCTCCTGGCGGTAGATGGTGATCCGGTCGGGCAGCACCCCGGCGTAGTCCGACGTGCGGTCGGTGAGCGGGATGCCCTCGTAGAGCCCGAGCAGGCCGGGCGGACCGGGGTCGTGCTCGACGATCACCGCGACGTTGCGCATCAGCCGGCCGAGATCTTCGGGCAGCCCGTCCAGCGCCGTGACGACCATGTCCTCGAAACGGCCGGGCTCGACGTCGATCATCAGTCCCAGCGCCGCGCGTTGCTGTCGTTGAGCTCTCCCGGCCGCTCCGGGATCACGCAGAAGACCAGGCCCGCGGGGTCGCGCATCAGCTGCCAGTGGTGCGCCTGCCCGGCCCGTTCGGCACCCAGCGTTTCCAGCCTGGCCACCTCGGCGGGCAGGTCGTCGGTGTGGATGTCAAGGTGCACCCTGGCCTGCCCGTCGCCGAGCCGCTGGATGAGCAGGCCAATATCCTGGCCGGGCAGCATGGCGCCGTGGTACTCGGGGAACCGGACGCCCTGGGTCAGCGGCTCGCCGACCGCCGCATCCCAGAAGGCCAGCTCACGGTCGTGGTCGGCGGCCGGGACATCGATCACGATCTTGGACAGACGACTGTAGTGTGCCACCCGGCTAGCGTACGGTCAGCGGGCTAGGGATAACGTGGCGGGCAACCGGGCCGGGTTCGCGGCGGGGCGCTCAGTCTGTCCCGGACTCCATCGCGGCGCGGTCGAGGAGCTCGTCGTCGCCGGGGACCCGGCCGCGGGAGGCGATCGCCTCGGCCCCGCCCTCGGGCAGCGTGTCGACCAGCCCGGTCGGGCCCGCGATGCCCAGCGCCGGGTGCGCCCGGCCGAGCATGCCGATGCCGGCGTAGTGCTCCAGCTTGGCGCGGGAGTCGGCGATGTCGAGGTTGCGCATGGTCAGCTGGCCGATCCGGTCGGTCGGGCCGAACGCCGAGTCCTCGGTCCGCTCCATGGAGAGCTTGTCCGGGTGGTAGCTGAAGGCCGGTCCGGTGGTGTCCAGGACCGAGTAGTCCTCGCCGCGGCGCAGCCGCAGGGTCACCTCGCCGGTGACCGCCATCCCGACCCAGCGCTGCAGCGACTCGCGCAGCATCAGCGCCTGCGGGTCGAGCCAGCGGCCCTCGTACAGGAGCCGGCCGAGCCGCCGCCCCTCGGTGTGGTAGCTGGCCAGGGTGTCCTCGTTGTGGATCGCGTTGACCAGCCGTTCGTACGACGCGTGCAGCAGCGCCATCCCCGGCGCCTCGTAGATGCCCCGGCTCTTGGCCTCGATGACCCGGTTCTCGATCTGGTCGGACATGCCCAGGCCGTGCCGGCCGCCGATGGCGTTGGCCTCGAGTACCAGGTCGACGGGTGAGGCGAACTCCTTGCCGTTGATGGTGACCGGCCGGCCCTGCTCGAAGCCGACCGTGACGTCCTCGGCGGCGATCTCGACGCCGGGATCCCAGAACCGCACGCCCATGATCGGGTCCACGATCTCGATGCCGGCGTCGAGGTGCTCGAGCGACTTGGCCTCGTGCGTCGCGCCCCAGATGTTCGCGTCGGTGGAGTAGGCCTTCGCCGTGCTGTCCCGGTAGGGCAGGCCGCGGGCCAGCAGCCACTCGGACATCTCCTTGCGGCCGCCGAGCTCGCCGACAAAGCTGGCGTCGAGCCACGGCTTGTAGATCCGCAGGCTCGGGTTGGCGAGCAGGCCGTACCGGTAGAACCGCTCGATGTCGTTGCCCTTGAAGGTGGAGCCGTCGCCCCAGATCTGCACGTCGTCCTCGAGCATCGCCCGCACCAGCAGCGTGCCCGCGACGGCCCGGCCGAGCGGGGTGGTGTTGAAATAGGCCCTACCGCCCGAACGGATGTGGAAGGCCCCGCAGGCCAGAGCCGCGAGCCCCTCCTCGACCAGGGCGGCGCGGCAATCGACCAGCCGCGCGGCCTCCGCGCCGTACACGGTGGCGCGGCCCGGCACCGAGGCGATGTCTGGCTCGTCGTACTGGCCGATGTCGGCGGTGTAGGTGCACGGCACGGCGCCCTTCTCGCGCATCCACGCGACCGCTACCGAGGTGTCGAGACCGCCGGAGAAGGCGATGCCGACGCGTTCGCCGACGGGCAGGGAGCAGAGCACCTTGGACATGATTGCAAGTATATGCATAGCACTGCATGAACATGCAACGTGGGGGGCCTAGTCGGCAGGGGGCTAGTCGGCAGGGGTGCTAGTCGGCGGGGGTGACGCGGCGGACGCGGGTGGGGGTGCCGGGCGGGCCGGCCGGGGCGTTCGGGTAGAGGGGGACGCCGACGCAGGTGAACAGCAGGCCGTTGACGGGCTCGCCGAGGAGGGCGGGCACCTGGCTGTCGTCGAAGGTCATCCCGGACGCGCTGGCGCCGAGGGCGTAGGCGGCCAGGTGCAGCCGGCCCTCGGCCAGCCCGGCGGCCAGCTGTGCGTCCCGGTACTCCGCGTCGCTGAGCTTTCCTATGTCCGCGGTGGCGATGGCGACGAACGCGGCGTCGCGGCCCAGCGCCTGCTCCAGGCACACCCGGTACAGCTCGTCCCGCATCGCCGTCTGACGCACCGGAGCCGTCAGATCGGGCCAGCGGTACACGCCGGGATCGAGGCCGCCGACGTCGTGTGCCACCACCCAGTGCGGCACGCCGATCCCGCGGACGGCCACGCTCATGCTGGTGCGCAGCAGGTCCTGCGGCAGGCCGCGGCTCGCGTCCATCCGCCGCTGGGAGCCGCGCGCGGCGATGACGCTTTCCACCGGCGGGCCGGCTACGCCGGGCACCCGCACCGGGTGGCCGCGGTCCCACGCCGGGCCGAGCCGGGTGCTCTCCCCGGCGCGCTGGGCCGCCGTGACCAGGGGGAACTCCAGCGGCGCTGAGTCCACGTCGCCGCGGGCCGCCGGGCCGGCCGGATCAAGGGCGGGCGGCGCCTCGTCCAGCGCCACCACCGCCACCGGGAACTCGTGGACCCGGTCCACGCCGGTCAGCGCGGCCACCTCCGTGTCCGGGAAGCGGGTATACAGCCGGGCGGGCAGGCCGGCCGAGTCGGCGAGCGCCAGCAGCTGGGCCAGCATGGTGCCGGCGTCCCAGTAGATATGCCGGTAGCCGCGTTCGCGGTAGCGCCAGCCGGTGCGCCACGGGACACCGGTGACGACCACGGCGGGCCCGCTTGCCGCCGGGCCGCCGCTGGCCGGGCCGCTGCTGGCGCCGCCGCGCGGTGGCGGGCCGACGAGCACCAGCGCGTGCTCGAGCGGGTCGTACCAGTGCACGCCGGCGGGCAGCGTGCCGCCCGGCGGCACCGCGACGTACAGCTCCAGCGGGAAGCGGCCGCCGGCCGACCCGGCGGCGCGGAACGGGTGGATCCCATAGGGCCGTTCCATGGTGCGCACCACGCCGGCGGACAGGTACAGCAGGCGGGAGAGGTTCGGCAGGTCCAGGGGCGCGGGCTTGACCTCAGCCGTGCCCGCCAGCACGGCCAGCGCCGGCTCGGGGGTCACGGGCAGGTCGCGGGGCAGCGGCGTGCAGGGTAGCGGCTCCGGGTACCGCTTGACGAACCACGGGAAGCGGGACATGTCGTTGGCTTCCAGGTCCTGCACGATCCGGGGGTCGTCGATGGCCTCGTCCCACTCCCGGCCGGGCTGATAAGAGGTCAGCCGGTGCAGCGTCTGCGTCGCGGTTTCCACACTGCAGCGTAAGCCTGGTTGCGGTGCACGTGGCGGCCGGCCGCCGGGTTCATGATCGTGAACAGTTTGCGGTGCTATTTGCCCAAAACTGTTCACGATCATGGTTTCACCTTGGGGGAGCTACGGGTCTTCGGGGAGGCCTTCGCCGCGGGCGGCGAGCATGGAGTCGTAGCCGGGGTGGCGGAGGATGTCGTGCAGCTGGCGGCGGCGTACGCCCTGGTTGCCCCCGTCGTAGAGGGGGAACACCATGGCGTCGCGCATGATCCGCTCGAGCGGGGCCAGGTCCTTGGTATAGCTGGCGATGCCGATCACCCGCATGCAGTCGTAGACCGTCGCGACGGCCGCCTCGGAGCAGTAGACCTTCGTCATGATCGCCAGCTCTTCCGCCCGCCCGCCGGTGCGCTCGAAGTCATGGCACGCCTTCCAGGCGAGGTAGCGGCAGGCCTCGATCCGCATCTTGATGTCGGCGAGCATGAAGCCGACGTTCTGGTGCTCGATGACCGGCACGGTGCCGAGCCGTTTCTCGCTGCGGGCGAAGTCCAGCGCGTATTCGAAGGCCGCACGCATGGTCCCGACGCAGGCCGCGCCGATCAGCGCCGCCGTCCAGCTGAACGCGCCGGTGACGACGCGCTTGCCCGCCCGTCCGGGCTCGCCGATGAGGTTGGCGGCGGGCACCCGGACCGCGTCGAAGTGCACGCGCGGGGTGACCACGCCGCGGTGGCCGATCTTGTCGTACACGTCGATCACGCTGATGCCCGGAGCCGAACCGGGCACGGCGATCACGGCCAGCGCGTCGTCCGCGCCCGCGGCCGGGTCGGTGCGGCAGACCACGGTGTACAGCTCGCAGCCTTGCCGGTTCCATCCGGTGCCGTTGGTCGTGTAGTGCTTCTCGCCCGTGATCACCCACTCGTCGCCGTCGCGGCGGGCGATCGTCTGCATCCCGCCGGCCGGATCGGGCGAATCGAAGTTGGCTCCCCCGGCCACGTCGGTGAAGGCGTAGGAGGCGAGCAGGTCACCCTCGGGGTCGTCGGCGAACGGCCGCAGGAACCGCTCCTTCTGCTCCGGCGTGCCGTACTGGATCACCGGCTGCAGGCCCAGCCCGGTGCCCAGCAGCGTCGTCGGCACGTTGACGTCGACGCAGGTGAGTTCCTCGGCGGCGATGGCCAGGTCGAGCATGGAGAACCCGGCCCCGCCGTAGTCGGCTGGGATGAACGACTTGGTGAAGCCGGCGTGGGCCATTTCGCGGTAGGCCTCCCGGCCGGCCAGGAATGACTCCCATCCGTCGTCCGCGCGGTCGATCAGGCCGGCGACCGGGCGGAGCACGCCCTCGGCGAAGGCCTTGGCGTTCTTCTGCAGTTCCTGCTGGCTGTCGCTCAGGGTGAAATCGATGGCCACGGCGGGCACCTTCTTTCTCGACCGTATGGGACGCTGGGCGGGTGACAATCAGGACGGCTTTTACCGACCTCTTCCAGATCGATCATCCGCTCGTGCTGGCGCCGATGGGAGGGGTGTCCGGCGGGGCGCTGGCCGCGGCGGTCTCCGAGGCGGGCGGCCTCGGCCTGGTGGGCGGCGGCTACGGTGATCCGGGCTGGCTGGAGCGCGAGTTGGATACGGTGGCCGGCGCCACGGGCAAGCCGTGGGGGGCGGGTGTTATCACCTGGGCCGCCAGCGCGGACGCCGTCCGGCTGATCCTGTCCTACCGGCCCGCGGCCGTGTTCTTGTCCTTCGGAGATCCCGGGCCGTACGCCGTGCTGGTCAAAGAGACGGGAGTCCAGCTGATCTGCCAGGTGCAGGACGTGGCCGGGGCGCGGCAGGCGGCAGCGGCCGGGGCCGACGTGATCGTGGCCCAGGGCACCGAGGCGGGCGGGCACGGGAGCCGCCGGGCGACCCTGCCGCTGGTGCCGGCGGTCGCCGACGCAGTCGCCCCGGTGCCGGTGCTCGCGGCCGGCGGGATCACGGACGGGCGCGGGGTGGCGGCCGCCCTGATGCTCGGCGCCCAGGGTGCCGTGGTGGGCACCAGGTTCTGCGCCACGCCCGAGGCCCTCTACCCGGACTGGGCCAAGAAACAGCTGGTGGACAGCTGCGGAGACGAGACCAGCCGGACCCGGGTGTTCGACGCGGCCCGCGGCTTTGACTGGCCGAACCCGTACACGGGCCGGGCCCTGCGCAACGCCTTCGTCGACGCCTGGGACGGACGCGAGGACGAACTGCGGGCCAGCGCGCAGGCCCGGGAGCGGTTCGCGCTCGGCCACCAGGCCGGGGACCCGGACGTCGGCCTGGTCTGGGCGGGGGAAGGGACCGACCTCATCACCACGGTCGAGCCGGCCGGGGAACTAACGGGCCAGATCGCGGCGCAAGCCGAGGAACTGCTACGCGCGGCCGCTCGCCAACTGGATCACTAGATCGCCATGTAATTGGATCTAACCGGTGCTCCACTTGGCCCGTACGGTCAGTGTCATGAGCACCATGACCCAGACCCTCAGCCCGGCCCACGCCACCCGCTACGACATCCCGGTTTCGCGCCCGCGGCTGGTCAGCGGCCGCTTCGCGGCGGCGCTGCTGTCCTCGTTCGGCGCGCTGACCAGCTTCTACCTCCTGCTCTCGGTGACACCCATGTACGCCATGTCGGCGGGCGCCGGAAGCGCCGGGGCCGGCCTGGTGACCGGCTCGCTCATGCTGACCACGGTGCTGGCCGAGTTCGCCTCGCCCCGGCTGCTGGGACGCTTCGGCTACCGCGCCGTGTTCGCGGTCGGCGCGCTGCTGCTCGGCGGCCCGGCCCTGGCGCTGCTGCTCCCGCACAGCATGGCCGTGATCACCGCGGTCAGCATCGCCCGCGGTCTCGGGTTCGGGCTGTCCACCGTCGTGATCGGGGCCCTGGTGGCCGCGTCGGTGCCGGCCGAGCGCCGCGGCGAGGGAATCGGCCTGGCCGGGGTCGTGTCGTGCGTGCCTGCGATCGTGGCCCTGCCGTCCGGGGTCTGGCTGGCCCACAACGCCGGGTACGCCATCGTCATCGCGATCACGGCCATCAGCGCGCTGGCGCTGCTGGCGGCTACCCCCTGGCTGGCCAACCCGGCCGAGGCCGGCCCGAGCGGGGCAGGACAGGCGAACACGGCTTCGGTCGGCCTGCTGGGCAGCCTCCGGCCCGGCGGCATGCTGCGGCTCGTCCTGGTCTTCGCGGCCACCACCGTGTCGGCCGGCGTGGTGGCCTCGTTCCTTCCGCTGGCGGCGGGCGTGTCCGCGGGCGTGGCCACCCTCGGGTTGTTCGCGCAGGCAGTAACCGCCACCGCCAGCCGCTGGTGGGCCGGCCGACGCGGTGACCGGCACGGTCACGCCGGCCTGCTGATCCCCGGGCTGCTGATCGGCGCGGCCGGCATGGCCAGCCTCATCTGGGTCTCCGCCCCGGTCGTGGTGATCGCCGGGATGTGCCTGTTCGGAATCGGGTTCGGGATCGCCCAGAACGCCACCTTCGCGCTGATGATCGACCGCGCTCCCGCGGGTGGCTACGGCACCGCCAGCGCGCTGTGGAACCTGGCCTACGACGCCGGTTACGGCACCGGCCCCATCGTGTTCGGCGTGTTCGTGGCGCACACCGGCTACCCGGCGGCGTTCGGCCTCACCGGGCTGCTGATCCTGGTCGCCCTGGTCCCGGCGATGCGCGACCGCCGGCAGCAGGGCACGGCCGGCTGAGGGGCGCAAGCGGAACAAGTCCGCACTTGTCCGCCACAGGCCCAGGAAGAAGACTCGTATCGTGACCCCGAAGCGTCTGCTCAGGAAGGGGCGGCTGGCGCTGGCCGCCGTAGCCCTGCTGGCAGGTGCGCTCGTCGCCTCCGCGCAGGCGCGGCCGGCCGCCCCGCCGGAGCCCAGTCACACGGCGCAGCCCAGTCACACGGCGCAGCCCAGTCACACGGGGCAGCCCGGCCGTACGGCGCGGCCGGCCGCCAGCCCCGGGCACGTCACGGTGCTCGCGGCCGCGCTGAAGAAGATGCGCGACCACTACGCCTCGTTCGCGAAGTTCACGCCCGGCCCGCAGGACATCTTCGACTACAACATCGGCAACCTCTGGCTCAAGGGCATCGACGGCAGCGGGACCACCGTGGCCGTGGTCGAGGGCTGGGACGACCCCAACGTCGCCGCGTTCATCCACGTCAGGGACGTGCGGTACGGCCTGCCCGACCCGGTCATCCAGACCATCTACCCGTCCGGCCCGCTGCCCGCGCAGTGCCCGCCCGGCATGGTGGCGCTCGGCAGCTACGGGTCGTGCGAGGCCTGGCAGGGCGAACTCGAACTCGACGTGCTCGCCGTGCACCTGATCGCGCCGTACGCCAAGATCGTCATCTCGGCCACGCCGGCCGACAGCGAGATCACCGACGATCCGGCCAGCAACGTGGCGCCGCCGGAGATGATGCGCGCGCTGGAGTACATCAGCGCCCACCACATCGCCAACGCGATCTCGATCAGCGACGGCACCGGCGAGGACACCTACGCCTTCGGGACCGCGCAGATCCACGCGAACGACCCGGGCCCGCTGGCCGCGGCCGCGGCGGGCATCCCGGTGACGAACTCGACCGGTGACTGCGGCGTGGTGCAGAACCTCGCGGTCGCCAACGCCCAGTGCGGCAACACTAGCGCCGGACCGCAGACGGCCACCTGGGACGACAACCCGTGGGTCACGGCCGTGGGCGGCACCGTGCCGAACGTCAGCAAGACCGACGGAAGCAAGCTCGGACCGGACCCGATCTGGCACGAGGGCGGCATCCTCTCCGCGGGCGCCGGGTTCTCCGCTGTCTTCCCGCGGCCGTCCTACCAGGACAGGGTGAACGGGGGTTCGAAGATGCGTTCGGTGCCGGACATCACGATGGACGCGCAGTCGGGCACGTCCGAGTCGGCGCCCATGGTGGCCGGGGTGCTCGCGCTGGCGACCCAGCTCAACCACGGCCATAACCTCGGCCCGGTCAACCCGGTGCTGTACGACATCCTCGGTCCGCACGGCGCGCGCGCCGGCATCTCCGACGTGGTGAGCGGGAACAACTCGGTGATCGACCCGAACACCGGCGAGGTCCTGGTGCCGGGCTTCACCGCGGCCCCCGGATTCGACGTCGCGAGCGGCTGGGGCACCGTGGACGCGGCTAAGTTCGTGCCAGCGCTGGTCGCCGGCACGAGGGCGACTGGCCTGGCCCGTTCGGCCCGAAATGAAGCCGGCCGGGAGCTCAGCAGGCTCACCCGCGCCATCCGGCTCTCGGCCGGCTCTGGCGGGACCACCGCCGTGACCAGCACCGGGTTCCTGCCGCGCCACCCGGTCAAGCTGGCCGTCGACGGCGCCCTGATCACCACGCTCACGGCCAGCGACCAGGGCGCGGTCAGCTACACGCTCAACCCGGCCGCGCTCGGCCTGAGCCACGGGCACCACGTACTGACGCTGCGGGGCATGCTCATCACCACCACGGCCACCTTCCGCAGTTAATTTCCCGCGGGCGCGTGTCGAGGCGGCCCGGGTGGCTCCGACTAACGGGTGTCGGCGGCCACCCGGGCCGCCCGCCCGTAGGAGCAGGAAATGACCAAGGTCACCGCCCAGATGTCCGTTTCGCTCGATGGCTACTACGCCGGTCCGCGCAGCACGGCCGACCCGCGCGACATGGCGGCCTGGCTGGAGGGCCCGGAAGGACCCGGCTTCTTCCGCGTGACCCGGTGGGTCATCGACGCCATGGGCTGGCGGGAGCGGCAGGGGTTCGCCGGCGGCGAGCGGTCGGTCAACTCGCGGATCATCGAGGAGACGTTCGCCGCGGCCGGAGCCTACGTCATGGGCAGGCGCATGTTCGACGGGGGCGAGATCCCGTGGGGTGACGAGCCGCCGTTCCGCGCGCCGGTGTTCGTCGTGACCCACCGCGACCGGGAGGTCCTCCAGCGACAGGGCGGGACCTCCTTCACGTTCGTCACCGGCGGGATCGAGCGGGCCGTCGCGATGGCCCGGGAGGCGGCGGGCGGCAAGGACGTCGCCGTGGCCGGCGGGGGCACGCTGCTGCGCCAGGTGCTGGCGGCCGGGCTGCTCGACGAGCTCGAGCTGCACATCGCGCCGGTGCTGCTCGGCGACGGCATGCGGCTCTTTGACGCTGGCCCCGGGGCCGGCCCCGGGGCGGGCCTCGGGCTGGACACGCACGAGGGGATCGAGCTCACCCCGGTCCGTGTGGTCGAGACGCCCGAGGTGACACACATCCGCTACGCGGTCGGCGGCCGGGCCAAGCTGGAGCTAGACGACCGCGGCTCCGGCGCGGCCTGAAACCCTGTTACCTGGGACGACCGGCCACCCTCGGGCAGTCCGGGAAGGAACTGTCCGAGGGTGACCGGCATCATCGGCCGGGTCGGCTTGTTCTTCTTTCAGCCGGGCCAGCTCGGCTTCCAGCTCGCATACCCGCTGGTGAAGACGGTGCAGCTCGGCGGCCAAGAGCTGGTTCGGCCCGCCGGTGTGGCCGAGGAGCGCCTTCGCCATGCCGGAAGCCTCCCTGCTTCACCGCGGGTGTTACGGCTTCATGCCAGCACGCGCGGTTGCAAACGAGGTGCATTGCCTGTGGCGGTGGGATGGAGATGTCCACGCCGTCTTCATCGTTGCTGCGCGGCGTTTGCACGCCCGCCCATGACAGTAGAGCGAGCTGGCCGCCTCCCGACGCTCCCCGGGAAGCGGTCAGCGCCCGTTGATGCGGTTCAACCGGGCCCGCTATGGTGCCGGGTGCGTTCCCGGTTCCTGAAGATCGTGAACAGCACTCGCAGGACGAGGATGGCGGCGACGATGAGCAGGTTGTAGCCGATTATCTGATAGAGGCTGACGGTGGGGGTGACCTTCGGACCACCGGGCGCGCCGAGCAGCAGCGCCGCGACGATGCCAGATGCCGCGCCGAGGAACGCCAGGAGGAACCGATTGGTCAGGCCGGTGACCACCCGGCGGTCGCGCTCGTCGGCGAACAGCCGAACGTTGAGGCCGAGCCGGCCTTGCTCCAACGCGCCGGTGACGCGATCGAACCGGCGTGGCAGCCGACGGATCACCGGAAGCAGCTCCGTCAGCTCGTCCGCGGCCGTCTTCTTGACGGCTCTCGGTGCCACCTGCCCGGACACCCGGTCGGCCGCGTACGCATGCGCTTCGGCAGCGATATCCACCCCCGGCGTCAGCAGGGTGAGCGTGCCTTCCAGGGTGCCGAGGGCCCGCAGGACCGTGGCGATCTCGGGCGGGATGACCAGGTGGAAGCGGGAAGCCAGGCGGAACAGGTCGGTGAACATCTCGGGGGTTGCCGCTGCTCCGCCCATGAGGTGCCGCGCCATGAACTGGCCGAGGGCCCGCTCCAGCAGCAGTTCGTCGATCTCCCCGGCCCGGGTGACCAGTTCCAGCAGGGCGTCGCGGAACGCCGCGGGGTCGCCGCGACCGAGTGCGAGCAGCAGGTCCTGCAGCGCGAGCCGCTGCCGGGCGTCGAGCCGGCCGACCGAGCCGAAGTCGAGCCAGGCGAGGCGGCCATCGGCGAGCAGCAGGACGTTGCCCGGGTGCGGGTCGGCATGGAACACGCCACCCTCGGTGATCTGGTACACCATGCTGCGCAGCAGCGCACGGCTGAGCGCAGCCCGGTCAAGCCCGCGATCATCGATCAACTGCGCGGCGGCGCGCAGGCTGACGCCATCCAGCCATTCGATGACGAGCACATGCTCGGTGCACAGCTGCTCATACACGGCGGGAAGCGTCACCGAAGCACCGTCCCCGACGGCCCGCTGCTGACCCGCCCACGTAACGGCCACGGCGGCCGTGTTGCGGGCCTCCACCCGGAAGTCGAGTTCTTCCCGCATGGCAGCGGCGAATCCACGGGCCAAGCCGACCGCGCCGACCGCACGCGCCCATCGGGCGCGGCGCTCGAGCCTCACCGCCAGCCGCTGCAGGATGTCCAGGTCCTGTTCGACGGTGGCCCGGATCCCAGGGCGCTGGACCTTCACCGCTACCTCGGCGTCCACAACGCCGTCGCGCAGCCGCGCCTTGTGGACCTGGGCGATCGACGCGGCCGCGGCCGGTTCCTGCTGCAGTTCCGCGAAAACCTGCCCCGGCGCCCCGAGCGACTGGGCTATCGCCGCCTCCACTTGCTCCCACGGCGCTGGCTCGGCCCGGTCCTGGAGCTGGGCGAGCTCGGAAATGAACTCCTCCGGGAGCAGGTCACGGCGAGTGGACAGCAACTGGCCCAGCTTGGTGAAGGTAACCCCGCCCTCTTCCAGGGCACGCCGCAGCGACAACGCGAGCGCTGCCTTCCCGCGGGCGGCGTCCTCCCCGCGCCGTCGCCCGCGCAGGTAAGGGCCCAGCCCATGCCGCGCCGCGATATGGCTGATCTGCCAGTAGCGCCGGAAGCGCGCAATCGCGCTCCGCACGCCGCGGATAACCTCCAGTGGCCCCGGCCCCGTCCCGCTCGGCACCAGCACCTCCGCCGCCACGATGACGATCATCGCCACGATCAGCGGGACGCCCAGCACCACGGTGAAGAACGCGACCGCGTGCCCGGGCTCTGCCGCTTGCAGTGATCTGCCCAGCAGATACGCAGCGACGAAGCCGAGCAATCCAGCGATAAACGCCCGCAGCGTTCCGACCGGCAACCCGAGCAGCTGCCGCGATGCCCACGCCAGGGCGGCCACCAGCACGATACTGGTGGCCAGCACGGCCACCACGAACACGAACCCGCTCACCGGCGACGATTGCGCTGCCAGCATCGCTCCCTCCCCGACGGGTCTCCGTACCGGCCCCGGGGGCCCGGGCTCCCGTAGCGGCGTTGTGACCGTTCGCTGCCCGGCCTGCGCGGCGGAGCAGTGTCCTGAGCGCCAGCAATATCACACCTGCCGCGGCCAAGCCGATACCTGCTCCGCCCAGGATGTCCAGGGGATAGTGCACCCCCAGGTATACCCGGGACCAGCCCGCCAGGACGGCATACCCGACCCCCGCCGCGGCGAGCGGCCGGGCCAGGAACGGCACGAGCGCGATCGCGACCGCCAGGGTGACGGCGGTGTGGCTGGACGGAAAGCTCGTGCCGTGCGCAGGCTGCTGGCGCAGCACCGCGTCGGCCATGACCTGGTAGGGCCGGGGGCGGTCGGCGATGACCTTGGCCGCATCCGCCAGCAGCCAGGCGACGCCGGCCGCCGCGGCTCCGGCCACCACCGGCAGGATGCTCCCGGTTCCGGCCAGGAGGTAGACGGCGATCAGGGCGACGACGGTGATGATGCCCGCCGGCAGGAACAGATGGGACAACGGCGTCAGTACGGAGGCGGCGGCCGCCGGAACGTCGTTGAGCAGCCGGAACAGGCTCTCATCCCACCCGAGCGTTCCGGTTTTGAGCAAGGCTGCCGAAACACCGAACAGCGCTGCTCCCAGGCCCGCCAGAAGTCCGGCCGTCCGGGCCCTTGGGACCCGGGCTGGCCGCTTCGGCCACCACCACGATTCAAGCGAGATCATCGAGCCGGACCCCGGTCGGGCGTGTTCCGGCCGCCCGGCTGGCTGATCGCGGACGCCGTCGGAATCCTGCAGCCACAATAGGACTAAAGCTGGCGTTTGACAGCGCGCGCCACCCGGCCAGCTGAGCCGAGTGCCGCCTGCGGTGCAGGCCGGTGCCAGGCAAGCTGGACCTATGAGCTTTGAGGGCTTGAGCGGCCTGGTGAACCGGATCTTTGCCTGGGCGGACCGCCTGCAGCGCAAGCATGGTGTGCTGGGCTTCCCTTACGCGGTGGTGAAGAAGTACGGCGACGATGACGGCGGACGTCAGGCGGCGCTCATCACCTACTACGGCTTCCTGAGCATCTTTCCCCTGCTACTACTCGGGGTGGCGATACTGTCACGAGTACTGGCCGACCACGCGGACTTGCGCCGACGGCTGATCGCCGAGATCGTGCCGCCGTCGCTGCGGCCCACAATCGAGCACTCGCTGGCCGCGATGCCGACCTCGACAGTCCCGTTCGTGGTCGGCCTGATCGGTTTGCTGTTGTCCGGGACGGGCGTTGTGTTCTCCGCCTACCAGACGCTGAACCATGTCGCGGCCGTCCGGCACCGCCTGAGGGCCGGCTTTGTCTCACGGTACGTCCGGGTGTTCGCGGTGTTGGCGGCTCTGTTGCTTGGAGCACTAGCAGTGGGCGCGCTCACGGTGGTGGCTACTGCACTGCCCGGTCAGCCTGGGGTGCAACGCGCGGCAGCGGTGCTCGGGTCGGCGCTGGTCGTCTTCGGGGTGCTGTTGCTTGGCGCCAAGGTGCTGCTGGCGCGGTCCGCGCCGGTCCGCGCGGTGTGGCCGGGTGCCGTCGCGGGCGCGGCGACGGTGACGGTGGTGCTCAACGTCGGGGCGCCGCTGCTGGCCAGACTGGTGACCAAGGCCGGGCCCGTCTACGGCAGCTTCGCCACCGTGGCCGGCATGTTCGCCCTGCTCTACCTGGTTGGTCAGGCGCTGGTGTATGCGGCCGAAATCGCCGCCGTCCGCTATGCCCGGCTGTGGCCACGCGCCCTGGACCTGAACCGCCCGACTGCGGCCGATGTTCACGCGCTCACCCTGCTGGCCCGTGAACAAGAACGCATCCCCGCGGCGCGCGTTGATTTCCACCTCGCAGCGGCGGGCTCTCCGTCGGAACCGGGTTCCCCGCCAGCCGGCCATGACCCAAGATAGGAACGCGGGGTTAGACGGCGCAGGCAACTCCAAGGTCATCCGCTGGCGGGCAGGGGGTCTCTCGTGGCCCGGTAGATCCGGGCGAGCATGAGGACGCTGACGATTATGCCGCTGGTGCCGAGGGTGATCAGCCGCGGGTCGCCGGTGTGCAGGCCGAAGGTCAGCCAGCAGGTGAGCTCGCCCAGGATGAGCAGCCAGGTCCCAGAGGAAATGCCGGTGGGCCGGGGGGTTCGGTAGGCGGTCCAGAGCGAGGGCATGACCTGGAGCAGGAACGCCGCGGTGAGCAGCGTGCCCAGGCCGGGCCGGCCCGCGGCCAGGCCGACGGCCGCGAGCGTTATTGCCCACGCGGTGATCAGGGCGGCCGGCCGCGGCCCGGGTCGCCGACGGCGCAGGAGCAGGACCGCGAGCGTGCCGGCCAGGAGCGTGGCGGACGTGGATGGGATGAGCGCGGTCCAGTAGCGCGACATGATGAAGTAGGTGAGCCAGGCGGCGTTGTTGACGCTGGTCAGCGCGGCCCAGGACGGGGAGACCCCGGCCGTGTCCCGGGTGGTGAGGAGCTTGCGGATCTGCGGGAGGAATTGCGGGACGGCGAATCCGGCGGCGGCGATGGGAGCGGCGCCGAGCAGGTCGGTCATATGAGCAAAACTACGTCTGATCTGCCCAAATATGGTTGCTAATCTATGTCGGCAGACGTCCATATGCGCAATAATCTTCTAGATGGATGCGATTGACCGGAAGATCCTTGCTGAGCTTCAAAGTGAGGGTCGGCTCACCGTCACCGAGCTCGCGCAGCGGGTCGCGCTCAGCGTGGCCCCGTGCCATCGGCGATTGCGCGACCTGGAGCGCACCGGGGCGATCCGCGGCTACCGCGCCGTCATCGACCCGGAGGCGATCGGCCTCGGCTTCGAGGTGCTCGTGCAGGTGACCATGGACCGCGAGGACGCCTCCACGATCGCCGAGTTCGAGCGGGCCCTGGCCGCGATCGCGGAGGTCCGGCACGCGGAACGACTGTTCGGCGACCCCGACTACCTGGTCCGGGTGGCCACCGCCAGCCTGGCCGCCTACCAGGCGCTGCGGGACGAGAAACTCGGCGCGCTGCCCGGCGTGCAGCGGCTCACCTCCACCATCGTGATGAAGCGCGTCGTCGAGGACCGCCCCTACCCCACCTGAAGCGTCGCGCGGGCCCGGCCTCCGGGCCGGGGGTGTTCCGCGGGCGCCCTTACGGCGCCCGCACGGCAGCGTGAACGACCTCGGTGCTGGTGGTGGAGGGAGTGAAGGAGAACCGCGCGACCTCGGTGGCCCATTTCGCGTAACGATGTGCGGGCGCGCCCGCATAGCGGAGGTTACTGCCGAACCAGGTCAGTACATCCGCGAGAGCGGGGTCGGCCTCACTCCCCTGGCTCAGCGCGGCCATCACGGATTGCAGGGTAGCGCTGTCCGGCGCGCGCTTTAGGGCGGGCAGCAGCCGCCGGTAGACAGCGGGCCTGCCGGTGACGACGGCCAGCAGGAAGGCCACGACCTCGTGATCGCCGATGGCGCCCTGGGGATGGCTGAAGTCGGCGGGATCATCGGCTCTCGCCTTGAGCAGCCGATACGTGTTCACGAACCGCTTGACCGTGCGGGGGGTCGTGCCCATGAGCGGCGCGACCGCCGACATGGCGGTCGCCTCATCCTGGGTGATCTTCAGTACCTCGGCAGGCAGTGGCGCCCTGGGGGTGCGCTTGTGCTCCGCGGCTAGGACGCGGGTTTCCCCGTCGCCGGCCGGCGCTCTGGGGTCTTTGGCTGATTCGCCATTCGGGGACGGCGCGGGATCGTGAGCCGGCTTCACCGACGGCGCGGTCGGGATGCCGGTCAGGCCCGTGATCATCGTGCGAACGAGCGCATCATCGAGCGGCAGCAGATGGACCGGGATCTGGATGATCTTCTCCAGGTAGTCGTACGGTCCCGCGCTATCCGACTCTCCCAGCAGCTGGTGATACCGGATCTGCAGGGACCGGGCGAGCCAGCGGGTGTCGACGGCGAGGACGACGACGAACATCTCATAGTTGAACAGGAGGTGCACCGCCTCAAGCACCTGCACGACCTTTTCCGCCGCGCAACGGTCCAGGTCGTCGATGACGATGACGAATCGCATAGCAGGCCCGTTGGCCGGGTGGGTAAATTTTTTGTTCAGATCGTCGAAAAGCTTCCTGGTGTGGGTCACCAGGCTGAGTTGCTCGCGATACTCGGTGACCGACGAGAGCTGCCCGAGCACGGTACCGACCGGATCTTTCTTCGCCGCGGCCTCGGCACGTTCGGCCGCTGCCCGGAGCCGAGTCGCTCTCTCGCTGGCCGCTTCCTGCTTCTCGGTCAGCTTCTGCTCGGTCAGGGCCGCCGCCTGGGCGGCCATCCCTGCGGATCGGCCGCTTACCCGGCTGAGGAAACCCATCCCGGCCCGCCCGGCGCTGACGATGTCCTCGGCCTGGCCGCTGACCCGCTTGAGCTGAACCGCCGCCGCGCTCACCGAGCCGAACAACGCGGCCGCGACGCCCACGACGGCCACGATCTGCCTGGATCCACCCACCGCGGCCAGGAAGGCGGCGGCACCAACGAGCAGGAGCACGACGATTCCCAGCGCCCACGCCAGCCGGCGCTGGCGGACGAACCTCTTCCGCGCCTCTGTGACGTCATTCCCGGCTCGGGTCAGTTGCCCGGCGATGGCCTTCGCTTCGTCTTCGGCGCTTTCGGCCAGGCTTTTCGCCTCGCTGACTTCCCGCACGTCAGAGACGGACTGCTCGGGCGCGATGGTCTGGATGACCTGGTCGACGAGGCTGGCCCACAGGTTGGTCTCCGCGTAGTGCCAGGCGTTGAAGGGAATCGGGCACACGTGCTTCAGGTAGCCGTCGGGCGCGCCGTCCCCGGTCAGCTTGGTGATCATGGCGTCGATCCGGCTGAGGACGAAAGACTTGCCCGATCCCCAGTCGCCGAACAGGCCGATCGCCAGCGGGGGTTTGAGCTCGCGGGAGGCGATCAGGGCGGCCAGCGCGAAGGCGTCACGGTCGGCGTCGAGTAGGTCGACGTCGGCGCGGCTGTCCGGATCGTATCCAGGAATGGTCCGGGCGGCGGGAAGTGCCCGGCCCAGCGGCCACACGCTGACGTGCCGCCCGATCGCAACGGCCAGCGTGCGCCCGGTGGAGTCCGCGGCCAGGGCTGCTATCGCACCCGGACCCGTGGCGAGGTTGGCCACCGGTGGTGATGACGGCGCGCCGATGACAACCCCGCCTGTAGAGGCGGCGCTCGCGACGGCAGCCCGCTTGCCCAGCGCCACCAGGGCACACGGCCCGCTGGGCGGGTCGCCCACGCCGATCACCTGGGCCATGTCGGACGGCCAGTTCGGGGGCGGACCGGGCGTGCTGTCTGGCGGAAGGGCAAAATTCTCGTCTTCTGTCAGCGTGCTGACGAGAACGGCCTGGCCGGCCACATTGACCAGCCCGCGCCTGCCGGTGCCGTCCACGGCCAGGACCGTCCCCGGCGGTGTCATCGCCGCACTCTCCTGAGGGTTGCCGAGAGACCACGACCGGATGACGCCGTGGCTCTGCTCCAGCCACGCCGGAAGCCCGGCACTGCCCAGCCGGCCGCCCGTAACCTCGATCGCGGTCCCCCGCGCCGAACGGGTGGCAACCTGGGTGATCTCAGCGGTATCGTCGGCCATCCGCAACGCGACAATGCCGTCCCGCCCCCAGGCGATCGAGACGACCGTGCTGTCCACGTCGTTGACCCGGCGCGGGACGCCGTCCCTCGCGACCTCGTACACCGTCCCCCCCGCCAGCACGGCGATCCGGTCCGCGGCCGGCGACAGGGCCAGCATCGTGACCGGCTCCGGCAGTTCCCTGGTCCACTCGGGCGTAGCGCCGAACGCCGCCGCGAGCAGCGGTTGCTCTTCGGCCAGGTCCCGGCCCTCCTGGCTGAGGACGTCCCACACCAGCTTGTCTGGAGGGCCCGGCTGCCACCGGGTCAGTATCGACGCGATCATGCCCGATCGCAGCAGCGGCCAGCCCACGTCCGGGTTCATGGCCAGGGCCAGCAGGAGATGCCGGCCGTGGAACTCGATGATCTGCCCGCCATCCCAGTGCCGCTCGGCCACCTCGAGGTGCTCGGCGAACGTTCGGCTCGGTCCGTGGGCGGCGACGGACTCCGGAGTCAGCCCTTTGCCGAGGTAGTAATCGTGCGTCTCGAGCAGCTTGTCGATGAGGGCGCCCGCGGTGACCGGCCCGGCCTTCTGGTACTGGCGTAGGAGGCCCTCGACCGAAGGCGAGCGCGTCGCGAAAGTCTCCATCTCCATAGCACATCCCCTCCTACCAATCAGGAGGCGGGGCCAGCGCGGGCTGATACGGCGGGGCCGGGCCTATCGCCGGGTGGCGAGGGCGGACAGGAGCTCGTAGGCGACGTGGGCGGCGGCGATGCCGGTGATCTGGGCGTGGTCGTAGGCGGGCGCGACCTCCACGATGTCGGCGCCGACCAGGTTGAGCCGCGCGAACGAGCGCAGCGTGGCCAGCAGTTCCCGGCTGGTCAGGCCGCCGGCCTCCGGGGTGCCGGTGCCGGGCGCGTGCGCCGGGTCGAGCACGTCGATGTCGACCGAGACGTACACCGGGCGGTCGCCGACCCGGGCGGCGATCCGCTCGATCAGGCCGGTCACGCCGATGTGCTCGACCTCGGGGGCGGACACCACCTGGAAGCCGAGTTCGGCGTCCTCGGCCAGGTCGGCGCCGGAGTACAGCGGGCCGCGGATCCCCGCGTGCACGCAGCCGGCGCGGTCCAGCAGGCCCTCCTCGGACGCCCGGCGGAACGGCGTGCCGTGCGTGTACGCGGCGCCGAAGTACGTGTCCCAGGTGTCCAGGTGCGCGTCGAAGTGGACCACGGCCACCGGGCCGTGCACCGCGGACACCGCACGGAGCATGGGCAGCGCGATCGTATGGTCGCCGCCCAGCGTCAGCACGAACGGGGCCCGTTCCAGCAGGGCCCGCGCGCCGCGCTCGACGGTGCCGATCGCCTCGTCGATGCTGAACGGGTTGACCGCCATGTCCCCCGCGTCGGCGACCTGCTGGTTCGCGAACACCGGGACCTGCAGCGCGGGGTTGTACGGCCGGAGCAGCCGGGAGGACTCCCTGATGTGGGACGGGCCGAAACGCGCGCCGGGGCGGTAGCTGACCCCGCTGTCGAACGGCACGCCGATGATGGCCACGTCGGCCTGCCCCCCAAGTGCCACGTCCTGCAGCCGGGGCAGGCGGGCGAAGGTGGCCTCCCCGCCGTAGCGGGGAACCGCGGTGGCGTCCACGGGCCCGACGGTGTCACCGGTGATAATCCGCCGAACGGGCTCGGTCATCTCATCCCTCGTCGATGGTCTGCAACTCCCGCTCGGACGCGGCGATGGCCGCCTGCTCGGACTTCAGGTCCAGGGAGCGGGACAGGACCAGGTATACCAGGCCGGCGACGAGCAGCCCGACCACCCAGGAGTAGTCCACGCCGTTGGTCACGTGGTCGGGGATCCAGCCGGGACCCGGATCGGGCGCAGCTCCGGGCGGCCCGGCTGGCGGCCCGGATGAGCATGGCCGAGGTCGCCGGGCAGGCCGGGCTGACCAGGGCTTCGTGTCCAAGCTGGAGTGGGATCTGGCAGGAGTCTCGGTGGTCTCGCTGATCCGGCACTGCGATTCGTCGTGATGGAGCGGCGGTGTGCGGGTGCGAGAGTACGCTTCCCGTCACTATGGCACCACCCGTACCAAGTCATACTGCATGAATGCCGCGTTCATGCAGTGTGAGCGACATGGCTGGGACATTCATGCTGTACCGGGGAGCCAGGCCCGGGAAGCGGGCTGGGATCATCGGTCACACGAGCCTATTGGCAGCGCACGGGTAACAAGGGTGAGCCTCGGGACCCGCACGCCATGATCAACCCGGGCCGGCGGCTTCGCGGCGCAACGACATGAACGCGGCATCCATGGCGTGCCGCCGGACTGCCGTCAGTGCGGGCTGGGGCCGGATGCGCCGTCAAGGATCCGGAGGATGGCGTCCGCCGACAGATCCGATTTCGGCAGGAACCCGGCCGCGGGGCTCTCGGCAATAAGGCCGGCGAAGTCGGCCCGGGAATGGGTCGAGATGAGGATCAGTGCGGCCGCGCCGCTGTCCCGCGCGGACAGCTGCCGGGCGAGCTCGAAGCCGCTCTCGCCCGCGAGCATGATGTCGATGAGCACGACGTCCGGGCGTAGCTCCGCCGAACGCCGCATCGCCTCCGCCGACGTCGAGGCCAGGCCGACGACGCGGAGGCCCTGCTGTTCGAGGAGATCACGTGCGGCGTCGAGAAATGGCTGACTGTCGTCCACGATCAGTACGTCGAGTGCCATACGAGTACAGTCGCACGTCCTTTTCCGCCATCGCACTGCGGCTAACAGGAAACTCACAACTCGCGTACTGGGGGGTTTAGGTCGCAGCGCGCTTCCCCGGCGCGCGAGCATCCGCCGCCGCAGCATCTCGCGGTCGGCCGCGATCAGGCCACCCCATACGCCGTACTGGCCGACATCCCAGTGCCGCAGCGACAGCGCCAGGCACTGGCGGCGCACGGGGCAGGCCCGGCAGATGGCGATCGCCGCGGCCGCCTCGTCCCGGGCGCTCTGCGCGTGCGTGCTGACCGGAAACCAGGCATCGGCGTCCAGGCCGCTGTTACTGCACAGGGCCTGCCGGATTACCTGCGCCCACGATTCGGGCCGGGCTGGCGAGCCAGTCATTCTCGGTTACCTCGTCCGCTACGCGGCCGAGCGGCCGCGGCGGGCCACGGTGTCGACGGTGACGGCGGCGAGCAGCACCACGGCGGTCCAGATGTTCTGGGCCGCGGCGCCCAGGCCGAGCAGCTCCAGGCCGTTGTAGATCACGGCGACGATCACCCCGCCGATGACCGCGCCCAGCATCTTGCCGCGCCCGCCGAACAGGCTGGTCCCGCCGATGACCGCGGCGGCCACTGCGTACAGGACGTTCTGCCCGCCGTCGACGTTGGCGGAGACCGAGCCGAGATAGGACGCGAAGATGATGCCCATGATGCCGGCGGTCAGCCCGGCCAGCGTGAACGCGGCCACCCGGATCCGGCTCAGGTTGACCCCGGCCCGCCGGGCCGCCTCGGCGCTGCCGCCGATCGCGTAGACGTACCGGCCGAACCGGGTGCGGCCCAGCAGGAAGCTCCAGGCCACGACCACGACCAGGATCAGCAGGACCACCCACGGCACGCCGCGCACCGCGATAGCCTCGCCCCGGTTGGTGTTGCCGATGAGCACCACGGCCACACCCGCGATGGCCATCACGGCGACCTTCAGCCAGCTCACGCCGACCGGGGGCGCGGCGAGCCCGCTGGCCCGCCGGCGGGTGTCCCGGGCGATCAGCAGCGCGCCGGCCAGCGCCACGACGGCCGCCATGACGATCCAGCTGGCCAGCGGGCTCATGGCGCCGCCCTCGATGTCGGCCAGGACGTTGCTGTTCAGCCGGATGGTCCCGCCGCCGTTGGGGGCGGCCTGGTTCACGATGTACAGCAGCAGGCCCAGCCCGGCGAGCTGGCCGGCCAGGGTGACCACGAAGGACGGCAGCCGGAGCGAGGTGATGATCAGGCCCTGGACCAGCCCGAACAGCGCGGGGAAGGCCAGGCCGACCAGCACCGCGAGCGGCCATGGGGCCGGGTTCGGCGGCGCGAGCAGCCAGCAGGTGAACACGCCGCCGATCGCGGAGGTGTACCCGATGGACAGGTCGATCTCGCCGAGCAGCAGGACGAACACCTCGGCCATGCCGAGCATCACGATCCAGGCCGCCTGCGTCATCAGGTTGACCAGGTTGCCCGCGGACAGGAACAGGGAGTTGCTGGCCTGGAAGTAGACGACGATGGCGGCCAGGCCGAGCAGGACGGGCACGGCCCCGCTGTCGCCGCCGTGGACCCGGACCCGGACCCACCCGAGCCTGAGCGGCTGCTGGACGTCAGTGCTCACTGGAACTCCCTGCTGGCTGCTGGTCTGACGGGCCGGCCGGAACGGCGGCCAGGCGGCTGGAGGTACCGGTGGTCATCAGGTCGACGATCGACGCGGTATCGAATCGCTCCTTCGGCCCGGCGGCGACGACGCGGCCAAGCTGCAGCACGGCGAGCCGGTCCGCGACGGACATGACGTCGTTCAGGTTGTGCGAGATGACGATGACGGCGATGCCCTGGGTCTTCAGCCGCCTGATCAGGTCGAGCACGACGCGGGTCTGGGTGACGCCCAGGGCCGCGGTTGGCTCGTCCATGATCACCAGCTGGGCCTGGCGCAGCACGGCCCGGGCCACCGCGACCGCCTGGCGCTGGCCGCCGGACAGCGACCCGACCGGCTGGCGGACCGAGCGGACCGTTACCACGGACAGGTCGGCCAGGGTGCGCTTGGCCGTGGTCTCCATCGAGGTCTCGTCCAGCATCCAGTGCCGGACCGGTTCCCGGCCCAGGAACATGTTCTGCACGATGTCGAGGTTGTCGGCCAGCGCCAGGTCCTGGTAGACGGTGGCGATGCCGAGGTCGGTGGCGTCCTTCGGCGAGTGAAAGCGGACCGGGTGGCCCCGCCAGAAGATCGTGCCGTGGTCCTGCGGCCAGATGCCGGAGATGATCTTGATCAGCGTGCTCTTGCCCGCGCCGTTGTCTCCGACGATCGCCGTCACCTGGCCCGGCGGAATGTCCAGGCTGATGTCGATCAGCGCGCGGACCGGGCCGAAGTTCTTGCCGATGTCGGCTAGCCGCAGCAGCGGCTGGCCGCCGTCGGCGCCCGGGGCGCTCACGAGATCCCCGCGGTCTTGCACGCCGCGGCGAAGCTGCCGGCGCACAGCTGAGAGGTCTTCACGAACTGGTCCGCGACCACGGTCGAGGCCATGTTCGACGTGGTGACCCACGTCGGGCTCAGCAGCACCGACGGCACCGAAGAGCCGCCCGTGGGGTCCTTGGTGGTGCCGTTCACCAGGGTGGCCGACGGGGTCTGGCCGGCCCGCAGGTACATGGCCAGCGCTACCGCGCCCTGCGCCTCCAGGTAGATCGGCTTGTAGACGGTCCCGCACTGGAACCCGGCCAGGATGTTCTGCAGCCCGATCGTGGTCGCGTCCTGGCCGGTGACCGGGAAGGTCCTGGGCTTGACGCCCTGGGTCTGCAGGTAGTGGATGATCGGGGCGGCGTTCTCGTCGTTCGGCACCAGGGCCGAGTCGATGTTCTTGTGCGCGGTGAACTGCTGCTGGAACTCGCTCAGCGCCGTCGGCGGATCCCAGGTCCCGGCCGCGTTGCCCACCTTGACGTAGCTGCCGTCGGCGAACCGCGGGTCCAGCACCCCGTCGTATCCCTGCGCGAACAACGTCGCGTTGTTATCGGTCGGCGCTCCGGTCATGACCAGCACGTTCGGCTTGGCGACGTGCCAGGCGGCGGCGCAGGCGGTGAAGCCCTGGCCGATCTTCGTGCCGACCAGGACGTTGTTGAAGCTGACGTAGTACTGGCGGCTCCCGCCCAGGGTCAGCCGGTCATAGTCGATCACCGCCACGCCGTGGGACTTGGCGTACGATTCGATCTGCGCTCCCACCCCGGAATCCAGCGGGTCCATGATCAGGACGCTGGCCCCCTTGGTGATCGCCGTCTGCGCATCTGACAGCTCCGTCGTGTCATTGCCCTGCGCGTTCTGCACGGAGAACTGCGACGACGGCAGGCCCGCCAGCTTCAGCGCCTGGGTCAGGTACGGCGCGTCGAACTCGGTGTACCGGGCCGAGGTCACCGTGTCCGGCAAGATCACCGCCACGTTCCCCTTGCCCGCCGCGGCCAGCGGCTTCAGGGCCGGCATCGCGGACATGGTCCGGTCGAACTGGCGCACCGCGATCGACACCGACCCCGCCGCCGGCGAGCCGGAACCGCTGCTGGCGGGTGCGCTCGTGCTGGCCGAGGAGCTGCCGCACGCCGCGGCGGCGAGGCACAGAGCCAGCGGCACCGACGCGGCCAGTCCTATCCTGGCCCAGGGTTTTGCTCCCTCGCCTCGTCTGCACGACGCGAGCACGGAGTCGCGCTGATATCGCATCGAGAATTCCTGCCTAACGTTTCCGTGGGGTTTGCCATGGGATTCCTGCGAGTCACCGCAGGCGAAAACGGACACCTGGCCCGTTCGGGAAATAAAATCTTCAGATCCGAACGGACGCGGCATCTGCCCGCGCGGAGGTTGCCTAGCGGACGATGGTGAGCGCGAGCCGTGGCGGGCAGCCGCGCTGGACCAACCGGGCCACCTGATGCCAGTCGACGTCGTCGGCGACGGTCTGAGCCAGTGACCACGGGATCCCCAGCCGGTTCAGCTGCCACACCCGCCATTCGTGTACCGGGTCGCGGCGGTCGACGGCCTCGTGGCACGGTCTTTCCAGCGGTGCGGCCATCTTCGGAGCCTTCCGGCCCGGCCGGATCACGTGCGATCACCGTCGTGGCTGCGGTCGTGGCGCGCACCGGCTGGGGTGAGTGACCTGATCATGACGTTCCCTCTGCTATCTGGACACCGCCCCGGGCCCCTGCGCCAGGGCGATGCCGGCCGTCGCCGTGAAACCGACGATGCCGCGTCAGCGGTCCTCGCCGCATCGCGGCGAGCCCCCAGGCCACCACCCCCGGCCAGCCGGAATGCCTGCGTGCCTGCTAGCCGCTAACTGCCTACGCCCGGCCGCGCTCGAGGAAGGTGACGACGGCCAGGACGCGGCGGTGGTCGTCGTCGTCCTCGGGCAGGTTGAGCTTGATGAGGATGGCGCGGATGTGTTTTTCCACGGTGCCCTCGGTGAGCCACAGCCGCCGGGCGATGCCGGCGTTGGACCGGCCCTGGGCCATCAGCGCGAGCACGTCACGTTCGCGGGGGCTGAGCACGGCCAGCGGATCCTGGCGGCGGCGGGCCGTCACCAGCTCCTGGACCACGGCCGGATCCAGCACCGAGCCGCCCCGGGCGACCCGCTCCAGCGAGTCGAGGAAGTCCTCGACATCGGTGACGCGGCTCTTGAGCAGGTAGCCGATCGCGCGCCCGCTGGCCAGCAGGCTCATCGCGTGCTCCACGTCGGCGTAGGCGGACAGGATCACGATCGCGGTTCCCGGCGTTTCCGCGCGGATCGTCCGGGCCGCCTGCAGTCCCTCGGTGGTGTGGGTGGGCGGCATCCGGATGTCGGCCACCACCAGGTCCGGCGTGGCCTGGCGGACCTGCTCCAGCAGCCCCGGGCCGTCGCCGGCCCGGCCCACCACCTCGAAACCGGAGTGCTGGAGCAGGCTGGCCAGGCTCTCACGGAGCAGTACGTCGTCTTCGGCCAGCACCACCCGCAGCCCGGTCATGGCCGACCCGTCACCGCTGGGCCGCGGCCAGGCCGGCCGAGCCCGCGCTCCTCGTCATGGCTTGCATTATCGACCAGGCAGGCCAGCCTGGCATTACGGGGTCCGGCAATCCGGTCGCACGCGCCGTTGCACGCTGCGGTCCGCGGTGGCAGTCTCGGCTCATGGCGGGGTCGGAGGAGGAGGCACGCGGCGCCCTGGCGGACGAGCAGGCGGCGCTGCGGCGGGTGGCGACGCTGGTGGCCCGCCAGCCCTCGCCGGCGGACGTCTTCGCCGTGGTGACCGAGGAAGCCGGAAAGCTCCTGCACCTCGACACCGCGCACCTTCTCGTCTACGAGGAGGACGGGACGGCGACGGCGGTCGGGGCCTGGGGCGCGCGGGCGGCGCAGCTCCCGGTCGGCACGCGGGTTCCCCAGGAAGCGGACAACATCGTCGTCCGGGTCTGGCGTACGCAACGGCCGGTCCGTATCGACGACTACGCCTGTGCCGGGAACCCGGCCAACCAGCGCGCCCGCCTGGCGGGGGTTCACGCGGCGGTCGGAACCCCGATCGTGGTCGGGGGGCGGCTATGGGGCGTGTTGGCTATCGGCTCCGCGCGGCCCGAGCCGCTGCCGGCCGGAACGGAGTTCCGCCTCGAAGCGTTCACCGAGCTGGTCGCTACGGCCATCGCCAACGCCCAGGCCCGCGGGGAACTGGAGCAGGTCGCCGCCGAGCAGGCGGCGCTTCGCCGGGTCGCGACGCTCGTCGCCGAGGCCGTCCCGCCGGGCGACGTGTTCACGGCGGTCGCCGACGAGGTCGCCGGGCTGTTCGACGTCTCCGTCGCCGGGCTTTTCCGCTACGAGACGGACCGGGCCGCGACGCTGATCGCCGGGGCGGGCCAAGGATCCGCCTACCTGGGCCGGCGCTGGTCCTTCGCGGCCGACGACCCGAGCGTGGTGGCATCACTGCTGAGGACCGGCCGGCCGCTCAGGATCGACGACTACGCGCCGGTCAGGAGCGCCGTTACGGCGGAAGCCAGGGAACTCGGCATCGCCGCCGCCGCCGGGGTTCCCGTCATCGTCGGCGGCAGCGTCTGGGGTGCGGTGGTACTGGCGCCCGGCCACGATCGTCCGCCGCTGCCCGCGGATACCCTGGACCGCCTGGCCGCCTTCACCAACCTCGTGGCCACGGCCATCGCGAACAGCGACGCGCGAACCGAAGTCGAGCGGCTGGCCGAGGAGCAGGCGGCGCTGCGGCGCGTGGCCACGCTGGGGGCCCGGGGGACGCCGCCCGGGAC
>Ga0081540_1000812_pt1 | contig 28585 bp, 24 predicted proteins | sample TabmetS2T1R1_FD_71024 | JGI IMG/M metagenome (GOLD analysis project Ga0081540, IMG submission 71024) | Tabebuia heterophylla rhizosphere microbial communities from the University of Puerto Rico - S2T1R1 | ecosystem: Host-associated > Plants > Roots > Rhizosphere ...
CGCCGATGCGCTCGACGACCACCACGGCGCGGAGGTCGTCCAGGGCGTCGACGAGCGCCGCGACCGCCGCGCGGCGATCGTGCTCGCGCCCGGCGAAGCGGTAGCCGTCGGCGGCGACGAGCGCGGCCGGCCGCAGCTGCGCCAGCCGGTCGAGCGCCGCCGCGGGCTCGAGGTCGGGCGCGCACGACGACCAGATCGCGCCGATGCTCGCGCACGCCAGGTAGGCGATCACCGCCTCCGGGCAGTTGGGCAGGTAGCCGGCGACGACGTCGCCGCGCACGATCCCGCGCTCCCGCAGCGCGGCGGCGACGCCGCCGACGAGGCCGCGCAGCTCGCTCCAGGAGATCTCCTGTGGCGCGCCCTCCTCGCCGACTGCCACGAGCGCCGGCCGGTCGCCGCCGGCGTGGCGCAGCGCATGCTCGGCGTAGTTCAGCTGCGCGCCCGGGAACCACCGCGCGCCCGGCATCGAGCGGTCCGCGAGCACGGTCTCGTACGGCGCGTGCGCGCGGACGTCGAAGTAGCGCCAGACCGACTCCCAGAAGGCCTCGAGGTGGGTGACCGACCAGGCGCGCAGCTCCTCGTAGCCGGCGAACGAGCGCCCGAGCCAACGCCGATAGCGCGCGAGGTTCGTCTCGGCGTCCGGTGGGGTCCAGACGATCGGCGCCCGGCTCATGCCCCCGTCAGCTCGCGGCGCACGATCTCCGCGCCCGCCGAAAGCGAGCCGAGCTTGGCCCGCGCGACCGCACGCGGCAGCTGCTTCATCCCGCAGTCGGTGGTGAGCGTCACCTGCTCGGCCCCGACCACCTCGAGCACGGCGCGCACGCGCTCGGCGACCTGCTCTGGCTGCTCGATCTCGAGGTTGCGCACGTCGATCACGCCGGCGTGCACGCGCTTGTCGCCGGGCAGGTCGCGCAGCACCGCGACGTCGGCCATGTCGCGGCAGGCGAAGTCCAGGACGAAGGCGTCGACGTCGACGCCGAAGTAGTGCGGCAGCACGCCGCCGTAGCCGCCGCGGGTCAGGCCCTCTGCGCGCGAGCCCCACGCGTTGCCCAGGCAGAAGTGCCAGCAGCGCTCGATCGGCTCGCCGTCGGGCGCGTGCGCCAGACCGGAGAAGAGCCGGTCGACGGTCGAGGTGACCCACTCGAAGTCGCGGTCGGCGCGCGTGACGTTCGGGACCCAGGCGCCGAGGTCCTCGAGCTGCACGTGGCGGCAGCCGGCGGCCACGAGGTCCTCGATCTCGCCGCGGAAGACGTCGGCGAGCGCAGCGGACAGGTCGAAGCGGTTCGCGATCGGGCCGCCCTCGAAGTGGGCCATCGTCGACAGCTGCAGCGGGCCGGCGCCCACGCTCGCCTTGACCGGCCGGTGGGCGGCGTCGGCGGCGATGCGGTAGAGGTCGGCGAGGTGCACCCGCGGGTTGGCGATCGCCCCGCGCACGGCCACGCCGCCCGACTCGTCGAGGGTGAACGCGTCCTTGCCCGCCGTCTTGGAGCGCGCTGGGTGCTCGAGCTTCTCAGGGCCGAAGCCGTCGATGCGCTCGAACCAGTACCAGAAGAACGAGCCGATCCCCATGGCGTAGTCGTCGAACCACATCTGGCCGTCGGTGACCAGGTCCAGACCGGCGGCTTCCTGCTCGCCCACGACCGTGCGCACCGCGTCGCGAAACGCCTCTTCGTGGTGCAGCGACTTGAACGCCTCGCGGACGTCGCGGCCGTCGAGCTGGTAGGTGAACCACGACGGTCGCGGGTAGGCGCCGACCATCGTGGTGGGGAGCAGCTGGGGCAGTGCGGCCTCCTGCATTCGGAACCTTGACACCCTCCTAAGGAATGTGCAAATTACCTCAGGTGCCTGGGGCGCGGTCGAATGGTCGCGTTGGGATCCGGGCCGAGGAGGAGGAGAAGGCCATGCGCTGGGTCAGCATCATCAATCAAGCGCGCGGACGTGGCAGCCGAGCGCGAGCCGCCGGCATCGCGATGTGCGCTGCCGTCGTCGTCGGCGCGGGCACGCTCGCGGCGTGCGGAAGCAGTGACAACTCGAACACGAGCTCGGGCGCGTCGACCGACAAGGCCGCCGCGGCGTCGACCGGGGCGTCGACCACGCAGAGTGGCTCGGCGAGCGGCGGCGCCGGCGCGAAGTCGGTCACCGACTACCAGGACTACGTCGGCGGCACGGCCGGCAAGGCCGACTCGAGCAAGTCGCCCGTCTACATCGGATGGGTCAACCAGCAGGGCGGCCAGCAGGAGATCGGCGGGGCGGCGACCGACGGCGCGGACCTCGCGGTCAAGGTCGTCAACGACCAGCTCGGCGGGATCGACGGCCACCCGGTCGTGCTGAAGAAGTGCTTCATCAAGAACGCCGAGGAAGAGGGCACGACCTGCGGCCAGAAGCTCGGCAACGACAAGTCGGTCCAGGCGATCGTCCTCGGCGGCATCGCCATCGGCATCCAGCCGTTCTACTCGACCATCGCCGGCCGCAAGACCGTGGTCGTCGGCGTGGCCGCCACCCCGGTCGACCCCGTCCAGAAGAACGCCATCGTGCTCTTCGGCGACGCCACGCACGTGCTCGCGCCGTTCGGCACCTACGCGCGCGACATCCTGCACGCGAAGACCGCGGCGATCGTCTACCCGCAGATCGCGGGCATCACGACCGGCGCCGCGGCGCTCGCCAAGGGCCTCACCGACGCCGGCGTCAAGGTCAAGAAGGTCGGCTACTCGGCCTCGCAGACCGACCTCATCGGGCCGCTGACCGCGGCCGGCGCCCAGACCGCCGACATCGTCATCCCGTACAGCGACGCCTCGGGCTGCGTGAACCAGGCCAAGGGCCTCAAGCAGCTCGGCATCACCGACACCAAGAAGATCGTCACGGCGCCGCTGTGCCTGAACCCGCTGGTGCAGAAGGGCCTGGGCGGCGACTACCCGCACTGGACCTACGCGATCGCGTCGTCGCTGTTCGGCGACAAGACCGATCCCGGCATGCCGCCCTACATGAAGGTCACCCAGCAGTACGGCGTCAAGACCGCGCCCGACCCGTGGGTGATCGTCAGCTACGGGACCATGCTGACCACGATCAAGGCGATCAACGAGGCCGGAGCGAACGCGAGCTCGACCGCAGTGCTGGACAAGCTCAAGGCGTTCAAGGGCCCGGTCGCGCTCGGAGCGCCCGAGCTGGCGTGTGGCAAGTACGCCAACGCGCCCGCCGTGTGCAACGATCGCGCGCAGTTCTTCACCTACGAGGGCGCCAACAACTTCGCCAAGGCGGCGCCGTGGCTGCAGTCGCCGACGCCCAGCGGGTAACGGGCGCGGGGCTCCGGCTCAGGTATGCAACAGGTCCTGCTGTTCATCCTCCTCGGGCTCGGGTCCGGGGCCCTGATCGCGTGCATCGCGCTGGCGGTGGTGCTGACCTACCGCGGCGCCGGGGTCATCAACCTCGCCGCCGGCGCGCTGGCGATGCTGTCGGGCTACACGTTCTGGTCGCTCACCAGCGGCCAGTACGGGGGGGTCGAGTTCGCGACCGGTGCGGCGCTGCTGCTGACGTTCGGCGTGACGCTGCTCATCGGCCTGGTGATCGAGCTCGTCGCCTTCCGGCCGCTGCGCAACGCGGCGCCGCTGGCCAAGCTCGTGTCGTCGCTGGGCGTGCTGCTGGTGGCGCAGGCGTCGATGGTGCTGGCGTTCGGGGTCACCCAGAAGCCGCAGAAGTCGGTGCTGCCGTCCAGCACGGTGCACGTCTTCGGGACCACCGTGCCGGTCGACCGGTTCATCCTGGCGGGGATCGTCGTCGCGATGACGATCGTGCTCGCGCTGCTCTACCGCTTCACGCGGTTCGGCCTGGCGACGCGGGCGGCTTCCGAGAGCGAGCCGTCGGCGCTCCTGGCCGGGCTGTCGGCCAGTGGCCTCTCGCTCGCCAACACGCTGCTGGCCTGCGTCGTTGCCGGGACGCTCGGCGTGCTGGCGGCGTCGGTGACCCAGCTCGACGCGATCTCGCTGCCGCTCCTGGTGGTGCCGGCGCTGGCGGCGGCGCTGCTCGCGCGGCTGACGTCGTTCGTCATCGCGTGCGTGGCGGGCCTGGGCATCGGGATCATCAACTCGCTCGTCGACTACGCCTCGACCCAGACGTGGTTCCCGACCGACCACGGGGTCCCGCTGCCGGGCGTCAAGGAGCTCATCGCCTTCCTGCTCATCGTCGGGGCGATGTTCATCCGCGGAGCGACGCTCCCGACACGTGGCGAGCTCGTCGAGCGGCGCCTGCCCGAGGTGCCGCGCCCCGGGCGCGTCGCCCTGCCGGCGCTGGGGATCTCGCTCGTCTGCGTGGTGGCGCTCATCGTGCTGCCGTTCGACTTCCGTCAGGCGCTGATCAACTCGATGATCGGCACGATCATGGCGCTCTCGCTGGTCGTGGTCACCGGGTACGTCGGGCAGATCTCGGTGGTGCAGTTGAGCCTGGCGGGCGTCGCCGGGTTCACGGTCTCCCACATGGCGGTCGACGCCGGGATCGGCTTCCCGCTCGCCCCGCTGGCAGGCTGCGCGGCCGCGGTGGTCCTCGGGGTGCTGACCGCGGTCTCGGCGCTGCGCGTTCGCGGCGTGAGCCTCGCGGTGGTGACGCTGGGTGCCGCGGTCGCCATCTCGCAGTTCGGGTTCGTCAACAGCACGTGGGGCGGCGGTGACACCGGATCGCCGGTGCCCGAGCCGCACCTCTTCGGTCTCGATCTCGGCCCGCACTCTCCTTATCGCGGGCTGGACGGCGGCCTGCCGAGCCCGGTCTTCGGCTGGGTCGTGCTCGCGATCACGGTCGCGCTGTGCCTGCTCGTGGCGACCATCAGGCGCGGCCGCCTGGGCATGCAGATGCTCGCCGTGCGCTCCAACGAGCGCGCCGCGGCCGCGGCGGGGACCGACGTGCGGGCCGTCAAGCTCATCGCGTTCGCCATCAGCGCCTTCATCGCCGGCGTCGCCGGGACGCTGTACGCCTACAACTTCGGCTCGGTGAGCGACGAGCGCTTCAACGCGCTGACGGCGCTGAGTCTCATCGCCTTCGCCTACGCCGGCGGCGTGACGCTGATCTCCGGTGCGATGTTCGCGGGGCTGATCTCGACCGAGGCGCTCTTCCCGCACGCCTTCGACAAGTGGCTGGGGATCTCGGGCAACTGGTTCCTGCTCTTCGGCGGCGTCATCCTGATCTTCACGCTGATACAGCACCCGGAGGGGGTCGCCGGCGCGATCTACAAGCGCCTGCACAAGCGCGGCGGGCCGAAGGTCCCGTCCCGGACGGCGCCGTCGCTCACCGCGCGGCGAGCCTCGGCGAGCCCCGCGGTCGAGCGGTGACGGAGATCCTCAAGGCGAGCGGCGTCTCGGTCCGCTATGGCGGCGTCCAGGCGCTGGCCGACGTCGACCTCGAGGTCAGCGACGGCGAGCTCGTCGGGCTGATCGGCCCCAACGGAGCCGGCAAGACGACCTTCGTCGACGCGTTGACCGGCTTCGTCCGCTACACCGGGACAGTGACGCTCGACGGCATGGACCTCGCCGGGCTCGCGCCGCATCGGCGCGCCCGCCGCGGGCTGGCGCGCACCTGGCAGAGCATCGAGCTCTTCGACGATCTGACGGTGTGGGAGAACCTCGCCGTGGGCTCGGGGACCTCGTCGGTCTCCGGCCTCGCTCGCCCGAGTGGGGCCAGCGCCTCGGAGATCGAGCGCGCGCTCGACCTCGTCGAGCTGGCCTGGGCCGCCGAGCTCATGCCCGACGAGCTCGCCCAGGGCCAGCGCAAGCTGGTCGGCGTGGCGCGGGCGATCGCGTCCGAACCGCGGCTGCTGCTCCTGGACGAGCCGGCAGCCGGCCTGGACACCGGCGAGAGCGAGGAGCTCGGCCGCAGGCTCCGGGCCCTGGTGCAGGGCGGATCGTCGATGCTGCTCATCGACCACGACATGGGCCTCGTCCTCGCGGTCTGCGATCGCATCGTCGTCCTCGAGTTCGGCAAGGTCATCGCGTCGGGCACGCCGGAGGAGGTCCGGCGCGATCGCCGCGTGGTCGAGGCCTACCTCGGCAGCGCCGGCGCCGAGCTGGTCGACGTCACCGGGGACGGCCGATGAGCGACCGGGTCCTCAGCATCGAGGACCTCGCCGCCGGCTACGACGGCGCGCCGGTCGTCCGCGACCTCGAGCTGACCGTCGACGCCGGCGAGGTTGTCGCGCTGCTCGGGCCCAACGGCGCGGGCAAGACGACGACGCTGCGGGCGATCTCGGGCATCGTGCGTCCGCTGCGCGGGCGGATCCTCTACGCCGGCGCCGACACCCGCGGCATGGCGGCCGAGCGCCTCGCCCGCCGCGGCATCGCACACGTGCCCGAGGGCCGCGGGCTGTTCTTCGGGTTGACCGTCGCCGAGCACTTCCGGCTCGGCTACCGCGGGGAGCACCTCGACGCCGAGCAGGCCTACAAGTACTTCCCTGCGCTCGGCGAGCTGCGCACTCGTCGCGCGGGCCTGCTCTCCGGCGGAGAGCAGCAGATGCTCGCGGTGGCCCGGGCGCTCGCGCGCCGCCCGCGGCTGCTGCTCCTCGACGAGCTCAGCCTCGGGCTGGCGCCGGTCATCGTCGAGCGTCTGCTGCCCGTCGTGCGCGAGTACGCCCACGACAGCGGCTGCGCGGTGCTGCTCGTCGAGCAGCACGTCCAGCTGGCGCTGGAGATCGCCGACCGCGGCTACGTGCTCTCGCACGGCGAGGTCGTCCTGCACCGCACCGCGCAGCAGCTGCGCTCCGACGAGCAGCTGCTGGTCGCCAGCTACCTCGGCGAGCAGAGCGCGTCGGACACCGCCTAGCCGGCTCCCCGCCGCAGGTGCGGGTCGAACCCGGCGAGAGGCGCTAGCCCCAGACCTCCTCCGCGGTCTCGACGATCAGCCGCACCTTGGCCCACTGCTCCTCGTGGGTCAGCGCGTTGCCCTCGACCGTGGAGGAGAAGCCGCACTGCCCCGAGAGGCAGAGCTGGTCGAGGTCGACGAACCGCGAGGCCTGCTCGATGCGCCGCTTGAGGTCGTCCTTGGACTCGAGCTCGCCGCGCTTGGTCGTCACCAGGCCGAGGACCACGACCTTGCCGGGTGGCACGAAGCGCAGCGGCTCGAAGCCGCCCGAGCGCGCATCGTCGTACTCGAGGAAGAGGCCGTCGACCGCGAGGTCGTTGAAGAGCGCCTCGGCGACGTAGTCGTAGCCGCCCTGCGCGACCCAGGAGGACTGGAAGTTGCCCCGGCACAGGTGCGCGGTGACCGACATGCCCTCGGGGCGAGCCGCGAGCGCCTCGTTGATGTGGCGGATGTAGTCCTCGTGGAGGTGCGCGGGGTCGCCGCCCATCCTGGTGACGAAGTCGCGCTGGTCGGGGTCGTTGAGGTACGCCAGGCTCGTGTCGTCGAACTGCAGGTAGGTGCAGCCGATCTCGCCCAGCGCGCGGACCTCCTCGGCATAGGCGGTGGTGACGTCGCTCCAGAAGCCGTCGAGGTCCGGGTAGACGTCGGCGTCGATCGAGGCGCGCCCGCCGCGGTAGTGCAGCATGCTCGGCGACGGGATCGTCAGCTTCGGCGTCGCCGTCGTCACGCACGACTGAAGGAAGCCGAAGTGGTCGGCGAAGATCGGCTCCTTCAGCGTCACGCGGCCCGACACTCGCATCGCGGTCGGGTTCCACTCGATGTCGCCCCGGTCGTTGTGGAAGCGGACGGTGATCCGCTCGTCGGCGTGGGTGATGCCGCCGAGCGAGTCGATGAAGTCCATGTGCCAGGTCGTGCGCCGGAACTCGCCGTCGGTGGCCGAGCGCAGCCCGGCCTCCTCCTGGCGGCGCACGACCTCGCGGATCGCGTCGTCCTCGACCGCCCGCAGCTCGTCGGCGGTGAGTCCGCCGGCCGCGCGCTCCCCGCGCGCCTCGGTGAGGCGCGCGGGACGTAGCAGCGAGCCGACGTGATCCGCCCGGAAGGGCGGCGTCGCTCTCTGGCTCAAGCGCCGCTCACCGACACCTCGTCCCAGAACACGTCCGGGTTGACGACGACGGCGGGCATGGCGGTGGTCAGCCCGGGCCCGGCCACGCCCTTGAGCGCGACGTTCGCCGGCGCGAAGGCGAAGTAGAAGGGGCCGTAGGCCTGGTCGGAGATGTACTTGGCCATGTCGTCGTACATCGTCTTGCGCTGGTCCTGGTCGAGCGTGCCGGCGGCCGCCCCGAGCATCTTGTCGAGCTTGGGGTCCTTGATGCCGCTGAACGGCGATTGCGACGCCATGCGGAAGGCCACGCCGACGCCCTGGGCCGGATCGTAGGAGCCGGCGGTCTGCAGCATCGCCTGCCACTTCTTGGACTGGAAGGCCTGGATGAGGCCGGTGAGGTCGTAGGAGTCGATGCTGACCTTGATGCCGGCCTGCTGCCACTGGCTCTGCAGCGCCTGGATCGTCTGCTTGGCGACGAGCACGTTGATCGTCCCGAGCTTGACGGTCAGGCCGCCCATCTCCTTGACGAGCTGCTTGGCCTTGTCGAGGTCGTAGGTGCGGTAGCCCGGCACCTTGGGCTCGAAGAACAGCCCGCCCGGGCCGGTGAAGCCCTGGGTGTTCTCGTACATGTTGTCGAAGATGTGCGAGCGGATCGCCTCGGAGTCCGAGGCGTAGTAGATCGCCTGCCGCGCCTTGGCGTCGTTGAACGGCGGGATCGTCGTGTTCAGCTGCATGAAGTACGGCGAGGTCGACAGCTGCTGGGTGACCTTCAGCTTGTCGTTCTTGCCGGCCTGCTGGACGAGCTTGGGCGTTGACATGCCCTCGTAGGCCTGCGCCTGCCCGGCGAGCAGCGCCTGGTAGGCGGCCTGGTCGCCGCCGATCGACTTGAAGGTCAGCTTGTCCAGGAGCGGCTTGCCGGTCTTCCAGTAGGTCGGGTTGCGCTCGAGGGCGAGCTCGGAGCTGAGCTTGTTGCTGACGACCTTGAACGGGCCGGCCCCGACCGGGGTGATCCGGAACTTGCGCTCGCCGAGCTTCTTCAGCGCCGTCGGCGAGGCGGTCCAGTTCGCGTTGGAGTCGATGAACGACGCGATGATCGCCGCGTAGGGCGCGGTGAAGCTCAGGACGACGGTGTCGGCGCCCTGCGCGGTGACCGACTTGACCGGCCACGTGGGCCGGCACGTGCACGTCGACTTCAGGTCGCGCTTGATGTTGAAGACGACCGCGTCGGCGTCGAAGGGCGTGCCGTCGGAGAACTTGACCCCCTGGCGCAGCGTCAGCTTGACGGTCTTGCCGCCGTTCTCGAACTTGTAGGCGCTGACGAGCTCGGGGACGATCTCGCCCTTCTCGTTGAGCTTGAACAGCTGGCCGTAGATCGAGTTCATGTACGGCTGGTTGGCCGCGCCGTTGGTGTTGGTCGCGGGATCGAGCCCCGCCGGCCAGGCGCCGGCGAACGCCGCGTCCTCCAGGACGGTCAGCGAACCGCCCTTCTGCGCAGTCCCCGACGCGCTCGTGCTCGCCCCCGAGCTCGACCCGCCGGACGACCCGCCGTTGGTGCTCTTGCTGCCGCATGCAGCGAGCGCGACGACGCCTGCGACGACGCAGATCGCGACGCCGTACCTGAACAGATGAGTGCGTGATCGCACGGTGCCTCCTCCACTCCGCGGACCCCTCAGCGGAGTGATAGCGCACCCATTGGGAATGTGCAAAATGTCAGTCAGGAGACCTGACGCCCGTCAGGGCTCCTGATAATCGATCGGCGGCGCGAGGAACTGGCGGAGGCGACTAGCGCGCGGGCGCGCCGGCCTCGTCGCGCACCAGCTGCGCGCCGGCCACGAGCGACTGCAGCTTGGCGAAGGCCGACTCGCGCGAGAGGTACTTCATCCCGCAGTCGGGTGCGGCCACCAGCTCGGAGGTGTCCTTGTGCGGCAGCGCGCGGCGGATCCGGTCGGCCACCGTCTCGGGCGTCTCGACCTCCTCGGTGTTCAGCGCGATGACGCCGAGGATGATGGTCTTGCCCGCGAGGTCCTCGAGCGCCGACAGATCGGTGTTGGCCTGCGCGGTCTCGATCGAGATCTGGTCGACCGGCGCCGCCCCCAGGTCCGAGAGGAACTCGTAGGCCGGCGGGTGGTCGGGCACGAAGGCCGGGTAGCCGAAGCAGATGTGCAGTGCCGTCGTGCCCTCGACGCCGTCGAGCGCGCGCTCGAGCGTCGCGATGGCGTAGCGGCGCGCCTGCTCGGGGCGCGCCTCCATCCACGGCTCGTCGAGCTGGACGATGTCGGCGCCCGCGGCGAAGAGGTCGAGGATCTCCTCGCGCACCGCGTCGGCGTAGGCGAGCGCGACCTCCTCCTCGTGCTCGTAGAAGTCGTTCTGCGCCTGCTGGGCCATCGTGAACGGCCCCGGCACGGTCATCTTCACCAGCCGATCGGTGTTGGCCCGCAGGAAGTCCATGTCGCGGACCTGCACCTGCTCGCGCCGGCGGATCGGCCCGACGATGCGCGGCACCGCGACCGTCCCGCCCCGGCGGTCGCGCGTGCTGCCCGGGTTGTCGAGGTCGACGCCGTCCAGTGCGGTGGCGAAGCGGTTGGAGTAGCTCTCGCGCCGCATCTCGCCGTCGGTGACGATGTCCAGGCCGGCGCGCTCCTGGTCGCGGACGGCGACGATGACCGCGTCGTCCTGGGCCTCCTCGAGGTACTTCGGGTCGACGCGCCAGAGGTCCAGCGCGCGCACGCGCGCCGGCTGGTTGTGGTGGAGCTTGTCGCCGTCGATCAGCCAGGCAGGCTGCGGATACGAGCCGACGAGGCTCGTCGGGATCACGGTCACGCTGGGGTCACTCCTCTCGGCTGGCGAGCCGCGACGCGACGTGCTCGACGGTGTTCTCGAGGTGCTCGCGCGTCGCGGTGGCCGCTTCGTCGGGGTCGCGGGCCAGGCACGCAGCGAGGATACGACGGTGCTCTGCGTCGAGCCGCTTGACCGGGAAGTCGGCCGCGGCGCGGTAGATGTGCAGGTAGGCGCTCGACGCGTCGCGCAGCGCGGCGATCATCTCGACCAGCCGCGGGCGCCCGCAGTGGTCGTAGAGCTGGGTGTGGAAGCGCTGGTTGAGCTCGATGTAGCGCCCCGCCGCGGGACCGTTGCGCATCTCGCGCAGGTAGCCCTCCAGCGGCTTGGCCCACGACCGGTCGAAGCGCTCGGCGGTCCGGGCCGCCGCCAGCGCCTCCAGCGCCGCGCGGATCTCGTAGTGCTCGCGCAGGTCCTCGACCGTGGGCAGGAAGACGACTGCCCCGCGCTGCGGATGCAGCCGCACGAGCCCCTCGCGCTGCAGCGCCGCGAGCGCCTCGCGCACGGGCGTGGTGCTCACGTCGAAGCGCCGCGCGATCTCGACCTGGCGCAGCTTCGTGCCCGCAGGCAGCTCGCCTGCGACGATCTGAGCACGTAGGCGCTCGGCCACGAGCCCGGCGACGGTGCGAGGAGCGTCGAGCGTGTCTGCGGAAGAGGCCATCGGGCGGCAAAGCTTGACAACCAGATGGTCGAATGTGCAAATTTCTCGTTCAGGCCGGGTCGGGGAGCCTTCCCGCGCACCCGGCCGCAGCGGACAGGAGGAGCAGCAGATGAAGCCACTCGGCGGACCGCATCACTTCACGGGCGTGACGGCCGACGTGCAGACCAACGTGGACTTCTGGTGCCGCGTCATGGGCCTGCGTTTCGTCAAGAACACGCTCAACTACGAGACGACCTTCCGGTACCACACCTACTTCGGCGACGAGGACGGCAACCCGGGCAGCGTGGTCACCTTCCTGGAGTTCGAGGAGGCCCCGCGCGGCGTTCCCGGCCGCGGTGACATCCAGCGCCTGATCCTGCGCGTCGGCTCCTACGACTCGCTGGAGTACTGGATGGACCGCTTCATCGCCAACGACGTGTTCAGCGAGCTGCTGCGCCTGGATCCGACCCAGCCCCAGAGCATCGTCTTCCACGATCCCGAGGGCCACGAGGTCGAGCTCATGGTCTCCGACGCGCCCGACAAGCCGCTCGTGGCCGACGCCGACGACATCCCTGCCGAGCACCGCATCCGCGGCATCGAGGGCGCCCGCTCGTTCACGACGATCGAGGAGATGGCGCCCTGGGCCGAGTTCATGGGCTTCAAGCGCGACGGCGACCACCTCGTCTACGAGGGCACCGACCGCACCGGGCGCTGGTGGTTCAGCCCGCCGCCGGACCGTCCGAGCAACGACGGCCGCGTCGGCGTGTGGCACCACATCGCCTACGACGCCGGCGATCAGGCCGCCCTCGGCGCCGCGCGCGACGAGGCCAACGGCGGGCCGCTGCCGTGGACCGCGGTCTTCGACCACTACTTCTTCGACTCGTGCTACACGATGTCGGCGGGCGGCCGGATGGAGATGTGCACCAGCGGCCCCGGGTTTCTGATCGACGAGGCCGCTGAGGACCTCGGCAACCGCCTGTGCCTGTCGCCGCGCGTCGAGCCGCTGCGCGCCAAGCTCGAGCGCGAGCGCCCGGCGATCAAGAACCCGCGCCCGCGCACCAAGCCGGCCGGCAAGGGCAAGAAGGCCAAGGCGCCTGCTGACGCGGCGAAGACGAACGGGGCGCCGGCCGAGCCGGCGAAGGTGTCGTAGGCCCGGGCCGTCGGCGACCCGTCGCTGTTCGGATGACGGCATGCGGCTAGCGAGCTATGACCGGGACGGCGAGTGGGCGGCGGCGGTCGTCGCGGCCGACGGGCGCATGGTCGACGCCGCCGCGGCGGCCGAGCGGGCCGGGCTCGACGCAGGCGGGTCGTGGGGCACCGTGCGCAGCGTCCTGGGCCAGCCGTCCGACAAGCTCGGCGCGCTGGGCGACGCGGCCGAGGCGCTGGTGGGCGAGGACGACCCGGCCGTCGTCCTCGACGCCGCCTCGGTGAGGCTCGGGCCGCCGGTCCCCGACCCGCAGAAGATCCTCTGCGTCGGCCTGAACTACCGCGCCCACGCGGACGAGGGGAGCTTCGAGGCGCCCGCGGTGCCGCTCGTCTTCGCCAAGTTCCCCAACGTGCTCATCGGCGCGGGCGCCCCGATCGAGCTGCCGGCGGGCAACGGCGAGCACGTCGACTACGAGGGCGAGATCGCGGTGGTCATCGGCCGGCCGACCTACCGCGTCTCCGAGGACGAGGCCCTTGACGCCGTGGCGGGCTGGATGCCGTTCAACGACGTCAGCGCGCGCGACCTGCAGACCCAGACCTCGCAGTGGACCGTCGGCAAGTCGCCCGACACGTTCGGCCCGTGTGGGCCGTCGCTCGTGCTCGACAACCCGTGGCGCGACGGCGGCCTGGAGATCCAGACGCGCGTCAACGGCGAGCAGGTCCAGCACGCCCACACCGACCAGATGATCTTCTCGGCCGCGCGCCTGATCGCGTACCTGAGCGCGACGATGACCCTCGTGCCCGGCGACCTCATCGTCACCGGCACGCCAGAGGGCGTCGGCGCCTTCCGCGACCCGCCGCGCTTCCTGCGCGACGGCGACGTGGTCGAGGTGCAGGTCAGCGATCAGCTGCTGACGAACCCGGTCCGCCGGCGCTGAGCGCGGTCACCCCGCGCGCCACGACGCGGTCGCGCCGAGGTTCCGGCGATGATGCCCGCGTGCGGGCGTCGCTGTTCATCACCTGCCTGGCCGACACCCTGTTCCCCCAGACGGGGCAGGCGACGGTCGCCGTGCTCGAGCGGCTCGGCGTGCAGGTGGACTTCCCCGTCGAGCAGACGTGCTGCGGGCAGATGCACGCCAACACGGGCTACGGGCACGAGGTGCTGGGGCTCGTGCGGCGCTTCGTGCGGGTGTTCGGCGACGCCGAGGTGGTGGTGACGCCGAGCGGGTCGTGCGCGGCGATGGTGCGCGAGGGCTACGAGCGGATGGCGGCCGAGGCCGGTGACGAGGCGCTGGCCTCGCAGGTGCGCGCGCTGGCGCCGCGGGTCCTCGAGCTCAGCGAGCTGCTCGTGCGGCGGATGGGGATCGAGGACGTCGGCGCCTCGTTCCACCACCGCGTGACCTACCACCCCACGTGCCATTCGCTGCGGCTGCTGAAGGTCGGCGACGCGCCGGTGCGGCTGCTGCGCTGCGTGCGCGGGATCGACCTCGTCGAGCTGCCCGAAGCGGAGCAGTGCTGCGGCTTCGGCGGTACCTTCGCGGTCAAGAACGCCGACACCTCGACTGCGATGCTCACCGACAAGCTGCGGCGCATCCTCGACACGGGCGCCGACGTCTGCACGGCGGCCGACAGCTCGTGCCTCATGCACATCGGCGGCGGCCTGCAGCGCTCGCGCGCCGGGGTGCGCGTGATGCACCTCGCCGAGATCCTTGCCAGCGAGGACGCGTGAAGGGCGGGTTCCCGGCAGCCGCGAAGGCGTCGCTGGCCGACAGCCAGCTGCGGCGCAACCTCGGCCACGCGACCTCGACGATCCGCGCCAAGCGCGCACGGGTGGTCTCCGAGGTCGCGGACTGGGAGGCGCTGCGCGAGGCCGGCCGCGAGATCAAGGAGCGCACGCTGCGCCACCTCGACGTGCACCTCGAGCGCCTCGAGGAGGCGGTCACGCGCGCCGGCGGCACCGTGCACTGGGCGCGCGACGGCGCCGAGGCGTGCGCGGTCGTCGCCCAGGTCGCGCGGGCGCACGGCTCCGAGGAGGTCATCAAGGTCAAGTCGCTGGCCAGCGACGAGATCGGTCTCAACGAGGCGCTCGAGCGCGCCGGCGTCCACGCGGTCGAGACCGATCTGGCCGAGCTCATCATCCAGCTGGGCGACCACGACTCGCAGTCGCACATCCTCGTGCCCGCGATCCATCGCAACCGCGCGGAGATCGCGCAGCTGTTCCGGCGTACGCTTGGCGTCGAGGTCTCCGACGAGCCGTCCGAGCTCACCGCGGCGGCGAGGGCCTACCTGCGCGAGAAGTTCCTGACCGTGAAGGTCGGCGTCAGCGGCGCGAACTTCGCGGTGGCCGAGACCGGGCATGTCGTCGTCGTCGAGTCCGAGGGCAACGGGCGGATGTGCACGACGCTGCCCGAGGCGCTGGTCTCGGTCGTGGGGATCGAGAAGGTGCTGCCGCGCTTCGCCGACCTCGCAGTGATGCTCCAGCTGCTGCCGCGCTCGTCCACCGCCGAGCGGATGAACCCGTACACGTCGATCTGGTCGGGCGTGAGCGAGGGCGACGGGCCGCGCGAGTTCCACCTCGTGCTCCTGGACGGCGGGCGCACCGACGTGCTGGCCGACGAGATCGGGCGCGCTGCGCTGCGCTGCATCCGCTGCTCGGCGTGCCTGAACGTCTGCCCGGTCTACGAGCGCACCGGTGGCCACGCCTACGAGAGCATCTACCCGGGCCCGATCGGGGCGATCCTCACCCCGCAGCTGCGCGGCCTGGACCAGGCCCCGACGCTGCCGTGGGCCTCCTCGCTGTGCGGCGCCTGCTACGAGGTCTGCCCGGTGAAGATCGACATCCCGTCGATCCTCGTGCACCTGCGCGGGCGGGTCGTGCGCGAGACCGGGGCCGAGGGGCTCGGCGAGCGCGCGGCGATGGGCGCGATGGCGCGCGTCTTCGCGAGCCGGCGGGCCTACGAGGCCGCGCAGCGGATGGCCAAGCTCGGCCGCGGCCCGCTGGCGGGCGCGGCGCTGCGGCCGTGGACCCGGTCGCGCGAGCTGCCGGCGGTGCCCGCGCAGACCTTCCGCGAGTGGTGGAAGGAGCGGTCGCGATGAGCGCGCGCGACGACGTGCTCGCCCGCGTCCGCGCCGCCCTCGCCGACGTGCCGCGCGACGAGGACCCGCTCGCGCCCGCCTACCGGGCGCCGGCCTCCGTCTCCGGCGACGTGGTCGCGCTGTTCGTCGAGCGCGTCGGCGACTACCGAGCCACCGTGCGCGCGGCGGGCGACGTGGCCGCGACGGTCGAGCGCGTGTGCGCCCAGCACGACGCGCGGCGCCTGGGCATCCCTCGCGACTTGCCCGCGCAGTGGCGCCCCGGCAGCGTCGCCCTGGTGGCCGACGACGGGCTCGCGGCGCGGGACCTCGACGCCCTCGACGGCGCGCTGACCGGGTGCGCGCTGGCCATCGCCGAGACCGGCACGATCCTCCTCGACGGCGGCGAGCGCTCGGGCCGCCGCGCGCTGACCCTCGTTCCCGACCTGCACCTCTGCGTCGTCCGGCGCTCGCAGGTCGTGGCGACCGTGCCCGACGCGATCGACGCCCTCGCCGGCGCCCGCGGGCCGTTCACCTTCGTCTCCGGGCCCAGCGCTACCAGCGACATCGAGCTCGACCGCGTCGAGGGCGTCCACGGCCCGCGGCGGCTCGAGGTCCTGCTCACCGAGTAGGTTCGGGCCCGTGAGATCGGCCGGCGTCGCGCGGGTGCTGGTCATCCTGGCCGCGGTGGCCACGGTGCTGGCGCTCGTCGCGTGGTACGCGCGTCACGCCGTGGTCGACTCCGACCAGTTCGCGAACCGCGCGACGGTCGCCCTGACAAACGACAACGTCAAGGCGCTCGTGGCTCAGAAGGTCACCGACGACGTCGTGCTCAGGAACGAGCGCGACCTGCTCGCGGCGCGGCCCATCATCCAATCGGTCGCCTCGGGGATCGTGGGCAGCCGCGCGTTCACGAGCCTCTTCCGCTCGGGGGTCCGCGACGTCCACCGCGCGGTGTTCAACCGCGACGAGCACACGGTGACGCTGACGGTGGCCGACGTCGGCACGGTGCTCAGCGCGGCGCTGGCGCAGCTGCGGCCGTCGCTGGCGCGCCAGGTCGAATCGACCGGGAACGTGGAGATCGTGCGGCGCGACATCGGCGACGAGAGCGCGCGGCTCGTGCGGATCGCCGATACCGTCAAGCTGCTGGCGATCCTGCTCGCCGTGCTCGCTGTGATCCTCGTCGCCGCCGCGATCTGGATCTCCCCGCGACGGCGGCACACGATCGTCGAGCTCGGCGTCGCCGTCGCGGTCGCCGGGCTCGTGCTCGTCGTCGCCTACGCGGTGCTGCGCTCGATCGCGGTGCGCCACGTCGAGGGCGCCGAGGGCCGGGCTGCCGCAGGCGCGGTGTGGGACGCCTTCCTCGGGGACCTGCGCACCATCGGCTGGATCGTCGCCGGCTCGGGCGCGGTCATCGCCGCCGCGGCGGCATCGCTCATCAGGCCGATCGACATCGGCGAGCCGCTGCGCCGGGCGGTGGCGTGGGCGGTGATCGAACCCCGGCGGCCGGCGCTGCAGGCGCTGCGCGGCGTCGCGCTGGTCGCACTCGGGCTCGTCGTCCTTACCGAGCACGACGCGGTCCTGCAGCTGGTGCTCAGCGCGATCGGCGTGTACCTGATCTATGCGGGCGTCAGCGCGCTGCTGCGGCTGATCTACCGCCCGGAGCCCGAGGCGCAGGAGGCGGAGCCCAAGCGCCGGCGATGGGCGACGTGGCTGCGCCGGCGCCGCACCCTGGTCACCGCCGGGATCGCGGCCGCCGTGATCATCGGCGTGGTGGCGCTGTTCGTCGGCAGCGGTGGCACGAGCACGGCAGCGCCGAGCGCGAGCAACAGCTGCAACGGCCACCCCGAGCTGTGCGACCGCGCGCTGGCCGACGTCGCCCTCGTGGCCACCCACAACGCCATGTCCGTGCCGCTGCCGGGCTGGTACTCCTCCGAGCAGGAGCGTCCGATCGCGGACCAGCTGCGCGATGGGGTCCGCGGCCTGCTCGTGGACACCCACTACGCCGACAAGCTCGGCAACGGCAGACTGCGCACGTACTACGGCAGCCACGCGGAGCTGGTCAGGCAGGCCAAGCAGGACGGCGTGAGCCCCGATGCGATCGACGCGGCGCTGCGGATCCGCCAGCGCCTGGGGTTCACGGGCAAGGGCACGCGCGGGATGTACCTCTGCCACACCTTCTGCGAGCTCGGCGGCACGCCGCTGAGCTCCGTCCTGGACGACATCCACGACTTCCTGGTCTCCCACCCCGACGACGTCCTCGTGGTGATCAACCAGGACTACGTCACGCCGGCCGACTTCGTCGCGGCGGTGAACGAGGCGGGGCTCGGAGACCTCGCCTACGGCGGCCCGCTCACCGACACCGAGCCGACCCTGCGCCAGATGATCGACACCGACCATCGCGTGGTCTTCCTCGCTGAGAACCACGCGGGCGCGGCGCCGTGGTACCGGCTGGCGTACGACTCGATCACCGAGGAGACGCCGTACACGTTCACGAAGGTCTCGCAGCTCACCGACCCCGTGAAGCTGCCGGCGAGCTGCAAGCCGAACCGCGGCCCCAAGCGGGCGCCGCTGTTCCTCGTCAACCACTGGATCAGCACCGATCCGGTTCCGCGGCCGTCCGACGCGGCAAGGGTCAACGCGTTCAAGCCGCTGCTCGCCCGCATGCGCGACTGCCAGCGGATACGCCGTCACCTGCCCAATCTCGTCGCGGTGAACTTCTACCGGACCGGCGATGTGTTCAAGGTGGTCGACGCGATCAACGGCGTCGGCTAGGCGGCGGCGGGCGCGGGGTGCGCCGACGCGAGCGTGGTCGCCCGTGCGAGCGCGAGCACGACGGCTGCCGCTCCGGCCAGCCCGGCGAGCACGAAGGCGGCGACCGGGCCCGCGTGGTCGGTCAGCGCGCCTGCGGCCGCCGAGCCGGCCGAGGCGCCGATCTCGATCGCGGCGGCAAGCCAGGCGAACGCCTCGGTCACGGTGCCGGCGGGCGCGGCGGCGTCGACCATGCCGTAGACGGTGGCGTACGTCGGGGCGATCGCGGCGCCCGCGACGAGCAGGACGGCGGCCAGCGCGATCGCGCTGCCGGCGGCGGCGGTCAGCGCGAGATGCCCGACGGTGAGCGCCACGAGCACGAGGACCAGTCCGGTCGCGCCGTGCGCGCCGCCGCCCAGCCGCGAGGCGACCAGTCCGCCGACGAGCGAGCCGGCGCCCCAGACGCCCAGCAGCGGGCCGGCGGCGGCGGTGCTGCCGAGGGCGTCGCTCGCGGCGGTGACCGCGACCTCGACGGCGCCGAACAGCACGCCGACCGCGACGAGGACCATCACGAGCGTGCGCATCGCCGGCGCCTGCAGCGAGCCGCCGCGCGGGCGTGGGCCGGTCGCCGGCCCGGGACGCCAGGCGCGCGAGGCCGGCTCGGCCGCGAAGGCGAGGGTCGAGACGAGGAGCACGGCGCCGGCGAAGGCGAGCGCCGCGCCGGTCGACCAGGCCGCACCCAGGCCGAGCGCGAGCGGCGGGCCGGCGATCCAGGTCAGCTCGCTGGCCGAGGCGTCGGTCGCGTAGGCGGCGCGGACGGCGGCCTGGTCGTCCAGGAGGGCGGGGAAGAGCGTGCGCACGCAGGCGCCGCTCGGAGGGCTCGCCAGGCCGATGCCGCAGGCCAGCGCGACGAGGACGCCGGCCGAGGTGCCCACCGGCAGCATCGCGATGGCGCCGAGCAGCGCGGCGCCCACGCCGGCGCTCGCGACGAGCACCGCGGTCTGGCCGCGGCGGTCGACGAGCTTGCCGAGCAGCGGGCCGCCGACGCCCAGCGAGACACCGTAGGCGCCGGTGACGACTCCGGCGGCCGCGAACGAGCCGGTCAGGTGGCGGGCGTGGACGAGCAGGCCGATGCTCAGCATGGTCAGCGGCAGGCGCGCCACGATGGAGACCGCGAAGACCCGGAAGGCGCCGGGGGCGGAGGCGATGGCCGACATCAGAGGCTCCTCGGTGCGTTGCTCATGGCGCCAAGGTACGTTCGGACTGGTCCGCAAGGAAGGTCCAGTGAACCGGTAGAGGACCGAACCAGTTCGCCGCGCACGCGCCCGCGCGCGCCCGAGCGGCTACGCGCGCGTGGCGCGGACCGCTTCGGCGAGGGCCGCTACGCCGGGGGCGATCGAGGGCTCGGCGATCTGGCCGTAGCCGAGCAGCAACGTCGGCGGGCCGGCGCCGCCGTCGCGATAGTCGCCCATGACCTCGATGGCCACGCGCCGGCGCTCGGCCTCCTCGGCGATCGCCCGCTCGTCGTCGCCCTCGGGCATCCTCACCGTCGCGTGCAGCCCGGCGGCGATCCCCTCGACGTGCGTCTCGGGCAGCTCGCGCTCGAGCGCGGCGAGGAGCGCGTCGCGCCGCGAGCGGTAGCGCACGCGCATGCGCCGCAGGTGGCGATCGAGCTCGCCGCTCTGCAGGAAGGAGGCGAACGCGTGCTGGTCGATCTGCGCGGTCGTGCGATCGGCCAGGAGCTTCTCCTCGGCCACGGCGTCGACCAGCCGCGCGGGCAGGGCCAGCCAGCCGAGCCGCAGCGCGGGCACGAGCGTCTTGCTCACCGTGCCGGCGTAGACGACGTGCTCGGGCTCGAGGCCCTGCAGCGCCCCGACCGCGGCGCGGTCGTAGCGGAACTCGGCGTCGTAGTCGTCCTCGATGGCGATCGCGTCGCGTGCGCGCAGCCACTCGAGCAGCGCCGTGCGGCGCTCGCCCGCGAGCGGCACGCCGACCGGCGACTGGTGCGTGGGCGTGAGGATCACCGCGTCGACCCGCGCGCGATCGAGCTCGTCGATCCGCATCCCGCCGTCGTCGACGTCGATCATCACCGGCTCGAGCCCGGCTCGCGTCGCCGACAGCCGCTGCTCGGGTTGGCCGGGGTTCTCCAGCGCGATGCGCTTCGCGCCGCGCGCCGCGAGGGCGTGGCAGAGCAGGTGCTCGCTCTGTCGGTAGCCGGTCGTGATGACGAAGCGCGCCGGCGTGGCGACCACGCCGCGCACCCGGCCCAGGTACCCGGCCAGCGCCGACCGCAGCGGCTCGGCGCCGCGCGGATCGCCGTAGCGCATGTCCTCGTCGGTCATCTCGGCCAGCGCCTTGCGCACGCAGCGCAGCCACGCGTCGCGCGGGAAGAGCGAGACGTCGGGCAGCGACGGGCGGAAGTCGTAGCGCGGCGGGGTGGCGACGGGCGGGCTCTCCTCGACCGCGGCGGCCTCGCCCGCGGCGGCCTCGGCGACGCGGGGCAGCGCGCCCTGGCGCACCACGAGGTAGCCCTCGGCGCCGAGCTGTGCGTACGCGTTGACCACCAGCCCGCGCGAGACGCCGAGCTGACGCGCGAGGTCGCGAGTCGACGGCACCCGCGCGCCCGGCTTCAGCGTCCCGGCGCGGATCGCCTGGCGCAGGTGCTCCTCGATCTGCACGCCCATCGGCCGCTGGGCGCCGCGGGCGAGCGGGAGGAGGAGCTCGGTCGTCTGACTGGTTCGGTCCAAAGCGGCGCGGACTGGTCCGAAAGCTGAACCAGCGCCGAGCCTATCAGTGCAGGCTCATGCGGCCGCGGCGAGCAGGACCGACGCCTCTGCCGCCGGCACCGGGCGGCCGTAGAGGTAGCCCTGTGCGTACTCGCAGCCCAGCTCGCGCAGCGCCGCCGCCTGCCCCTCGGTCTCGACTCCCTCGGCGACGACGTCGACGCCCAGGCCGCGGGCCATGTTGGCCACCGCGGCAACGATCGCGCCGCCCGGCGAGCCGTCGCCGAGGTCCGCGATGAAGCTGCGGTCGATCTTCAGCATCGCGATCGGGAAGCGCTGCACGTAGGCCAGCGACGAGTACCCCGTGCCGAAGTCGTCGAGCACGAGCCGCACGCCGAGGTCGCGCAGCTCGGCCATCGTCGCCAGCGCCGCGTCGGGGTCCTCCATGAGGCTCGACTCGGTGATCTCCAGGTGCAGGTCGCCCGGGGCGATGCCGCTCTCGCGCAGGACGTCGGCGACGAGCCGCGGCAGGTCGGGCTGGGCGAGCTGGCGCGCGGAGAGGTTGACCGAGATCGACAACGGCGGCGCGCCCGGCCGCGCGCGGCGCCACTCGCCCGCCTGGCGGCAGGCCCGCCGGAGCACCCACGTGCCGATCGGGACGATGAGGCCGGTGTCCTCCGCGATCGGGATGAAGTCCAGCGGCGGCACGAGCCCGCGCTCCGGGTGCTCCCAGCGCACGAGCGCCTCGAACCCCACCGGCCGCCCGTCCGGCAGCGCGACGATCGGCTGGTAGGCGAGACGCAGCTCGTCGAAGTCGATGGCATGGGCGAGCTGGTTCTCGGTCGTCAGGCGGTCGGTCGCGCTCGCGCGCATCGCCTCGTCGTAGAGCTCGTAGCCGCCGCGGCCGCGCTCCTTGGCGCGGTACATGGCCGCGTCGGCCTCGCGGATGAGGTCCTCGGCGACGCGCTCGCCGCCACTGCCGACGGCGATCCCGATGCTCGCGCTCACGCGGTGCTCGACCTCGCCGATCACGAACGGCTCCTGGAGCACCGCCGTGGTGCGCTGGGCGACGGAGATCGCCTCCTCTGCGCCTGCGATGTCGCCGCAGATGATCACGAACTCGTCGCCCCCGAAGCGCGCCATCGTGTCGCCTGCGCGCAGCGACTGGTCCAGCCGCGCGGAGAGCGCGAGCAGCAGCGCGTCGCCCGCGCCATGGCCGAGGCTGTCGTTGACGATCTTGAAGTTGTCGACGTCGAGGAAGAGGACGGCGACGAGCGACTCGCGCCGGCGCGCCTGGGCCAGCGCCACGTCGAGGCGATCGACGAACAACGTGCGGTTCGGCAGGCCGGTGAGCGGATCGTGCAGCGCCTGGTGGCGGATGTCGGCCTCCGAGCGGCTGCGCTCGGTCGCCTGGGCCAGAAGGTTGGCGATCGCCTGCAGGAAGTCGAGCTCGTCCCGGGTGAACGTGCGCCGCGCCGCCGACTGGATCGCCAGGACGCCGAATGGCGAGTGGGCACCGTGGATGCGGATGCTGACGGTGCTTGCGGTGCCAGGGTCGTGGAGGAACTCGGGCAGCCCGAGCTCGGTCTCGCGCAACCAGTCCTCGACGATCAGCGGCTCGGCGCCGAGCAGCGCGTCGCGCGAGTGCGCATCGGCGGGCATCGCGACGAGTACGTGGCGTCCCGTGTGGCCCGCGGCGGTGAGCGCGGCGCGCACGCGCAGCTCGCTACCGGCGGCGTCGAGCTCGAGCACGGCGGCGGTGTCGACGTCGAGGACCGTGCGAACCGTGTCGACCACGACGTCCATCAGCTCGTCGAGGTCGCGGCCCTCGAGCGCGCGCTGGCCGAGGTCGGCGACCGCCGCCTGCTGGGCGACGTTGCGCTCGAGCGTCGCGTTGACCGCCCGCAGCCCCTCGCGGGCGCGGTCGAGGGCGGAACCAGCGGCGTCGGCGGCTGGAGGCTGCTCGTCGGCGACGACGTTCAGGAATATCAGTTGAGCGTCTCCGGCAAGGGCTTCGGCGAGGAGCTGATCGCGCCTCCGGCGAAGACCACCGTCGTCGAGCTCCGAGCCGGGGTCCTGATCGAGGCCGAGGTTGCCCTCCGGAGGACGACCGGCGAGGACGACGACGTGCTGTCCGGCGCCGGCGTGTTCGCGCTGGTGGCCCGACCGGCGCCCCGGCCGGCCGACGAGGTCCTGTCACAGGCGGGACAGGCGGCGGCCGACGCGGACGTCGCGGTCGTCGTCGTGGGCCTGACCGAGGAGCAGGAGACCGAGGCCGTCGACAAGTCGACCCTGCGCCTCCCCGGCGAGCAGGACGCCTTGGTGCGCGCCGTCGCGGCGGCGGCTCGGCGCACCGTCGTCGTCGTGAATGCCGCCACGCCGGTGATCATGCCATGGCTCGACGAGGTGAATGCCGTGCTCTGGGCCGGCCTGCCCGGGCAGGAAGCGGGCCACGCCGTGGCAGCGGCACTGCTCGGCGACATCGAGCCCGCGGGTCGGCTGGTCAGCACCTTCCCCGTTGCGGACGCCGCCACGCCGGCCTGGTCGGTGACGCCGGTCGACGGCGACCTCGTCTACCAGGAGGGGCCGTTCATCGGCTACCGCGGCCACTGGTCGGCGAGGGGTGCCGAGCCCGCCGCCACCCCGCTCTTCTGGTTCGGGCACGGGCTGGGCTACAGCACCTGGGAGTACTCGGACGTGGCCGTCCAGCCCGGCGACGCCGCCCCCGTCGTCACGCTCACCGTGACGAACACCGGGCCGCGGGAGAGCCGGGACGTCGTCCAGGTGTACCTCGAACCCGAGGACGCCGATCAGCCCGTGCGCCTGGCGGGCTGGACGGGCGTGCGTGCGGCGCCGGGCGAGTCGGTTCGCGTGCCGGTCGACACGGAGCCGCGGATGTGGCGGCGCTGGGACACGCCGACGAGCCGGTGGGCACCGATCGGCGGTGGCCGCCTGCTGGTGGCCCGCGGGCTCGGGGACATCAGGGCGGAGCTCGACCTGCCCTGAGCCGTCGCGTCCGTCGGCCGGGTCAGCGGAGGGGCCGGCCGAGGAGGCGCGAGGCGGCGATCGGCTCGCCCGGGACGACGAGGCGATCGGCCGGCATCAGGAACCAGTGCCGGTCGACGCACCGCACCCGGACGAGCTCGGTCGGCCCGTCGGTGCCGGCGACGAACCCCTCGCTGATGACCTCGGCAGTCGCCCCGCACCCCGGGCACCCGGCGATCGTCAGGATCGTGCTGTCGACGGTCATGGCCCTCACCCCCGAGGAAGAGAGGCAGGAGCCGGCACCCTGATGCAGAACAGGCCCGATCCGTCGCAGCCGCTGATGGTCGGCACTGATCGTCGGCACTGATCGTCGGCGCTGTGTGCTAGGAGGAGACGTCCTTCGTCGTCAGCCGCGCCCAGGCGAGGGAGACGAACACGCCCACGTAGGCGAGGGTCACCAGCAAGCCCCGGGTCATGTCGCCGTACACCACGGGATCGCGCAGCAGGTCACCGAACCGCAACCACCAGTCCGTCAACAGGTACGGGTGGATCACCGAGATCTGCGGGACCGCGTCGAGGATCTGCACCACGACGGCGGTGATCGCCGTCACCGCCATCGCCGCGATCGGCACCTCCGTCAGCGTCGAGGCGAACAGGCCGATCGCTGCGAGCCCGGCGAGCATCGCCGCGACGTAGAGGGCCACCAGCGCCACCCGCACGAGCGCCGTCCCGACGCCGACCGAGCCGCCTGAGAGCAGTGTCACCGGGCCGATCGGGAAGAGCACGAAGCCGATGACGACGCCCGCGATGGCCACGGCGAACGCCCCGGCGACCCCGAAGGCGACGATGCTGGCGTACTTCACGAGCAGCAGCCGGGTCCGGCTGACGGGGACGACGAGGATGTTGCGCAGCGTCCCGATCGACGCCTCACCCGCGACCGCCTCTCCCGCTGCGACCGACACGGCGAGCGGAAGGAACAGCGGCAGCGTCACGACGAGCGCCGTGAACGCCACGAAGAGGCCGTTCTGCGTGATCTGTCCGATGAAGGCGGGCCCACCACCGGGGTCGTCGCGCTCGGGGCCACCACTGAGCTTGATCGCGACGGCGATCAGGATCGGCACGCACGCCAGCGCGCCGAGCAGGGCGATGTTCCGCCGCCGGCCGAAGACGAGTCGCAGCTCCGAACGCAGCAGCCGGAAGCCGAGCGGGTTCGGCCGCACCGGGACGAAGGCGGACGACGCGGTCGAGCCGCCGAGGCCCGCAACCGCCCAGGCCGCGGGCGCGACAGAGCCGACCGACTCACGGGCCGACTCACTGGCCGGCCCCCTGGTCGACTGACTGGTCGACTCACTGGTCGACATCGAAGCCCTCCCCGGTCAGCGCGACGAACACGTCCTCCAGCTGCGGCCGGTCCACGACGAGCTCGCGCACCCCCACGCCGGCGAGCACGAGCTCGCGGTTCACGACCTCGGGCTGCGCGTCGCCGAGCGGTGCCAGCAGGACGCCGTCCTGGACCTCGGGGTCGGCCATCCGCAGGCGCGCGAGCACCGACGCGGCCGTCGCTGCGTCGTCCGAGGACGCCAGGACCACCCGCAGCCGCGTCGCGGCCAGCCCCCGAAGGTCGGCCAGGGTCCCCTGGGTGACCAGGCGTCCACGGCTCATCACCCCCACGTGCGAGCACACCTGCTCGACCTCCGACAGCAGGTGGGACGACAGGAACACGGTGGCGCCCTCGACCGCGAGCTCCCGGACCAGCGCGCGGACCTCGCGGGTGCCCTGCGGGTCGAGCCCGTTCGTCGGCTCGTCCAGGACGAGGAGCTCGCGCGGCCGCAGCAGCGCGGCGGCCAGGCCCAGCCGCTGCCGCATCCCCAGGGAGTAGTTCCGGTACCTCTTGCGCGCCGCCGCGGCAAGGCCCACTCGCTCCAGCGCCTCGTCGATCCGCCGTCGCGAGGTGCGCGCATCCACCGTCCGGTCACCGGCGTCCAGCCGCGCCAGGTTCGCCCTGCCGGACAGGTAGGGGTGGAAGGCCGGCCCCTCGACGAGGGCCCCGACACCCGGAAGGACGTCGAGCGCGCCCCTGGGCATCGGCCGGCCAAGCAGGTCGAACTCGCCCGCGGTCGGCCGCACGAGCCCGAGCAGCATCCGGATCGTCGTCGTCTTGCCCGAGCCGTTCGGCCCCAGGAACCCGAAGACGGAGCCGTGCGGCACGACGAGATCGATGTGGTCCACGGCGACCTGACCGCCGCGGAACCGCTTGGTCAGGCCACGAGTGGCGAGCGCGGGCACGTCGGCCGACAGTACGGGCCCGGCCGCGTCCGCGGGTGCAGGAGCGGCCAGGCCCGCCGTGGAGGTCGTCATGAGGCGCTGCTCGCCGCCTGCTCGAGTACCGCGGGGCCGACGGAGCCGACGTACGCGGTGTTCCCGACGACGAGCACGTTGACCAACGCGGTCGAGAGGAGACGGCCCGTGCCGAAGGAGCCGGTGACGGTCGTCGTCCCCTGGAGCAGCGCTCTGCCCGTCGCATCCTGACCCAGGTCGCCGAGGTTCACGCCCTTGACGACGGCGACCGCCGTCCAGCCCTTGCCGATGATCCGCGGCTCACCGGCGGCGTCCGGCGAAGCGTTCGACGGCGCCGTCCGGGCGGCGTGCCCGGGCGCGACCGGCGAGTCGCCCTCCACGACCCTCGCCCCCTTGGGTGCGGTGAACCGGAAGATCGAGGCCGCCGGCTGCTGGAACTGCACCGAGGTGAAGGCGGTCTCGAAGGCGGCCTCGTTCGCGCCCTTGGCGAACACCTGGACGCGGAGCGGGACGGAGGTGGTGCCGTCGATGGCGATCCGCACGGAGCCGACCAGCGATCGCGCGTCGCGGGGCGCGAGCTGCAGCTCGTACGCCGCCCGCCCGGCGACCCGCGCCGTGCCGTCCACCTGCACCTTCGTGGTCGGGTCGATCGCGGCCAGCGCCTGCCGGGCGGCCGACGCCGGGTCCTGCAGAGTCTGCGGCACCTTCCGGGTGGCGGGCTCGGAGGCGGGCACCCGGTAGTGGGTGGCCTCGTTCGTCGAGCTCGACCACAGCCACACGTCCGATCCGTTGCGGACGACGTCGGTCTCGGCCAGGTCGCCGACCAGGCTGATCCGGGCCTTGGCGTTCGCGCCGTACCACACCCGCGCGGTGTGCGAGCCGGTGATGAGCGACTGCAGCGACGTACCCGCGGCCCGACCCGGCAGCTCCGGGAGCCCGAGCCGGGCCGTCTCGACGACGGTGCCCGACAGCGGGTGCTGCGGCGCCCGGGCGACGTCCACCAGCAGCTGGGCCGCCGTCCGCGGCGGGAGCTGGGCGGCGGCGTCCGCGTTGACCGAGGTGAACGCCACCCCTCCGGCGATCAGCGCGACGGCGGCTGCGGGGACGGCCCAGCGCGCGCCGGGCGAGGTGAGCCAGCGGGAGCGCCGCGGGCGGGGGATGTCGTTCGGCTCGTTCGCCATGCTCCGAGTGTGCGCCGGCCCGGCTGAGGACTCCCTGAGAGCTGAGCGACGGCTGAGACCGCGCGCCGTCGTCGCACCGGCGAGGCACGGGTGGGGGCGCGGGGTGCGACGCTGGGGGCATGCGGGTGCTGGTCGTCGACGACGAGGTGCGGTTCGCCCAGTCGGTGCAGCGGGGCCTGCGCGCCGAGGGCTTCGCGGTCGACGTCGCCCACGACGGCGAGGCCGGGCTCCGGCTGGCGCTCGCCGGCGGGTACGACGCCGTCGTCCTCGACATCATGCTGCCGGGTCTGTCCGGCTATCGCGTCACGCAGCGGCTGCGGGCCGACGGGTGCGACGTGCCGGTGCTCATGCTGTCGGCGAAGGACGGCGAGTACGACCAGGCCGACGGACTCGATCTCGGCGCCGACGACTACCTCACCAAGCCCTTCGCCTGGGTCGTCTTCGTCGCCCGCCTCAAGGCGCTGCTGCGCCGCACCACCGCGACCGCCGAGCGTCGGCCCACCGTCGCGGCGGACACTCCCGCGGGCGTCCAGGGAACGACCGCCGAGGTGGCGGTCGGCGACCTCGTCCTCGATACCGCCGCCCGCAGCGTGCAGCGCGGCGGCGTCCCCGTCGAGCTGACGGCACGCGAGTTCGCCCTGCTGGAGCACCTCATGCGCGCCACCGGCCGGGTGGTCGCGAAGACCGAGCTCCTCGCGACCGTGTGGGGCGGTTTGGCCACCGACGACCCGAACGTCGTTGAGGTCTACGCCGGATACCTGCGACGCAAGATCGATCAGCCGTTCGGCCGGCACTCCCTCGTCACCGTGCGAGGGGCCGGCTACCGGCTCGTTCCGGACGACGACGGTGTCGACCCCCGCGGCTGATCCCGCGCCGGGCCGGTCGTGGGTCGACCGGCTCTCCGTCCGCGCCCGGCTCACCATGGCGACGACCGGCGTCGTCGCGCTCGCCCTGGCCGGCTCGCTCCGGCGCGCGACGCGGACGCCGGTCGGCTAGGCCCCGCACGAGGGATCACAGG
>Ga0081540_1000813_pt1 | contig 28576 bp, 29 predicted proteins | sample TabmetS2T1R1_FD_71024 | JGI IMG/M metagenome (GOLD analysis project Ga0081540, IMG submission 71024) | Tabebuia heterophylla rhizosphere microbial communities from the University of Puerto Rico - S2T1R1 | ecosystem: Host-associated > Plants > Roots > Rhizosphere ...
AAGGAGATCGCCTCGACCGGGCAGACCGGCTCGCACGCGCCGCAGTCCACGCACTCGTCCGGGTGGATGTAGAGCATCCGCTCGCCCTCGTAGATGCAGTCGACCGGGCACTCGTCGATGCAGTCCTGTCGAGCAGGTCAACGCAGGGCAGCGCGATGACGTAGGTCATGTCCGGATTCCTTCTGAGAGGTAATAGCGGGCCGGGGTGTCCTCGCGGGCAGTGATATGTCAGGCGTGGACTATCGAGGTGCCGTGAACCTTGATGCTGACCGGGGCCAGCGGGGACGCGGCCGGGCCGGTTACGACCGAGCCGTCTGTGACGCTGAACTTGCTGCCATGGCACGGGCAGTTGATGGTGCCATCGGACACGGTGGAGACGGTGCAGCCCTGGTGGGTGCACACCGCGGTGAACGCCTCGAACGAGCCGGCTCGCGGCTGGGTGATCACGATCTTCCTGGCGGCCAGGATCTTGCCGCCACCGACCGGGATGTCGGAGGTCACGGCCAGTGCCGGCGGCCGGCCCTCGGCTGGCTGGCTCGAGGCGGGCTGGCTCGAGGCGGGCTGGCTCGAGGCGGGCTGGCTCGAGGCTGGCTGGCCCTGGGCGGGCTGGGCCTGGGCTGACTGGCCCAGGACTGTCTGGTCCACGGCCGCCGCGGCGCGGGAGGCCCAGTCAGGCGGGACCGCCGCGGAGGTGCCCGGGGCGGGCTGGCTCGCGGCCATCCCGCCGTTACTGGAACTGCCGCGGGCACATCCGGCCAGCGCTGCAACGCATGCGGCGCCGGTGCAGGCCAGCAGGGTACGGCGGCTAGGGACGGGGACGCCGCGTTCGGTCATGACGGGACTCCCTAATACATGGTGCCGGGGCTGCAAGGCTGGAGCGGTTCGCCTGCGAGCGGCCGGATGTGCGCGTACGAAAGATCGGCCACCGCTGTGCCAGGGCACGGACGGCGCCGGTCTTCTTCGCGCATGCACCCGACCGCGTGCTGCGCGAAGAACGGTAAAGCCGATAGAACTGGGCTCGTTCGGAACAAAGACCTTATGCTTTCATTACGGATAAGAAGCGCTGCGTTGTTGTGCCATCAGCTATTAGTTCGGTCGCCATGCCGACAGCGGTCGACGTATACATGACCTGGGGAAGAAAAGACAACATCCAGCATTGAGCCGTAATATTCCCGTTATAACACGCGGTTGCTCGCCGCAAAGGGTACTCGGCCAATCCGCGCTCTCGATGAGCTGGCCGCGTTCGCCGAAGTTATGGCCACGCCTGGACCGGTCATCCCATGACGGCCGTGCCATCCTCCGCCGGGACCTTGACCCGCTAGCACCAACGGATGCCTACCCGCGCAGCGCCGAGTATCGGTCTTTTTGGCGCAGCGCCCAGCCTGCGGCTGTTCATGATCTCTGTATTGTTACCCGGATGGCCTGAGGAACCATGTCGCCGGTTCTTGCCAGCGGAACCTTTCAAATCGTTATTCAGGTTCCGTTACGTGGGGCGGATGGGGCTCGAACCCACGACCGGCGGATTATGAGAAGTACGGTCGACGCCGCCACGCTGCAGAATCTCTACGACTTCGGCGGGGAGATCTTCGAGGGCGAGCCGGTCGGCCGGGCGGCCCGGGTTCAGGGCCTGGCCGATGAGATCGACGCCCTGCAGATGATCTTCATGGTGAACGAGCGGGCCATGTTCGAGTTCGCCGTGACCGAGGCGAGCTTGCGCGAAGTCATCAACCGGACTCGCCCCTGCTACACCCAGTGGGTGTACGACGTGCTCGACACCTGACTGATCCAGTCCGAAGGTGAGGAGCCGCCGCCGCCGGGCAGAACTCTTGAGGACCGGCGTTTCGGCATGATCAGCGTGAAGGACCGTCGGCTGCTCCAGGATGCGCTCGACTGGCGCTATGACGCCTTCATGACTATGGAACGCCGCTCGCCTACCGCGGCGGCGTTCCTCGCACGAGAGACGGGCCTGCGGGTAGTAAGGCCGAAGACGTACTGGAACCTGCTGAGCCGGAGGGGGCGGAGGAGGCGGCCTCGTCCTGGCCGGAGACTTGCGGCCCGCCGCAGCACCGGGAGGACTGGTCGGCGGAGGCGTCGAGTTCGGCTTGGACGGCGTCCCAGCGCTGTTCGTCGTCCTGGCCCCAGAAGGCGGGACTGTCGGCCAAGACGGTGTAGATCTCCCACCGCTCGCCGCCGGGGGACCCGGTGACCCAGAACTTGTCCTGCCGGGCGTAACAGCAGGTGGTGTCGCGCTCGTCGACGGCGGCCAGGCCGGCCTGGGCGAGCCGGGCCTGCTCAGCGTCGACCGCGTCGGCATCGGCGACTTCGACGCCGAGGTGGTTCAGGGTGCCGCCCTGGCCAGGGTTCTCCAGCAGGACCAGCTTGAGCGGCGGCTGGTCGATGGCGAAGTTGGCGTAGCCGGGCCTGCGCTTGGCCGGCCCGGTGCCGAACAGGGCGGTGTAGAAGCTGATGGCCTCGTCGATGTCGTTGACGTTCAGCGCGAGCTGCACCCGGGACATGATGACCCCATAGGGTATTGATATCTGTCTATGTCTTGCCTAGGGTCGAGCTTGCCATAGACATCGGCATCTGTCAATATAGATGAGTGTCTAATCCTCTTGCCCTGGCCGTGATCAGCCCGGCGGACTCCGCGGCGTGCTGTGCGCCGCTGACCGCGGAGCCGCTGAGCATGGAGCAGGCCGGGCAGGTCGCGCCGCTGCTGAAGGCGCTGGCCGATCCGGTCCGGCTGCGACTGCTGTCCCTGGTCGCCTCGCACGAGGGCGGGGAGGCGTGCATCTGCGACCTGAACGAGGCGTTCGACCTGTCCCAGCCGACGATCAGCCATCACATGAAGGTGCTGCACGAAGCCGGCCTGGTCGACCGGGAGAAGCGCGGCGTGTGGGTCTACTACCGGGTCCGGCCGCAGACGCTGGCCAGCCTGGGAGCGCTGATCGGCTGCCCGCCGCAGTAACAGTCGCTCAGCATCAGCCGGGCGTACAGCGTGTCCAGCAGCGGGCCGCGGACCTTGCGGACCTGCGTGGACCCGAGGGCGGGGTTGATGGTCCAGCGGATGTACCCGAGGTTGGTAACCCGGGTAGACACGTCCCACCCGGCTGTTGCCACGTACTGGTCGAGCAGGTGGGGCGGGTGGGGCTCGAACCCACGACCGGCGGATTATGAGAAGTATGGCCGCGTGCACCAGGCGCGCTAGCTGCACCGATGACACGGGTTATCGCACTGATAGCACTCGCCGCGCCGGGATTAACTGAAGCGCCGGTTCACGACCCGGTCCACGCGTGGCGGCAGGCAATACCCCACGACCGTAACCCAGCGTGACATTATTCGCTCGACGGCGCCTGCCCCCGGACCGGCGGGAACCGGGCCATCTCCTCCAGATGACCCAGGTCCATGTGGCTACGGATATAGCGCCGGGCCGCATCGTAGGGCGGGGAGAAATCCCACGGGGTCTGCGCGCCGGTGCCGAGCGCCCTGGCGACGGCCAGCCGCCGCTGCTGGCTCAGGCGGACCTCATGATCCAGCGCGGCCAGATCCCAGCGGGCGGCGACCTCCTGCCGGAAGCGGCCGACGAGCGCGGCCGACGCCGGGTCGCTCGCCAGGTTGATCCGCTCGCGCGGGTCGGATTCCAGGTCGAAGAGCTGGTCGGGGTCGGCCGGCGAATGGATGAACTTGTGGCGTCCGCGCCGGATCATCACGATCGGCGCGATGGCGCCCTCGGCGAGGTATTCCGCGACCACCTCGTCGCGGTCCGGTGCGCCGGACAGATGCGGCAGCAGGCTCCGCCCGTCAAGCGGGCCGACCATATCTGGCGCGCTGCCCGCGTGGACGAGGCCGACCAGCGTCGGCGGCAGGTCCATGGTGGATACGGGGGCCGCCACCCGGCCGGGCTTGAACAGGCCTGGGGCGCGGACGATCAGCGGCACCCGGGCGGCGCCTTCGTAGAAGCTCATCTTGTACCAGGCACCGCGCTCGCCGAGCATCTCGCCGTGATCGCTGGTGACGATGATGACCGTGCGGTCGAGGCGGCCCGTGTCCCGGAGCACGCCGATCATCCGGGATATGTGGTCGTCTACGTAGGAGATTGCGCCGTAGTAAGCCCGGCGGGCCGCCCGGATGTGATCCTCGGTGATCTCCACGCCGTTCATCGCGCAGACCCTCTGGAGCCGGCGTTCGTGCGGATGTAGCGAAGCCTCGTCGTAGCCGTGGGAGGGCATCGGGATGTCCTCGTCGTGGTACAGGTCCCACCACTTCGGCGAGATGGCGAATGGGTCGTGCGGATGGCTGAACGAGATCACGTAGCAGAACGGGCGCTCATCACCCGAGCGGAGATGGCCGAAGAGCGACCGTTCGGCGGCGAACGCGACCTCGTCGTCGAAATCGAGCTGGTTGGACCGGATGCAGAGCCCGGCATCTAGTACCGATGACATGTCGTGGTACCAGGCCGGCCGGTCATGCGGGCGGTCCCAGTCGGGTGTCCACCCGTAGTCCGCGGGATAGATGTCGGTGGTGAGCCGCTCCTCGAATCCGTGCAGCTGGTCGGGACCGCAGAAGTGCATCTTGCCGGACAAGACGGTCCGGTAGCCCGCACTGCGCAGGTAGTGGGCGAACGTGGGGATGGCCGGGCTGAACTCCGCCGCATTGTCGTAGACGCGCGTGTGAGAGGGCAACAGGCCGGTCATGAGGGACGCCCGCGCGGGTGAGCACAGCGGACTGGCCGTGTACGCCGCGTCGAAGACGACCCCGGACTCGGCCAGCCACGACATGGCCGGGGCTTTCGTCACCGGGTGGCCGTGAAACGGCAGCGCGGAGGGCACTAGCTGGTCGGCCATGATGATCAGGATGTCCGGACGGCGGTCAGCCGGCATCGTGGCTAAGCCCCGGCGACGTCCGCTGGCGGCTCGCCGACACCGGCTTCGGAGCTGGCCGTCTCCAGCGAGGGGGTATCGGAGAGCAGCTGACGCGTGTACGGCTGCTGGGGATCGGTGATCACCTGCCCGGCGTCGCCGAGCTCGACGATGTTGCCCTTGCTCAGCACGGCGACGCGCTGCGCGATGGACCGCACCAGTGGCAGGTTATGGGTGATGAAGAGCATCGAGAGCCCGAGGTCGCGCTGGAGGCTGCCGAGGAGCTCCACGATCGCGGCCTGGACGCTGACGTCCAGCGCCGAGGTGACCTCGTCACAGATCAGCACGGTGGGGTCGCAGACCAGGGCGCGGGCGATCGCCACCCGCTGCCGCTCCCCTCCGGAGAGCTGATCCGGGTAGCGGCGGGCATACGCCGCGGTCAGCGATACCCGCTCGAGCATGTCCCCGATCCGGCGGTCGGCCTCCCGGCCGCTGGCGGTGCCGAAGACCCTGAGCGGCTGCTCGATGATCTGGCCGATCGTCTGCCTGGGGTTCAGCGAACCGTACGGGTTCTGGAAGATGTACTGGATCTGCCGCCGCGCTTCGCTGCTGCGCTGGCGCGCGGCGGGCGGCAGTTCGGTGCCGCCCAGCGCGATGGTGCCGGTCCAGTCGCGATGGAGGCCGGCGATCGCCCGGGCGACGGTCGTCTTGCCCGAGCCCGACTCACCAACCAGCGCCAGGCATTCGTGGGCGGCCAGGCTCAGGCTCAGCGAGTGGAGGATCTCGTTCCGCCCGTACGAGGCGGTCACGTCCGTGAGGCGCAACGCGGGCTGCTCGGCCTCATCGGCCGCTGGCATCTCGATCGGGTCGCCGACCCGGCTCTGCGCCTCGGAGAGGACCACCTCGGCCCGGATGCAGCGGACCGCGTGGCCCGGCGCGACCGGCAGCAGCGGCGGCACCGCCGCCTCGCACGCCTCGATGCGCAGGGTGCAGCGCGGTGCGAAGCTGCAGCCGGGAGGGCGGCGGCCGGGCGAGACCGCATGCCCGGGGATGCCGACCAGCGACCGGCCACCGGTCAGGCGCGGGATCGCACCCACCAGGCGCCTGGTGTAGGGATGGCCCGCGGACCTGAAGAGCTCATCCGCGCCGCCGATCTCGACCACGCGGCCGGCGTACATGACCGCGACCTGCTCGGCCAGGGTCGCCACCACCGCCAGGTCGTGGCTCACGTACAGGGCGGCGACGTCGTGCAGCGTCGCGAGCTCGCGGACCGTCGACAGCACGTGCGCCTGCGTCGTGACGTCCAGCCCGGTGGTCGGCTCGTCCAGGACGATGAGGCGGGGCCGGTTCGCGAAGGCCATCGCGAGCCCGACCCGCTGCTGCTGGCCGCCGGAGAGCTCGTGCGGGTAGCGCTTGAGGAAGGCCCGGTCGTCGGGCAGCGCGACCTCCCGCATCATCTCCGCGACCCGCTCGGAGACGGCGCTGTCCGGCTGATTCCCGTGCGCCTCGATGACCTCCCGCAGCTGGGTGCCGATCCGCAGCGCCGGGTTCAGCGACGAGGCCGGGTCCTGCGGGACGTAGGAGACGAGCGAGCCCCGCAGCCGCCGGAGCTGCTCGTCACCGAGCGTGAGGATGTCGTGGCCGCCGAGCAGCACCGACCCGCCCGCGATCCGCAGGCCGCGCCGGGCGTGGCCGAGCAGCGCCAGGCCGACCGTGGTCTTGCCGGACCCGGACTCGCCCACCACCCCGAGGATCTCGCCGCGGGCGATGCCGAACGACACGTCGCTGATGACCGGCGTGCCGGTGGCTTCGATCACCACCTGCAGGTCGCGGACGGCCACCGTGGCCACCGCCGGTTCGGCCGTCTGCCCGGCCAGCTCGGCCGTGCTCATTCTTCACCCCGGGCCCGGTCGATGCCGGCCGCGGTCCGCGCGATGCCGTCGCCGATCAGGCCGGTTCCCATCGTCAGCAGCGCGATGGCGATGATCGGCGCGACCGCCCCCCAGGGCTGGACCGCCAGCACGAGCTGGTTCTGCTTGATCATGGTGCCCCAGTTCGCGCCGTTAACATTGGGGGAGAGCCCCAGGTACGCCAGCCCGGCGATCAAGCCGATGGAGTAGGTCAGCCGCAGGCTGGCCTCCACCATGAGCGGCCCGAGGGTGTTCGGCAGCAGCTCGCCGGACAGGATGCGCCAGCGCGGCACGCCCATCGCCTCCGAGGCGGCGATGAAGTCGCGCTCGACGACGGGCTGCGCCGCGCCGCGCGCCACGCGTGCTACCCGCGGGGCGGTGGTGAGGGCGATGGCGGCCACGATGACCCAGGCGCGGGGGCCGACGATGGCCACGGCAACCAGCGCCAGCAGAATCGACGGGAGCGCCATGATCACGTCCATGGCGCGCATCAGGACGTCGTCGAGCGCGTTACGGGAGTACGCGGCCACCAGGCCGACCGCCGCGCCGCCGATCAGCCCGAGCGCGGTCGCGATGACGGCCATCACCAGGATGCTGCGACCGCCGTACAGAACCCGGCTCAGCACGTCCTGCCCGAGGTAGTCCGTCCCGAGCACCGCCTTGCCGCCGGGAACGGAGTTGGGCGCCCCGACCGGGGTGCTCGGGCCGTAAGGGGCGACGTACGGCCCTATGATCGCCAGCAGGACGATCACCCCGACCAGCACTACGCCGATGCGCGTCCGCCACAGCCGCAGCGAACGGCGCAGCAGGGACGCGCCGCGGACCGGGGACGGCGCCACCTCAGCGTCGGGGATCGCGACGTCGCTCACCTGACTCATAGCCGGGTCCTTAGTCTCGGCGTGACCAGGATGGTGGCCACGTCGGCCAGCAGGTTGACTACCACGTACACCGCCGCGAGCAGGATGGCCAGCGCCTGGATAACGGGCAGGTCATGGTTGACGACTGCTTCTGCTATCGCGCCGCCGATGCCGGAGTAGTTGAAGACGAACTCGACGATGATGATGCCACCGGCCAGGTAGGCCAGGTTCAGCGCGATCACCTGCAACACCGGCCCGAGCGCGTTCGGCAGCGCGTGCCGGATCAGGACGGTGCGCTCCGGCAGGCCCTTAAGCCGGGCCATCTCGACGTAGTCGCTCTCCAGGACCTCGATCATCGAGGCCCGCATGATCCGGGAGACGTACGGCGCGACCGCGATCACCAGCGTGATGGTCGGCAGGACCAGCGCCACCCAGTTGTTCCACGGCCGGGACCCGGGCGGGACGGTGCTGATGGCGGGAAGGACGTGGAACACGGTCGTCGCGAACACGATAACGAGCACCAGCGCGACCACGAACTCGGGCAGCGCCGCCAGGAGCAGCATGAGGTTCGAGCTGGACTGGTCGAAGACCTTCTCCCGCTTGAGCGCCGCCCACGCGCCGATCGCGATCGACAACGGTATCGACAGCACCGCCGCGAGCACTACCAGCACGGCGGAGTTCACCAGCTTGGGGGCCAGCAACGTGCTCACCGGCTCCTGGGCCTCCAGCGATGTCCCGAGGTCGCCGTGCAGCAGGCCGGTCACCCAGGTCCAGTACTGGGTGAACACCGGCCGGTCCAGATGCAGCTGGCGGCGCAGGGCGGCCAGGCTGGCCGGGTCGGCGTTCCGGCCGAGGATGGCGCGGGCGGGGTCACCGGGCAGCGCCTGGGTGGCCAGGAACACCAGGACCGAGACCAGGATCAGGACGAGGATCCCCAGCAGCAGCCGCCGGAGGATGAATCCCCATACCCCGCGGGGTCGGAACCTGTTCATGACGGTCCTGCCTCGTCGGCGCTAGCCGAACCAGATCGTCCGGAAGCCGTGGCCGAAGCTATCCAGGTTGAGCGTGCCCTTGCTGGGCTTGAACCCCTTGACCTTGGCCGCGTAGCCGTCGATGAGACCGCCGAAGAACGGGATGATGTACCCGCCGGCGTTGTACTCGGCTTGCTGCATCTCCTGCATGATCTGGTTGCGCTTGGCCGTGTCGGTGGTGGCCAGGGCCTGGTTGTACAGCGACACGAAATTGGACCCGGTGCCCGACTTCGGCGGCCAGTGCGTCTCGTTGTACGGGGAGTTCGGCAGCGAGCCCTGCTGCACCTGGTTGAGGTACGCGCGGGTGCCCCAGAAGTCGATCGAGAAGGCCAGCTTGAGGTACCGGTTCCCGTAGTAGTTCGGGTCGTTGATCACGTTGATCTTGACGCCCGCGGCCGAGGCCTGGTTCGCGAAGACCGTCGCCGTATTCACCATGCCGTCCGCGCCGTTGGTGGTGTGCAGGTCCACGCTCAGGTTCGCGTGGCCGGCCGCCTTGAGCAGGGACTTGGCCTGCGCGATGTCCTGCTGCCGCTGCGGGAGCGAGTGATCGTAGCCGGGGTCGAACGGGGCGTAGAGGTCGTTGCCGATGAACCCGTAGCCGGAGTTGACCTGCTCGAGCATCCCCTTCCGGTCGACGATCAGCCGCATCGCCTGGCGGACCCGCACATCGTCGAACGGGGGCATGTCGACCGCCATGCAGATCGGCAGCCAGCCGCCGGTCTTGGACACCAGCGCCGCCATGCCTTGCGCCTGCACGACCTTCACCTGCGAAGCCGGCAGGTCGGTCATCGCGTCGATCTGGCCGCCGAGCAGCCCGTTCACCTGCGCGGTCGAGTCGCTGAAGTCGGTGATCGTCACCGTGTCGAAGTACGGCTGGCCGCTGCGCCAGTAGTTCGGGTTGCGCTGGTGGACGCTCTGCTGGCCGGGCGAGAACGACTTGAGCTTGTAGGCGCCCGTGCCGTTCTGCGGAGCCGGGTACGCCTTGTACCCGGTGGGCACGATGGTGAACGTATAGCTGCCGAGGGTCTGCGGGACCGTCGCGTCCGGGGTCTTCAGCGGGAGCCGCACCGTGTACTTGTCCAGCTTCTTGATGCCCGCGATGTCCATGGTGGCCGTGGCGGCGTACCCGGTGAGGCCGTTCGCCTTGGTCCCGATGCGCTGGAGCGAGTAGACGACGTCGTCGGCCGTCATCGTCTTGCCGTTCTGGAACTCGATGCCCTGGCGCAGCTTGATGGTGTACTGCTTCGGCGTGTCCTGGGTGACGCTCTCGGCCAGGCCGTTGGTGGTGAGCTGGTAGTTCTCGTCGAAGAGCAGCAGCGTCTCGAAGGCGGTCACCAGCCGGGCCTGGTCGGGCTTGGTGATGATGTTCTGGCCGTCCATGATGTCCTTGGCGCCGCCGCCGGTAACTCCCAGCCGGAAGTTCCCGCCCCGCTTGGCCTGGCCCGCGGCCTGCGTCGAGCCGGTAGACGGCGACGAGCTGCCGCTGCTGCCGCAGGCGGCCAGGCTACCGGTGAGGGCAACGCCTGCAGCGCCCGCGAACAACTGCCGACGTGAGATATCCGCCATGTCAGAACCCCTTCTGTTCGTTGGCGCCGACGCTGCGCGCGGGCCGGGTGGGGCAGCTGTGAATGCAAAGGACGAGCCTTGCATCACGCGATGTCGACCGTTCCTAGTCCTGCGTAAACGGGCTTTTCAACGGATTGGCGAATGTTGGATCTGTGCTGTTATGAAATTGCGTCAAGCGGCCAGCTCGTGCCGGGAGCCGGATTTACCTGCTGGAACCCTGGACACGAGCCTGCGCCCTGCCGATACTGGGTCACGATGGTATCAGAACGTTCATATCGTGAACAGCCCCCTGGAGGTCGCGATGGCGGGCCCGCAGAAGGTCATCATCACGTGTGCGCTGACGGGTTCGGGGCACACGCCGTCCATGTCCCCGTACCTGCCGTACACCGTCGAAGACGTCGTGGAGCAGGGCGTGGCGGCGGCCGAGGCCGGCGCGGCGGTCCTGCACCTGCACGCCCGCGATCCGAAGGACGGCAGCCCGTCCGCCGACCCGAAGATCTTCGCGGAGTACGCGTCGGGCATCAGGCAGCGCAGCGACGTCGTGGTCAGCATCTCCACCGGCGGCGGCACCGGCATGTCGGTGCAGGACCGGCTGGCGGGCGTGCTGGAGCTCAAGCCCGAACTGTGCACCCTGAACCTCGGGACCATGAACTACGGCAGCTTCCCGATGATCGACAGGTACCGGGGCCGCTTCCAGTTCGACTGGGAGGAGCCGTACCTGGAGAGCACCCGGGCGGAACCGTTCGTGAGCACCTACGCCGACATCGAGTACATGCTCACCGAAGTCGGCCCGGCGACCGGCACCCGGTTCGAGGCCGAGGCATACGACGTCTCGCACCTGTACACGCTGGCCTACTACCTGGACAAGGGCCTGGTCCAGCCGCCGATCCTGATCCAGACGATCTTCGGGACCATGGGGGGCATCGGGCCCGACGTGGACCACATTGTCCACATGAAGCGCACCGCCGACCGGCTGCTCGGCGATGCCTACCAGTGGTCCACGCTGGGCGCCGGCCGTTACCAGATGGGCATCGTCACGGCCGCCGCCATCATGGGCTCACACGTCCGGGTCGGCCTGGAAGACAGCCTCTACCTGGGTAAGGGCCAGATTGCCGAGTCGAACGCCGACCAGGTCAGCAAGATCCGCGGCATCCTGGAAGCGCTGTCGCTGGAGATCGCCACCCCCGCCGAGGCCCGGCAGATGCTGGGCCTCAAGGGCCTCGCCCGCGTCGGCTACTGAGCGGCCATGCCGATAGCTCCGGGGGAGCATGACGGCATTACCGGGGTGACGTTCACCAGTGACGGGCACCGGCTGCTGGGGACGCTGTACCTGGCCCGCGGCGACGAGCCGAAGCCGACGGTGCTGCTGCTACACGGCTGTCCCGGCCTGCAGCAGAACGGCGATCTCGCGGTGGCGCTGCGCGACCGGGGCTGGAATGCCCTGATCTTCCACTACCGCGGCAGCTGGGGCAGCGGCGGACGCTACGACCTGCGGACGGTCCCGGCGGATGTGACCGCCGCAGTGGATCACCTGTGCTCCGGCGCTCATCCCCCGGTGGACCCGCGGCGGCTCGCGGTGGTCGGGCACAGTCTCGGCGGCTGGGCCGCCATCCTGGCCGCGGCCCATGACCCGCGGCTGCGGGCCGTGGCCGCGTACGCCGCCGCGGTGGACATCGGCGCACTGGACTTCGGCCCCGCGGAGATCGAACGCGAATTCACCCGGTTCCTCGCGGTCACGCCGGACGAATTCCGCCGCCAGCGAGATGAAGCGGCCGCCCGGCTGGATCCGCTCGCCGCGGTGGCGGCCATCGCGCCCAGGCCGCTGCTGGTCGTGCACGGCACGGCCGACCGGTGGGTCCCGGTGGCGCAGGCCCGGCGCCTCGTCAGACGGGCGCGCGAGCCGGTCCTGTACGCGGAGATCGAGGGTGCCGGCCACGATTTCGCCTGGCAACGGGGCCGTCTCCGGGACCTCGTGACGGGCTGGCTTGATGTGATCCATGTCTGAAGGAGGCACTGTGCCCGCAGCGGGACCAGGCGCGGCGCGCCGGGTGGGGATCGTAGGCGCAGGGGTGATCGGCGGCGGCTGGGCCCTCCACTACCTGCGGATGGGCTTCCACGTCGACGTGTACGACCCGGGGGCCGGGGCCCGCGACGGCCTGCTGCGCATGCTGGAGTCGGCCTGGCCGGTCCTGGAGCGGCTGGGACTGCGCCCCGGGGCCAGCCCGGACCGGTTGACGTTCTGCAGGGCACTCGACGACGCGGTCGGCGGCGCCGACGTGGTGCAGGAGAACTGCCCCGAGGACGGGGGGCTCAAGCGCCGGGTCCTAGCGGACATCGACGCCGCCACCCCGCCAGAGGTCGTCATCGCGTCCAGCACCTCCGGGTTCGCGATGACCATGCTGCAGGCTGATTGCGCCAATCCGCAGCGGTGCGTGGTCGGGCATCCGTTTAACCCGCCCTACCTGATCCCGCTGGTGGAGGTGGCCGGCGGCGAGAAGACGGACCCGGCCGCCGTGGACTGGCTGACCGCGTTCTACGCCAGCGTCGGCAAGCGGCCGCTGCGCCTGTCCGGGGAACTGCCCGGTTTCGTCGGGAACCGCCTGCAGGAGGCCATGTGGCGGGAGGCCCTGCACATGGTGGCCGCCGGGGAGGCGACGGTCGAAGAAATCGACGCCTCGATCGCCTGGGGACCCGGCCTGCGCTGGGCGCAGATGGGCCCCTGCCTCACCTTCCACCTGGCCGGCGGCAGCGGCGGGATGGCACACATGCTGGACCACTTCGGGGCCGCCCTGCTGGAACCGTGGACCCGGCTGGAGGCGCCCGCCCTGACCTCGCAACTGCGGGAGCGGATGGTAGACGGCTGTCTGCGTGAAGCCGCCGGGCGCTCCGTCACCGAACTGGAGCGGCTCCGCGACGAGTTCCTGGCCGAGCTGATACCCCTGGTCGAACGGTACTCAGCAGGCGGCGTGTGATGCCCGGGATCACCACCCCCTACGAAGGGCGCGGTGCACTGCCCTGGCGGGACGACGCCATCATCCCGGCTCCGTTGCGGCTGCACGAGACCGCGGTGTGCCAGGACTGGGTCGACTACAACGGGCACATGAGCGAGTCTGCCTATCTTCTCGTTTTCGGGGACGGCTCAGACGCGTTCTTCCGGTTCTTCGGCGTGGACGAGCAGTACCGGGCGTCCGGCCAGTCCCTGTACACGGTGGAGACCCACCTGCGGAACCTGCGGGAAGCCAGACTCGGGGACAGGCTCCGGCTCACCCTCCAGGTACTCGGCGTGGACCGCAAGCGGCTGCACATTCTGCACGAGATGTATGGCGCCGGCGCGGAACTGGTGGCCACCGCGGAGCAGCTGCTGGTGCACGCCGACACTCGCTCCGGGCGGGCGGCTCCGTTCCCTGAGCTAGTCGTCGGCCGACTGGCGCGGGTCCGGGCCGCCCACGCCGCCCTGCCGGTGCCCGGGTACGTCGGGCACGTCATCACGATCGGCAGCCGGTGAACGGCGTGGACTTCACGCTTACCAGCGAACAGCGCTTGATCGTCGAGACGGTCCGCAGCTTCGTCGAACATGAGCTATACCCGCACGAAGATGACGTCGAGCGGCTCGACGAGATCCCGGCCGGCCTGGCCAGTGCGATCAGGGGCAAGGCCCTCGCGGCCGGCCTGTACGCCGCCAACATGCCCGCCGAGCTCGGCGGTGGCGGGCTGGACGCGCTGTCAGTGGTACTCGTGGAGCGCGAACTCGGGCGGGCTAGCTACGGCCTGCAGATGCTGGTCGAAAGGCCCAGCAACGTCCTGCTGGCCTGCGAGGGCGACCAGCGCGAGAGGTACCTGCTGCCCGCTATCCGCGGTGAGCGGCACGACTGCGTGGCGATGACCGAACCGGGCGCGGGATCAGACGTCCGGTCCATGACCACCCGCGCGGTATGCGACGGCGGCGACTACGTCATCAACGGAACGAAGCACTTCATCAGCCACGCCGACATGGCGGACTTCATCATCCTGTTCGCCGCCACCGGTGAGGAGCACACGTCCCGCGGTCCCCGCAAGCTCATCACCACATTGCTGGTGGACAAGGCCACCCCCGGCCTGGCCGTGCGCCGCGGCCCGCACTGCGTGTCAAACCGCGGCTACCACCAGTGTGAGCTGGTGTTCACCGACTGCCGGGTGCCGACGGCAAACCGGCTCGGTGAGGAGGGCCGCGGCTTCGATCTGCTCGGGCAGTGGCTCGGCGCCACCCGGCTCACGGTCGCGGCGACAAGCCTGGGCCGGGCCCGGCGGGTACTGGAGGCGGCCACCGAGTGGGCGGCGCGCCGTCATCAGTTCGGTCAGCCGATCGGCCGGTTCCAGGGGGTCGGTTTCCAGCTCGCGGACCTGGCTACCGAACTGGAGGCGGCGGAGCTGCTGACGCTGCGGGCCGGGGCACGCCTGGACCAGGGCACGATGACCGACAGCGACGCCGCCATGGCCAAGCTCTACGCGTCGGAGATGCTCGGCCACGTCACCGACGCCGCGGTGCAGATCTTCGGCGGGATGGGACTAATGAGCGACCTGCCGGTGGAACGCTGGTGGCGGGATGCGCGCGTGGAGCGTATCTGGGACGGCACCAGCGAGATACAGCGCCACATCATTTCCCGGGCCCTGCTGCGGCCATACGGAGGGTGACACGATGAGCGTGGCAGAGCCGGTGCGCGTCTCCGTCGAAGGCCAGGTGCTGGTGGTCACCCTGGACCGACCCAAGGCCAACGCGGTCGACGTGGCCACCAGCAGGGCGTTGTATGAGGCGTTCGACCGGCTGCGGCGGGATCCGCGGCTGCGCGCCGGGATCCTGACCGGGGCGGGTGACCGCTTCTTCTGCGCCGGCTGGGACTTGAAGGCTGCTGCGGCGGGAGAGGCGATCGAGGCGGACCACGGGCCCGGCGGGTTCGCCGGCATCACCGAATTCTTCGACATCGGCAAGCCTGTCATCGCCGCGGTCAACGGCCTGGCGCTCGGGGGCGGGTTCGAGCTGGCCCTGGCCGCGGACCTGGTAGTCGCCGCCGACCACGCGGAGTTCGCGCTCACGGAAGTGACACTAGGGCTGGTGGCCGACGCGGGCGGGCTGCTGCGCCTGCCCGCCCGGCTGCCGCGGGCGATCGCCGTGGAGTACCTGCTCACCGGCAGGCGCATACCTGCCGCGGAGGCAGCCGGCTGGGGACTGGTCAACCGGGTGGTCCCGGCGGCCGAGCTGATGATGGCGGCCCGCGGCCTGGCGGACGCGATCTGCTCCGCGGCGCCGCTGGCTGTCGCCGCCGTGCTGGAGATACTGCGTGAAACCGAGGGCGCCGACGTGCGCGCGGGATACTCGCTGCTGCGTGACGGCAGCCTGCCTGCTTACCGCAGGATGCTGGGCTCCCGCGACGCGCGGGAGGGCGCTCTGGCGTTCGCCGAGCGCCGCACCCCACGGTGGACGGGCGAATGAACCCGCTCGCAACCGGCGGGCGCACTGTGCCCCCGGAATGGATCGACTACATCGGCCACATGATGGACGCGTATTACTTCGTCGCGTTCACCGAGGCGACCGAGGCCTTCCTGGACCATCTCGGGCTCGGTGAGCACTACCGGACAGACAGCGGCTGCGGCATCTACACGGTCGAGAGCCACCTGTGCTTCAGCAAGAGCGTACGAGCCGGTGCCATCCTGGTTTACGACTCGCAGCTGCTCGGTTGTGACAAGAAGCGGCTGCATGTCTTCCACCAGATGTCTCAATCACCCGCCGGTGATGTGGTAGCCACGAACGAACTCATGTTCCTGCACGTCGACATCGCCACCGAGCGGGTGACGCCGATGCCTCCTGAGCGCTGGCGTGCCGCCTCCCGGCTCGCCGCCGCCCATGCCGCGCTCGCCACGCCGGCCGGCGCGGGCAGGCGCATCCAGCTGCACAGATCGTGATCGGCGTCAAAGCCCGGCCCGCGTCAGTCCAGTAGCTTGCCGATCTCCTCGGCGGTCTTCACCGCTTCGCGGCCTATCTTGTGCAGTTTCCTCACCGGATTACGCGGGGCGGGACCCCAGACATTGACCACCGCCATCGGGTAGCCGCGTGAGTTCAGCACCGCCGCGGAGGCGCCGGAGGAAAACTCCTCGTACTCCGACGCGCACAGCGCATAACCCACCCGCTTGACCTCTTCCAGCTCACGTTCCAGCTGGCTTCGCCGGGTGATGGTGCGTGAGGTGTAGCGCGGAAGCTCCTCCGGCAGGATCGCATCACGCTCGTCCGGGCCCAGCCAGGCCAGGAAGGCCTTCCCCCCCGAGGTCGCATGCAGCGGCAACGGCTTATCCAGCCAGTTCGGCGCCATGATGTGAGGGGGGTCGACCTGGTCCACGTAAACCAGGTTGAAACGCCTGGCCACGGCGAGCAAGACTGACTCTTCCGTGCGCGCGGACAGGTCTTTCAGGAGGGGGCGGACCCTGCGGACGAGTGTGTCATCGGTGACCGCGGCGGCGATCGTGATCGCGCCGTACCCGACGGTGTATCGCTGGGTGACCGGGTCGCGATCGATCAGCCCGTGGTACTCGAGGGTGCGCAGCAGCCGCCAGGCCGTGCTGCGGTTGATCCCGCAGGCGCGCGCAAGTTCCAGGACGGTTGGCGGAGTGGTACTGGTCGCCACCGATTTCAGCAGTAGGACGGCTCGGTCTACGGCCTGGATGCGCAACGCAGCACCATCCTCGGTCGGCTCCGCGACAACGGGCTCCGAGGCCTCTGGCGCGCTGGCGGCCGACCCGGACACATATGCAGGATAACCAGGCGGCCCGGCTGCAGGGACAAACGGCTGGGCAGCGCGCACATGCCCGCTCGGCCGCTCACCGGGGCGGACGGCCGCTCGCGTTCGCGAAGCCATCCGCGATCACGCACCGCCCGGGTTTGAAGTCACAGCAATGAGAAGGCCCTGAATGTGCGGTTCTGTGCCCTCGCGGCGGCCCGGACGGGTTGGAGGACTCACTCGGGAGCTATCTGCAGACCTAACGAATCAGCGCTGGTGCCGCACCTTTACGCTTCACTGGTAACGGACTCCTTGCCGGTCCAGCTCGGCATGGACGAGGTCGGCGTCAAGCTCGTGGAAGGGCCGGCCGGTGCGCACGGACAGCGCGGCCGCGATCCCCGCCGCCTGTCCGGTGACCGCGCAGCAGGCCATGTTGCGGGTGGCCGCGTGCGCCATCCGGTCCCCGCCGATCGCCCGGCCGGCGACCAGGAGGTTCCTCACCCCCTGCGGGAGGAGGGCGCGGTATGGGATGTGCAGGTAACGCCCGGTCGTCGGCAGGATCAGCACGCCGTACCCGTCGATGAACTCGGGATAAATACCGATTGAGTCACGGAAGCGGGCCTCGCCGCGCACGTCTTGCTCGGTCAGGTTGTAGACCGCATCGATCTTCCGGGTGTCGCGGATGCCGATGGTCATCCCGAAGTTGCGCAGCCGCGCGGTCCGGCAGCCTGGCGTGTAGCGCCGCAGCGCCTCGATCGCCAGCAGCGCCTGACGCCGGCCCTCGATCTCGAAGCGGGTCAGGCTGTCAGGGTCGGTCCCGTCGCACCCCGCGAGGTGGACCAGGTTCATGTAGGTGAGCTCACCGGTCTCGTGGAGCGCACCCCATGTTCCGGCGAGCGTAGTCAGGCCGGCCGGGATCACCCCGTCGCGTATCGCCTGCGCGAACGGCTTGCGCAGGAAAGGGGAGAACAGCTCATCCTCCTTGCCCGAGGTGTCGACCGTCCACTCACCAGCCGACCAGTCGGCATAGGTCGCCGGATCGGCCTTTATCCCGGCCAGGAATGCCTGCTTGTCAACGCCGCTCAGGTGGAACATGACCGAGGCTGCCTGCATCTCCTCAACCGGCGTCTTGCGGGTCGGCGCACCCGCGCGGTGGGCTACGTCAGCGTCGCCGGTACAGTCGACAACCCGGTCGGCCAGGATCGCCTCCCTTCCCGCTTTGGACTCCACGATCACCCCGGCCACGGCGTCGCCGTTCATGACCGGAGCAGCGAATGCGCGGTGCAGCAGGGGACGCACTCCGGACTCCTCGACAAGCCGGTCGGCGACCACCTTGAAGCCCTCGGAATCGATCTCGTAGGAAAGCGATTGAGAGTCGGGTGTCGCGGCACCCATGGCCTTCGCGCGCTCCTCGAACTCCCGCCCGATACCCCCGGCCTCGACGGTCGCCTCATGCCGGTACCAGCCTAGGCCCTCGACGCCGACCACGGTGAGGTTGCCGCCGAAGCACCCGAACCGTTCCAGAAGGGAGACTTCGGCGCCGGCCCGCGCCGCCGCGATCGCCGCGGCGAGGCCGCTGGGGCCGCCGCCGACGACCAGCACCGGGACGCGGTGCACGACGTCGACCGCGCGCGCGGGCTCGTAGATGGTAATAGCTGGGTCGTCGGTCACGCGCACCAGTGTTGCCGGTGCGGGCCGGTTCTCGGCGATCGGGGCCGCCCCTCCCCGGACCGCCTTGGAGCTTCAGCGAGCCGCCGCGCTCGCGCTGGCGAGCGGGTGTCGTCATTCTGCGTCCGTCGGACCCTGAAAGCGGACCCGCTGGCCAGTCACAAGGGCCGGATAACAGGGCATCTCCGCAGCTCAGACTGGGTGGGGCGGGTGGGGCTCGAACCCACGACCGGCGGATTATGAGTCCGCTGCTCTGACCGGCTGAGCTACCGCCCCGGTGACGGGTGCACATTACCATCTGCGGGTGGCGGCCCGAGAGTCCTCGCCGGGCCGGGCGGCAGGATCTGGATCAGCTGGCGCGGGCGCTCCGGGTGCCGGTCCTGCTCGTAGGGGTAGCCGAGGGACACCTCCTCGAACCGCACGCCGTCCTGGAACATGGTCCGCGGGATGTGCAAATGGCCGTAGACGACGGTGCGGGCGCGGAACCGGCGGTGCCAGTCGGCGGTCTGCTCGGTACCGCACCACTGCGCGAACACCGGGTAGCGAAGGATACGGGTGGGCTCGCGGGTCAGCGGGAAGTGGCTGACCAGGATCGTGGGCAGATCCGGGTCGATGGCCGCCAGCCGCGGCAGGGTGGCGTCGATGCGGGCCTGGCACCAGGCCTCCCGGCTCGGGTACGGGTCGGGGTGCAGATGCCGCTCGTCGGTGCCGATCACGCCGGTCCGGTAGGCCAGGTCTAGCGCCTCGGCCTTGGTGCTGGTGCCGTCCGGGCGGAACGTGTAGTCGTACAGCAGGAACAGCGGGACGATCACCGCGGGCCCCCCGGCACCCGTCCACACCGGGTAGGGATCCTCCGGGGTGATCACGCCGAGTTCGCGGCCCAGCGCCACCAGGTGCTGGTAGCGCGCCTCGCCGCGCAGCTTGACCGGATCGCGGGGGTGCGCCCACAGGTCGTGGTTGCCGGGCACCCAGACGACGGTGCCGTAACGAGATCGGAGCGTGCGCAACGTCCACTCAATGTCCTCGACCTTCTCGGCCAGGTCGCCGGCCACCAGCAGCCAGTCGCCCGGCGATCCGGACGGCAGGTCCGCCACCCACCGCCGGTTCCTCGGGTGAGACACGTGCAGGTCACTGATGGCCAGCAGCCGACCCGGTGTCACGAAGCCTGATCGTCAGGGCTCGGCGACTCCGCGCTCAGGGATACCAGCAGGTCGTTGAGGCGGCCCACGAAGGCGGCAGGCTCCTCGATCCGCGCGCCGAGGGTGAGCACGGCCTGGTCGAACAGCACCTGTGCCCACTCGGCCAGCTGTGGGTCGGCGGGTTCGCGGTTGAGCCGCCGGACCAGCGGGTGCTGCGGGTTGATCTCGAGCACCGGCTGGCTGGGCAGGCCTGAGCCGCGCAGCCGCCGGGCCAGGTTGATGTCGATCTCGGGCTCGTTGGCCACGATGCAGGCCGGCGAGGTGGTCAGCCGGCTGCTCACCCGGACGTCGTAGGCCCGCTCCCCCAGGGCTTCCTTCAACCGGCCCACCAGCCCGGCGAACTCGGCGCTGGCCTGCTTCTTGGCCTCGGCTTCGGCCTCGTCCTCCAGCTCGGACAGGTCACCGCTGCCCTGGGCGACCGACTGCAGGCGCTTGCCGTCGAACTCGCGCAAGCTGGCCACTACCCAGTTGTCGATGCCCTCGCCGTCGCCGAGCAGCAGGACCTCGATGCCCTTCTTCCTGAACGCCTCCAGGTGCGGGCTGGCCTTGGCCGCGGCCAGGCCCGGTGCCAGCAGGTAGTAGATGTGCTGCTGGCCCTCCTTCATCCGGCTCACGTAGTCGGCCAGCGAGGCGTCCGGCTCGTCCGAGGCCGACGTGGTCGAGGTGAAGCGCAGCAGCCGGGCGATCTCGTCCCGGTTGCCGAAGTCCTCGGGCAGGCCCTCCTTGAGAACGGCGCCGAACTCCTTCCAGAACGCGGCGTACTTCTCGGGCTCCTTCTCCGCGATGTCGGCGAGCAGCCGCAGCACCTTCTTGGTCGCGTTGGACCGGATGTTGTCCACCACGCGGCTGCCCTGCAGCAACTCGCGGGAGACGTTGAGCGGCAGGTCGGCGGAGTCGATCACGCCGCGGACGAACCGCAGGTACTGCGGCATCAGCTGGCCGGAGTCCTCCAGCACGAAGACCCGCCTGATGTGCAGCTTGATGCCCCGGCCCGCCTGAGGGATCCACAGGTCGAAGGGCGCCCGGGACGGGATGAACAGCAGGAGCGTGTACTCGTAGGTGCCCTCGATCTTGCTGTGCACCCAGGCCAGCGGCTCGCTGAAGTCGCCGGTGACGTGCTGGTAGAAGTCCTTGTAGTCCTGCTCGGACAGCTCGCTCTTGGGCCGCGCCCACAGCGCCGAGGCCTGGTTGACCGGAGCCTCTTCGGCCGGAGCTTCCTGGCCCTCCGCGGGCACCGGCGGCATCACGATGGGCAGGCTGATGTGGTCGGAGTACTTCTTGATGATGGAGCGCAGCCGGTAGTCGCTGAGCAGGTCGTCCTCGTCCGTGCGCAGGTGCAGCACGACCGTGGTGCCGCGGTCCGGCCGCTCGACGGCCTCCAGCGTGTACGAGCCCCGGCCGTCCGACTCCCAGCGGACGCCCTCGGCGGCGGTCAGGCCGGAGCGCCGGGTGGTCAGCGTGACCCGGTCGGCCACGATGAACGCGGAGTAGAAGCCGACCCCGAACTGGCCGATGAGCGACGCGTCCTGGCGCTGGTCACCGGTCAGCGCCGCGAGGAACTCTCTGGTCCCCGACTTGGCGATGGTCCCGATGTGCTCGATGACCTCCTGGCGGCTCATGCCGATGCCGTTGTCGGCCACGGTGATCGTCCGGGCGTCTTTGTCGAAGCTGACCCGGATCCGCAGCGGGCCTTCGGCCTCGGGCAGCTCGGACTTCGAGAGAAGCTCGAGCCGGAGCCGGTCGATGGCGTCCGAGGCGTTCGAGATCAGCTCGCGGAGGAAGATCTCCTTGTTGCTGTACAGGGAATGCACCATGAGGTCCAGGATCTGGACCACTTCGGCCTGGAAACTGAAGCTTTCCTGCTCTGTCTGCGTGCCCACGGCAGGAACTTTAGATCAGAAGGAGGGAGTGAGGAAACTAGCCGAACGGTCTGGGTGTTAGCCTGTCCGGATGCCGCGGACGTTCCCGCCGGGTTTCCGCTGGGGGGTGGCCACCTCGGGCCATCAGACCGAAGGCGGCAACACGTGCAGCGATACCTGGTTCCTGGAGAACGTGCGCCCGACCGCGTTCCGTGAGCCGTCCGGCCTGGCCTGTAACAGCTACGAGCTGTGGCGGGAGGACGTCGGCCTGGTGGCCGGGCTCGGCCTCGACGCCTACCGGTTCTCCGTCGAGTGGGCCAGGGTCGAGCCGGCCGAGGGCGAGTTCTCGCCGGAGGCCCTCGCGCACTACCGCGCGATCGTGGATCACTGTGTCGCGGCGGGGATCGCCCCGGTGGTCACCTACAACCATTTCACCGCGCCGCACTGGTTCGCCAAGCGCGGCGGGTGGCTCGACCCGCAGGCTCCGGGGCTGTTCGCCCGGTACTGCGGCGTCGTCGCCGAGCACCTCGGTGACGGCCCGGCCTGGGCTGTCACGCTCAACGAGCCGAACCTCCCCCGGCTGCTGAGCTGGTTCGACATCCCCGCCGCAGCGCGCGACCTGGAGCGGGCCACCCTGGCTGCCGCGAGCGAGGCGGCGAGGGTACCGCGGTACCGGGCCGCCAACCTGGTGCTCCGGGAGGAGATGGACGCCATCGCGGGCGGCATGGCGGCCGGGCACCGGGCGGCGCGGGAGGCCATCAAGGCCCGGCGGCCCGGGCTGCCGGTAGGCCTCAGCCTGGCGATCGTGGACGACCAGGTGGTGGGCGACGACACGTCGGTCCGGGACCGCAAGCGCGCCGAGGTGTACGGCATGTGGCTGGACCTGGCGCGGGACGATGACTTCGTGGGGGTGCAGAACTACGAGCGCGCCCGGTACGACGGCCGCGGGCCCGTGCCTCCGCCACCCGGGGCCGAGCTGAACCAGCTGGGCTCGTCGGATATCTACCCGCTGTCGCTGGCCGGAGCGGTCCGGTACGCGTACGCGGCGGCCGGGGTCCCGGTCCTGGTGACCGAGCACGGGCTCGGGCACCGTGACGACGCCTTGCGGGCGGCGCTCATAGGTCCGGCCCTGGCCGGACTGCTCGACGTCGCCGAGGACGGCGTGCCGGTGCTCGGCTACCTGCACTGGTCGCTGCTCGACAACTTCGAGTGGATCTTCGGCTACGACGTGAGGTTCGGGCTGCACGAGGTGGACCGGGCCACGTTCGCGCGCACGCCCAAGCCCAGCGCGGCCGTTTACGCGGCCATCGCACGCAGCCACGGAGGATCGCTTTGAACCCTGAGGTGATGCCCGCCGCGTTCATCGGCCACGGCAACCCGATGAACGCGCTGGAGACCAACCGGTACACCCAGGCCTGGCACGCCTTCGGCCGGGCCGTGCCGCGGCCGCGGGCGATCCTGGTGGTGTCCGCGCACTGGTACATCAACGCGACGGCGGTGACGGCCATGCCGCGGCCGCGCACCATCCACGACTTCTACGGCTTCCCGCCCGAGCTGTTCGCCGTCCAGTACCCCGCGCCCGGGCTGCCCGAGCTCGCCGCCGAGATCAGCGACACCGTCCACCCGACCTGGGTGGGCGCCGACATCGACTCGTGGGGCATCGACCACGGCACCTGGTCGGTCCTGGTGCACGCCTTCCCCGGCGCCGACCTCCCGGTCGTGCAGCTCTCCATCAACGCCGACAAGGACTTCGACTACCACCTGGACCTCGGCGCCCGGCTGGCCGGCCTGCGGCGCAGCGGCGTACTGATCGTGGCCAGCGGGAACGTCGTACACAACCTGCGCGGGATGAGCTGGGATCTCGCCGACTCCGGCTACGACTGGGCGCAGCGGTTCGACGAGGAAGCCAAGGCGCGGATGCTCGACGACCCGGTCGCGGTCACCCGGCTGGACGGGCACCGTGACTTCCGGAACGCGGTGCCGACGCCCGACCACTTCCTGCCGCTGCTGTACCTGGCCGGCCTGGCCAGCGCGGGCGGGGAAGGCGCCGGCATCCTGGTCGACGGGTACACCTACGGCTCACTGTCGATGACCGCCTACACGATCGGGATGGCCTGCCCCGAGACCTCCGGCGAGGCCGCGGGCCCGGCTGGGCCGACGCCGGCCGTCCCGCCCGACGCGAGCAACATTTAGCGAGGCTCGGCCCAAACTGCATGGCTGCCGCGTTCATGCAGCTCTGGCGACATGGCTGGGACAACCATGTCGTTGCGGCGAGCGCGGACCGGCCGGAATGCGGTAATGGCGGTGCCAGTGTGATCAAAGTCGGTTTCCTGAAAATCCTGGCGCTAAGGCTGCAAGATCGTTCGTCAGTTTGGGTCGCTATTACCACCAAAACTGACGAACGATCCGCTGCTGCCGGTCAGCGACGGGCGGCAACCCAGCGGAAGGTGTTCCGCAAGGTGACGGCGCCGGTCTCGGGGTCCTGGAAGCGGGCGAGCGCGGGGCCGCAGGGCCTCGCGGACGGCTTGCGGGCCGGCGGCCTCGGTGGCGCGGGTGCCGTCTGCCGAGCAGAGCAGGGCGCGGACGGCCTCATCCAGGTCCGCGTACCGCCAGTGGCAGACGACCTCGCCGCCGCCGTCGAGGGTCAGGCCGGCGGATACCAGGGACGCCTCCAGGTTGCCGGGAGCGGAGAGAGCATAGGGGGCGTGATCACCCGCTCGTTCGGGCGGAATCAGCGCGGTCATGGCCTCGTGCGCGATCGTGCCCTGGGACCGTTCGGGCGCCGCGAACAGGCTGGCCACTACCCGGCCGCCGGGCCTGGTGACGCGGGCCGCCTCAGCCAGGGCCCGGCGCGGGTCGCCCGCGAACTGGAACGCGTTGACGCCGGTCACCGCGTCGAAGGCGGCGTCGCCGAACGGCAGCGACTCCATGTCGCCCTCGCGCAGGTCCGCGTCCGGCAGCCGACATCGAGCAGGCGGGTACCGCGGGTCACGTGGGCCGCGTCGAGGACGGTCTCGAACAGCGGGGTGTTGTGCGCTTCGGCCAGGTCGGCCCACGTCTGGGGGTCGGTGCCCTACAGGCGGCGCTGGGTCTCGGCGGCGGCGCTGATGCCGGTCATGCCCGGCCGCCGCAGGGGGATGAGCGTCACGAGCCCTCCTTGACCAGGGCGGCGTACCGGTCGAGGTACAGGGGCCAGCCCTCCGGGCCGTCGACGCCGCCGGTGACTGCTTCCCACCCGGGGCCGTGCCGGTCGATGTGCCGGTGCTCCAGCTCGACCCGGGTGCGGGTCGGCGATTCGGCGTAGAACCGTACTTCGACCTCGCTGGTCTGGGCCTGGTCGGTCTCGATGGTCCACCGGGGGTTGATGTCCCAGCTGAAGATCACCCGGTCGGGCGGGTCGAAGGCCAGGATCCGCGCCCACCGGCACTCGCTGCCGTCCGTGGCCCGGTCCACGATGTGGCCGCCGACCCGGGGCTCGAACACCGTGGCGGCGATCGGCGCCCCGAGCAGGTTGTGCTCGGGTGGCTTGAAGGCCCCGAATCGGTCGGTGAACACCGTGAAGGCATGCTCGATCGGCGCGTCCACCACGATCTGCTTGCGGACCGTCGCTGTCTCGGTCTGGGTCATCAGTCCTCCTCGTCGGGCGTTTGCGCGGCTTCGGCGTACCCGGCCAGCGCCCGCTGCCAGTAGGTGTCGAGCTGATCCCGCAACGCCGCCAGCGCGACCGGGTTGAGCCGGTAGATCCGGCGCGTTCCCGCCGCCACGTCTTCCACTAGGCCGGCGTCCTTGAGGATCTTCAGGTGCTGGGATACCGCCGACCGGCTCACCGGCAGCCCGGCCGCCAGCTGCCCGACAGCCTGCGGCCCCTCGGCCAGGCACGCCACGATGGCGCGGCGCGTGCCGTCGGCCAGGGCGCCCCACCGGTCAGCATCTCGGTTAGTATCCACTAACCGTTAGTATCTACTAACCAAGGCGCTGGGGTCAAGGTGCGGTCCGCGCGGCGGGTCCGCGTCGCCGGAAGGCGAGCGGGCGAGCCGCCGCCTCCGGGACCTCGCAGGTGCAGACGCGGATCTCCGCCGCGGACCTGATCACTAACGTCTAGTGCGGCACACAAATGATCGCCGCGTTCCACCGGAGCTGGCTGTCGGCGGCCGGGGAGATCGCGTACGCCCAGGCTGTGGCAAGGCGGCTGCCGGTCACCTTCGCCGCCCTGGCCGCCGGGATAGGCAGCGCCGCCGGGGCTCAGACTGGAGGCAGGTGCACGCTGACGACGGCGGAGCGGCCGCCGCGCACGATGGCGAGCGCGTCCTTGAGCACCTGGGACAGGTCCCCGGGGTCGGACACCGTGACCCCGTAGGCGCCGGCTGCCCGGGCCACGCCGGGCAGATCGACCTCGGGCTCGAAGCTGGTGCCGAAATCCCCGGCCGCCGCGGCGGCGCCGTCCGGGTGCACCTGGAGGGTGGAGAACTTGGGCGCCGCCCAGCCTCGGTTGTCATAGATGACGGTCAGCGCGGGCGTGCCGTAGCGGCGGGCCACCCACTGCGCGGAGGACGGCACGCCGAACAGATAGCAGCCGTCCCCGACCAGGCTGACGACGGTCCGGCCGGGCGCCGCGAGCTTGCCGCCGACGGCCGCGCCTCCCGCCCAGCCCAGCGCGGCGCCGCCATGGTGGATCACGGACCCGGGACGGTTCGGCCGCAGGTGCTCGGCGACGATCTTGCTGTTCGTCACGACTTCGGTCAGGACCAGCGCGTCCTCGTCTTCCAGCAGGCGCCGGACGCACGCGGTGAGGTATTCCGCCGTGATCGCACCGTCGTGGCGGGGGTGCTCGCGCCCGGCTCGTTCGGCCTGTTCCTGTTGGTGGGCATGGGCCGCCGCCTCGCGCCGGGCCCCGACCACAGCCGGGTCGGCGAGGTCATGATCCCGAACGAACCGGGCGATCTGCTCTACCGCCACCCGCGCGCTGGCTGCGGCGAAGCGCCGGGCCGGCACGTGCCACATGTTCATCTGGGTCTTCAGCGGGTCGACGTCGACGCAGTAGATGGCGGCCCCGGCGGACGGCCGGTTCACCGAACCGATCCACGGCACGTCGCTGTCGATGACCAGGATCACGTCGGCCTGCGCCAGGACCGGGTTCTGCGCCACGGTGTGGTACTGGAACCCGGCGTGCAGCTCATGGCCGGCCGGGAAGTTCACGTGGTAGGCCATCGACTCGAGCACCCGGATGGCCAGCAGCTCGCACAGCTCGACGAGCTTCGGCACCGCGGCCGGATCCCGGCCCAGGTAGGACGTGACGACCAGCGGGTGCTGCGCACCGGCCAGGGCGGCCGCGATCTCGGCGGTCACCTCGCTGGCGAGCGCCACGGGCGCGACCGGCCCGAAGGCCGTCCGGTCGACGGCATACGGCTGCAGCGGCTCCTCCATCACCTCGCGCGCGGCGATCAGGTACACCGGGCCCGCGGGCTCGCTGCGGGCGATCTGCATGGCGCGCTGCACGAGCTGCTTGACGTTGCGGCCGGTACGGACCTCGTTGTCGTATTTGACGTAGTTGCGCAGGATGCCGCGCTGGTCGCGGACGTCCTGGATCCAGTGGATGAACTCGTTCCGGCCGCCGGGCAGCTCGCCCTCGAGGGTGAACGGGGCCGCGCCCGCGAAGACGAGGACGGGAACGCGGCCGCGCATCGCGTTGCTCACGCCGCCGCTGAGGTTCTGCGTGCCCACGTCGACGTGGACGATCACGGCCTGCGGCTCGCCCGTCACCATCGCGTAGGCGTGCGCCGCCGACAGGGCCACGGTCTCGTGCGGGCACACGATGAGCCGCGGGAACTCGTCCTCGCGACCGTCGGCCTTAGCCCGCGCGAACGCCTCGATCAGGCCCGGGTGGTCGCTGCCGAGGTTGGCGAAGACGTACCTGACCCCGGCCTCCGCCAGGGCCTCGAGAAAAGCTGTGCTGGTCGTGTAGGAGCCAGCAGCCACGTATCAGTACCGTCCGGCGGTCTGCATCGACATGGCGTGCTCGACCAGGGTGACCAGGGTCGCCTTGGTCGACTCGCGGTTCCGCGCGTCGCACGGTATGACCGGGACGTCCGGCGAGATCGCCAGCGCCTCGCTCACATCCCTCGACCGGTGCGGGAACTGGCCGTGGAACCCGTTGATGCCGATCACGAACGGCAGCCCGGAGGCCTCGAAGTAGTCGACCGCGGGGAAGGAGTCGGCCAGGCGCCGGGTGTCCACCAGGACAACCGCCCCGATCGCGCCCTGGATCAGGTCGTCCCACATGAACCAGAACCGGTGCTGTCCCGGCGTCCCGAACATGTAGAGAACGAGGTCCTTGTCCAGCGTGATCCGGCCGAAGTCCATCGCCACCGTGGTCGTCGACTTGTCCGGCACGTGCGACAGATCGTCGACGTCCGTGCTGGCCACGGTCATGACGGCTTCGGTCGTCAGCGGGGTGATCTCCGACACCGAGCCCACGAATGTCGTCTTGCCTACGCCGAATCCGCCTGCCACCACGATCTTGACTGACGTCATGGCGGGCGCGTCGGCCCTGGGCTGGGCGACGCTAGATCTTACGGAGTCCACTAAGCACCCTTTCGAGCAAGTTGAGGTCCGGACGGCCCTCAGAATCATCGCGCTGGTGAATGCGGACGAGCCCGTCCGCACTCATGTCGGCGATGAGAATCCTGGCCACGCCGAGCGGTAGCCGGAGCACCGCTGACACCTCGGCCACCGATCTCCAGTCCCGGCAGAACTGGAGGATCGCCTGGCATTCCGGCGCCAGCACGGACAGATCACGGGGCTCGAGCACGGTCGCCGTGACCAGAGCCTCGATGGCGAGCTGGTACCTCGGCTGGGGGCGGGCCCCCGGGACCCGCTACGGC
>Ga0081540_1000814_pt1 | contig 28551 bp, 33 predicted proteins | sample TabmetS2T1R1_FD_71024 | JGI IMG/M metagenome (GOLD analysis project Ga0081540, IMG submission 71024) | Tabebuia heterophylla rhizosphere microbial communities from the University of Puerto Rico - S2T1R1 | ecosystem: Host-associated > Plants > Roots > Rhizosphere ...
CGCGGCCGGCTCCTAGGAGCGGGCGAGCGTCGGCGCCGCTGCGCCGGCCACGAACTCGTCGGCGAGGCGCGCCGGAAGACCGGCGAGCCCGCCGGCGCGCGCGAAGGCCCGCTGCCGCGCGTGGCCCGGGCTCGCCACCAGGGCGGCGACCGCCTCGAGCTCGGCGGGACACCCGAGCTCGGCCGCGACCGGCCGGCACTCCTCGACGACCTCGGCGAGACGATCGACGGCCGACCGCATACGCGGGGGCGAGACCTCGACGAAGTCCGCGTAGATCCCGTCGCGCGCCGCGAGGAACCGGTTCTCAGCGAGCAGGTCCTGCCCCGCGTCAGCGGTGCGCCCATCCTGTGCGTGGCGACAAACGCGGCACTGGACGAGCGCGGCGAGGGCTGCCGTGTCCGCCACGCGTGACTGCGCGTCCATGATCCGGACTTCGACGGTGCCGAGCGGCGGCTGCAGGCGGGCGTCCCACCACAGGAATCCCGGGTCGGGAATCGCGCACGACCGTAGGAGCGGGTCGACCGCGTTCACGTAATCGCCGTAGCCGCCGAAATGCCTCGGGATGCCGACGCGCGGGAACATCGAGAAGATCGGCGAGCGCATCGAGGCGAAGCCCGAGTCACTGCGCCGCCAGAACGGGGAGTTGGCCGACACCGCCAGCAGCAGCGGCAGGTCGTCGCGCAGGCGGTCGAGCACGCGGACCGCCGTGTCGCCGTCGGGGATGGCGACGTGGACGTGCAGCGCCATCGTCGGCTCGCGATGGGCAAGCGCGCCCATGGTCTGCGCGACCTTGTGGTGGCGCAGGTCGCCGGTGACGCCGACCTGCGAACGGATGGCCAGCGGATGGGTGCCCGCGGCGGCCACGGAGAGCCCGAGCTCGTCGCGCATGACGTGGTCGAGCGCCGGGCGCAGCGCCGAGAGCTCCGCCGCCAGCTCGGGCACTGCGGCGTGCGGCGCGGTCTTGAGCTCGACGACGCAGGCATGGGTCTCGGCCGACGCATGCTGCGCCAAGGCGGGCGGCAGCACCGCGAGCGCCTCCTCGATGCGGTTGGCGATCGCGCGCGTGCGCTCGTCGAGCAGCATCACCTCCTCCTCGACGCCGACCGTCCACGGCCGCTCGGCGCCCACCGGGTTCCAACGAGCCCAGGCCGGGAGCTCAGGCATCCACTGCCGGCGCCATGGCCGGCTGCCTCACGGCCCGGTCCGGCTGGCGCGGCACGAACGGGCGGTGGTCCATCACGCCACCGCGGCGCACGGTGACCGCCGACCCCTCCGGGATCTCCTGCCACAGGCCGGGCAGGTCGGCGACCGGCTCGGAGACGATGAGGCGGTCGTCGACGCCCAACCGCGCCAGCCGCTCGTTCTGCGGATAGAGCTCGTGGATCGAGTCGACGTCGGCGGAGGCGAACAGCGTCCTGGCCGGGCCCTCCGACGCGTAGCGGACTGCCCACAGCTTCTCGCCGTCCGACGTGCCGAAGGTGCCCTGGACCAGGCCGGAGAGGCCCTTGCGCCGGCCGGTCTCCTCGATGAACCCGACCGTCTGCTCGAGGGCCCCGATCGGGTCCTCCTCCAATCCGAAGGTCAGCGCGAGGTGGAAGATGACCTCGGTGTCCGTCGAGCCGTGCACGTACGGGAACCGGTTGGGATCGATCTGGAGCATGAGGTCGCGCCGGACCTCCTGGTACTCGCCCAGGTACCCGTTGTGCACGAACAGCCAGCGCCCATGGCGGAACGGGTGGCAGTTGGTCTGCTGCACGGGCGAGCCGATCGCCGCGCGGATGTGGGTGAAGAACAGCGGCGACTCGACGTGGGCCGCGATCTCGCGCAGGTTCTCGTCCGACCAGGCGGGCGCGACGCTGCGGTACACGCCGGGGCCTTCGCCGCCGCCGTACCAGCCCAGGCCGAAGCCGTCGCCGTTGGTTGTCTCCGCGCCCATCTTCGCGTGCAGGCTCTGATCGACGATGCCGTGCTGCGTCTTGAAGACGAGCTCCTCGATCAGCACGGGCTGCCCGAACCACGCCATCCAGCGACACATCGCATTCGCTCCTCGTCAGGTGATCGCTTCGCGAGTCTCCCGAGCACCCGGTGCAGGTGCCAGGGCGTCCGCATCCGGATCCGGGTGGTGCAGGCTCGCGCGCCAACTGCGGAGCAACCGGTGCACTGCCTCGGCCCCGATCAGGGGCTCGGTGGGCAGTGCCAGCGACACCGGATGGAGGATGAACGGCCGGGTCTGGGGACCGCCCATGCCGCCGTGGAAGGAGATCAGCTCCTCGAACGCGCAGCCCTCCTCGCCGACCGGGTCGTAGAAGCTGTTGACCATGATGTCGGCGACGTGCTCGAAGCCGTCCGCGCGCAGCAGATGGCGCGCCGCGTTGGACGAGAAGCCGGCGAGCGGGTCGACGCCCGTCACCAAGCCGTCGGCGAGCCGGTGCGTCCCGGCCGCGCCCATTGCGACCGCCCCGTCGGCGCCAGAGCGCACGAGCACGAAGCCCACGTGCGGGTGCTCGCACAGCGCCGGCAGCAGCTGCGGGTGGCGCTCGGAGATCTCCTCGAGCGTCATCCGCTGCGGGCTGTCCATGAGGTAGACCAGCCCGAGGTTGCCCGAGCCCAGGACGATCGCATCGCGGTCGCCCAGCTCCTTGGTCTCGTCGTCTCCGGACTTGTCCGCCCGGCCGGTCGCCTCGTCGAACGCGCGGCCGACGCCGGTGGCGTTCTCGTCGCCGGCGTCGACGGGCTCCACGCTGCCATCCGACAGCGAGCGCTCGACGAGCTCGTCGAGCCCGTAGCCGTTGCGCTGGCGGAAGGTCGCGCCCTGCGTCTGCCCATGGTCGGAGAGGACGACGATCTCGTAGGGCCGCGGCGCGTACCGGCGAGCGCGCTCGATCAGACCGAAGCGCTGATCGAGCTTGCGCAGCGCCTCCAGCGTGTCGGGGCGCTCGAGGCCCGAGTGGTGGGCGACCTCGTCGTAGCTGGCGAAGGTCGCGTACACCGCGGGCGCGCCGCGGAACATGTCCTGCAGCACCGAGAAGACGATGAGGTCGCGCACGAAGACGCACATCCCGGCGCGCAGCAGCGGGTAGTAGCCGCCGCGGTGGCCGCGCGGGCGCACGTCCCGGCGGCGCTGTCGGGTGGCGGCGACGAGCTCCAGGCCGACCTCCCACAGCGTCAGGACGAAGGTGCGCGTGACGTTCGAGCCGTTCGCCAGGAAGGCGCGGTAGCCGGGGTTGGCGCTCTTCTCGTCGGCCAGCCGGCTGACCGTGAGCAGCGCGGCGTCGGCCTCGCCGGAGAGCAGGTTGCCGCGGCTGGTCCCGCCGTCGACGAGCAGCCCGTCGCCGCTTGCGCGCTCGCGCTCGATCGTCGCGCAGTCGTCGGGGTTCGAGCACGTGACGAGCTTGCGCGAAGCCTTGTCGACCCACCGGAAGGCCGGGATGTCGTGGTTGCTGCCGAGCAGGATCCCGGCCTGGCTGGCGCCGGTCTGCGAGGAGAGGTCGGTCTCCCACTCCGCCAGGCCGTGACTGCCCGACGCAAGCCAGCGAGCCATGTTCGGCGTGGTGCCATCGCGGATCGCCCGCCGCAGCACGGGCAGCGCGAGCCCGTCGATCTCGAGGTAGAGGATCCCCGGCACGTCGGTCTCGTCGTGCTTGCCGAGACGGTGGGCGACGCGGCGGGCCACCTGCAGCGTGTAGCCGTCGTCGTCGTCGATACCGGCGATCGAGCCGATCGCCGCGCTGATGGCCGACGCGATGACGGCGACGAGCAGCGCGTCCGCGAAGCCCTCGACGTGCAGCTCGTCGGGCGCGATGCGCTCGGCGATGAGCAGGATCGCCGCATCGAGCGCGAGCACGAGCAGGAAGCCGATCGCGACCGTGTACGGCAGCCGCAGCGCGGCGACCAGCGGCGGCAGGATGGCGTTGAGCAGGCCGACGATCGCCGCCACGACGATCGCGCCCCCGATGCCCCTGATCTCTGCGCCCGGCGCGATGCCCGCGGCCAGCAGCAGGGCGATCGCCGAGGCCAGCCACGCCGCGACCAGCCGGATCGGATGCAGGCGCGGGCGCTCCGGGCGCCAGGCCGCCACGGAGGCTTCCCCCCGCGTCATCTGTCAGATCGCGTCGCGCAGGCTGCGGATCGCGAAGGCGCGGAAGATGTCGGTGATCCCCTGCAGCAGCGCCCAGATCCCGGCGAACACGAGCAGCGTGTAGGCCTTGTGGATGAAGATCTGGCCGCTGGTCCAGAAGCCGAGGATCACCATCAGCACGCCGGCGATGAGCCCCAGCCACCAGAGCTGGTTGACGTCCTTCTCCAGGAAGGCGCGGATCGTCCACCAGACTCCGACGATCAGGAAGAGGAACCCGAGGATGTCGGCCAGCGCCGCGAACGTGTTCTCGGGGCTGATGAAGCAGATCACGCCGGCGATCAGGAAGAGGACGCCGAAGATCGCCCACAGCCAACGCAGCGAATCGACGAGACTCATGACGACGAACTGCTCCACGCCGGCGACGATGAACATGATCCCGATGATCACGCCGACCGTCGTGACGGACGCCCGGTCGAACTGCAGGATGACGAGTGCCGCGATGATCCAGGCGATGCCCGTCACCAACCAGATCCACCACCAGCCCGCGGCCTCGCGGGCGGCCTCCCGGGCCTCGTGGATGGGGCCGCCGAAGCCGGGCGTCGCAGCTGAGCTGCTCACGATGTGCTCCTTGTCGGGGAGCCACGACTGTCGCGCGCGCGCTCAGGACCCGCAAACCGGTGGGCCAGCGTGCTCATGGTCGTGCGCACACGCAGGCGATGGGCAGGAGCGTCCCCTTGCCCGTCCGTGTCCTGGACACCACGGTCCCCGGTGCGGCGATGACGACTGTTGACGGATCCGGGGACGTGCAGCGCGCAGGACGCCTGCGGCGCGCCATCGAGGCTCATCTGGGCTCGCCCGACGTCGCGCGCGTCATCTACGGCTCGATCATCGGGCTGGCGCTCGTCGTCGCGTTGCAGGCCCATCCGCCCGGCGCGGGCACCGTGGCGTCGCTGCTGGTCGGCACGGCGGTCGCCGTCGGCCTGGCCGAGGCGTACAGCGAGATCGTCGGCGCCGAGGCGCGTACGCGCCGGCGGATCGGCCGCAAGCACATGCGCGCGCTGTTCCGCGAGGCGGGCGCGGTCGTCTTCGGCGCGGCCTTCCCGGCGGTCTTCTTCGTGCTGTCAGCGCTCGGGGCCTACGAGATCGACACCGCGTTCCAGCTGGCGAAGTGGACCGGGCTGGGGCTGATCTGCGCCTACGGCTTCCTCGCCGCCCGCCTGAGCGGCTACCACCTGCTCGGCGCGCTCGTGCACGCAGCGCTCATCGGCGCGATCGGCGGTGCGCTGATCGCGCTGAAGGCGCTGCTGCACTGACGGCCGTCGTCAGCCGAGGATCTTGGCCTTCTGGGCCGCGAACTCCTCCTCGGTGAGGATCCCCTGGTCCTTGAGCTGGGCGAGCTCCTTGAGCTGCTCGATCGGGTCCTGGGCCGGGGCCGCAGCCACCGGGGCGGGCGCGGGCGCGGGCGCAGGCGCGGGCTCGGGCTCGTCGTAGTAGCCCTGGCGCGCCCACCGATCGGCCTGACGGCGCGAGACGCGGTTGCTCACCGCGGTGGCGGTGCCGGCGACGACGGCGGTGCGGGCGACGCCCCGAAGCAGTCCTGGCATGTCGTTCCTCCTTGGCTCTAGTTGGTGGCCTCGACCGCGTCCAGCGACGCGAGGATGGCCTGGACGGGGATGCGCCCGCTGGCGACGAGCTGGCCGCCGGAGCGGCGCAGGCCGGCGGCGATCGGGCCGGCCCAGCTGTTCTCCCAGACGAGCACGGCAGCCGAGGTGCCGGGCTCCAGCGCGCCGGCCGCCTCCTCGAGCTCGTCCTGGCCCAGCAGACCGGTCGAGGCGCCCTCGAACTCGCCGAAGCTGTCGTCTTCGAGGTCGCCCAGATCGATGGCGGCGACCGATCCGTCGTCGCCCTTGGCCAGGATCGCGATGTCGAGGATGCGGATGATCCCGCGGTCGACGACATCGAGGATGAGCGGCACCACGTCCCCGACGGGCTGCGCACCCGGCCATTCGATCACGACGTAGTCGATCGGGCCCATCTCTTCGAGCTGATCTTCGGTCACTGCTCCTCCTTCGTCTTCCTCGGCGGTCGCTGCGAGCGTCGCGCGCCGAGCCTCGCCGCGCCACCCGGTGCGCCGGTGGTTCGCGGTCGTGTGCGCCACCGTCAAGACGGATGCGCGCCCCCTCGACCGGCCCGTTCGGGCTGGGCGAGCATCGCCGATCGATGGACGCCACGAGTGCCCGCACGCTGGCAGAGTCCCTGCACAGGGACGACTTCGAGGACGACGGCACGCCCGTCATCTGCCATGTGCAGCGCGTCGCGATGACGGTCCCCGCCGAGGCGCGCGCGGTGGCGTGGCTGCACGACGCGCTCGAGTCGGGCCACGTGAGCGAGCACGACCTGCTCATGGCCGGGTCGACGCCGGACGAGCTGCGCGCGTTGCGGCTGCTGAACCGAACCGGCGATGGGCGCGGCGACGACGCCTACTTCGCCCACCTAGAGCTCATCGCCCGCGCATCCGGGCGATCCGGGCGCCTGGCGCGGATGGTCAAGATCGCCGACCTCGAGGACCGCTGCCTGTACCCGCGCGTGCGCGCGAGCGGCTGGGCGCCGCCCTACGCCGACGGCCTCGACCTGCTGCTCGACCTCGCCGGCGAGCCGTTCAACCGCTCTTCGGATCCGGCAGCCGACGGCCCGGCAGCCCCGACGTGAACCACATCGCCAGCAGCGCGAACAGCGCGACGGCGCCGATCGCGCGCTTGAGCCCCTGCAGCTGGGCGTCGCCGTAGTCCTTGCCGATCGCGTCGGCCTCGGCTTCGCTGGCCCCGCCCTCGGTCGCGGCCTTCTCGACCTCGGACACCGAGACGACCGGGATGCCCTTCGTGGCCGCCTGCTCGATCTGGGCGCGCACGTCGGCCGGGATGGCAGGGTTCTGCGCGACGCGGTCGGTGAAGCCGCTCGTGAGCGCCCCGATCAGCACCGCTCCGATGAGCGCCGTGCCCAGCGAGGCGCCGAGGTTCTGCGCCGTGCCCTGCAGGCCGCCGGCCTCATTGGTCTTGGACGGATCGACGGAGGACATGATCACGTTGCCCAGCTGCGAGAGCAGCAGGCCCGCGCCGACGCCGAAGATCGCCAGTGCGATCGCGAACGTCGACTCGTCGAGCTCGACGTCGATGGTCGACAGCAGGAGCACGGCGGCCGCCGCGAGCGCGATCAACCCGGCCTGGGCCACGCGCTTGGGCGCGAAGCCGGCAGCGAGCCTCGGCCCCGCGAGGGCTGCGATGAACATGGCGACCGACATCGGGAAGAGGCGCTTGCCCGTCTCGAACGCGTCGAGCCCGAGCACGGTCTGCAGGTAGACGGGCAGGACGAAGAACGTCCCGAGCAGGATGAGCTGCTGCATGGCCAGCGTCTCCAGGCCGGCCCGCAGGGGCACGATGCGAAGCAGGGAGCGGTCGACGAGCACGTCGCGCCCCTGGCGCTCGCGGCGCTGCTCCCAGTGCGCGAAGCCGGCCAGGCAGCCCAGGCCGGCGGCGATGAGGAAGGGCACGGCCGAGAAGCCGAACGGCGTGATCTCGGTTCCGCCGATGGTCAGCGCGCCGCGCGGCTCGACCAGCCCCCACTCGCTGCTCTTGAGGATCCCGAAGACGACGAGACCGAGACCGACCGCCGAGAGCAGGGCGCCCACGAGATCGAGGTGCGGCGGGTTCTCGACCCGCGGGGCGTGGCCCATGCGCCGGCGGCGCACGAGCAGGATCAGTACGACGATGACCACCTCGCCGGCGAACACGTAGCGCCAGCTGAACTCGGTGGTCACCCACCCGCCGATGAGCGGGCCGACCGCGACGGCCGCGCCCGCGACCCCGCCGATGACCCCGAAGGCCAGCGCGCGCTGCTTGCCGCTGTACGTGGCGGCGACCAGCGAGACGATCGCCGGGATGACCAGCACGGCGCCCAAGCCCTCGATGAGCGACCACCCGAAGAGCAGCACGCCCAGGCTCGGGCTCAGCGCGGTCGTGAGCGACCCCAGCCCGTAGATGGCCAGGCCGAGCGCGAACGTCCGGTCGCGGCCCAGGATGTCGCCGAGCTTGGCGCCGGCGAGCATGAACGCGGCCATCACGAGCGTGTAGGCGGTGATGGCGAGCTGAACGCCCTGGATGGTGGTGTCGAGGTCGGCGACGATCTGCGAGATCGACACGTTCATGACGCTGCTGTCGAGCACCATCACGAACTGCGCTGCGGCGAGGATGACGAGCGGCAGCCAGCTCGACGTCTCCACGCCGCCGGCCGCGGGCTCGTCCCGCTGAACCGCGGCCGGCGCCACGTCGGACATCACTCGGGCGCGCGGACGACGAGCACCGGCCGGCGCGTGTCGTGCAGCACGCGGCGCGATACCGATCCCATCAGCCGCGACTTCACCGCGCCGAGCCCGCGCGATCCCACGACGATGGCGGCCGCGTCGCGCTCCTCGGCGATCGAGATGACCGCCTCGGCGATGTCCAGGTCCTCCGGCACGGGCAGTGCCTCCGCCGTGCCGCCGAGCTTCGCGACGATGTCAACGCCGGAGTCCGCCGCGGACGCGGCGTGGTCCTGCTGGGCCCGGTCGACGGCGACGATCTGCTCGGGCGTGGGCGGCGGGAAGGTCATGCCGGTCGAGTCCGGCGAGGACATCATCGCCATCGCCAGGCCGGGCTCCCACACGCTCACGACGACGAGCAGGCGGTCGCGGAAGAGGGTGGCGGCCGCGCGGAGCGCGTTCTCCGCCTCGCCAGAGCCGTCGAACGCGACCACCACCGGGCGCGTGTCCTCGCTCATGAGCCGACCAAACCACATCCGCCGCGGCGCCGCCGAAATGCGCTGGCGCGCCTCTCCCGGGCGGCGTGCGGTCACGACCGCGGACGGGTGGAGGCACGTGGAATGGACACCGGAGCGCCCGGTGGCAGGGCCTCCGGCAAGAGGCGACGCTCAGCGGATGGCCGAGGCGACGGGTATCGCCGCGCCGGCCGAGGACTCCACTCGCAGACGGCGCATCGGACCGGAGCATCGCTACGGGCTCCTGCTGCTGGCCACCATCGCGTCGCTGGGGGTCCAGGGGATCGCCTCGCCGAGTCCCGTGCAGGAGGTCGTGGTGACGGCGCTGGCAGGCGCGAGCCTCGTCCTCGCCTTCCGGGCCGCCGGGCTGTCGGGGCAAGTCGTCCTGTACGCGGCGGTCCTCGCGGGCATCGTCATCGTCGTCAGCGCGGTACGCGCGAGCGCCGGGGGGATCAGCGGCGGCACGGTGGCGGTCATGAACGCGGCGGTCGTCGCGCTCGCGCCGCCCGCGGTCGCCGCGGGCGTGGTGCGCGACCTGCGCACGAGCGGACAGGTCCGCATCCAGGCGGTCATGGGCGTTCTCTCGCTCTACATCCTGCTCGGGATGTTCTTCGCCTTCCTCTACGCCGCCATCGACAAGCTCGGCGGCGCCCCGTTCTTCGCCAACGACCAATCGGCGACCGCCTCGCACTGCTTGTACTTCAGCTTCACCACCCTGACCACCGTCGGGTACGGCGACTTCGTCGCGCGCACCGACACCGGGCACACGCTGGCCGTCTTCGAGGCGCTGCTCGGCCAGATCTACCTCGTCACCGTGGTCTCGCTCATCGTCAGCAACCTCGGCCGCGGCCGGGTCAGGTGACCGGCGCGGGGTCGCCTTGCGGCGTCGGTTCGGCGGGCGATGGTCGGCTGCGCGAGAGGTCGGCGGCGATGCGCGTGGCGGCGGACGTCAGCGGCGCGGCGAGGATGAGCCCGACCGCACCGAAGAGCGCCCCACCCGCGATCGTGACGATGAGCACGGCGAGCGGATGGATCCCCAGCGCGGCGCCCATGGCGATCGGCTGAACCATCTGCTGCAGGATCCCGTTGGCCAGCAGCTGGACGATGATCATGCCGATCGCGGCGTCGGTCCCCGCGCCGCCCAGCGCGAGCAGCACCGAGAAGGCGCCGGCGGTCCACGCGCCCAGGTAGGGCACGAAGGCGCCGAGGAAGGTGATGACGGCGATCGTGCCCGCGAGCGGGACACCGAGGATGAGTGCGCCGAGCCCGACCACCGTGGCGTTGAACGCCGCGACGAGCGAGACCCCGACGAAGTAGCCGCGCAGCGACTGCACGACGCGCTGGATGATCCGGTGGGCGACCGGCTGCGGGACCCGCATGTTGCGCTCGGTCCAGCTGCGGATCGTCGGGCCGTCGAGCAGCAGGAAGAACAGGCTCAGGGCGGTGAGCGAGAGGAACACTGCCAGCCCGGAGAGGCTCTGCAGCCCCGACGCGATGCCCTTCAGCATCGCGGGGATCGCGCTGCTCGCCGCGGAGGACACGTCCTGGACCGCGCCGTCAGCGGTGCTCTGCTTGATGCCCAGGTCGTTCAGCCAGCCCGAGATGGTCTCCTTGGCCTTGTCCAGATTCGCGTTCGACGAGTCGAGCTCGCTCGTGATCCCCGCGAGCACGATGAACACGACGCCCGCCGCCAGGGCGGCCCCGCCGACGAGCACGAGCGCGGCGCCAACGCCGCGCGGCACCCGGTGCGCCCGCAGCCAGCGCACGATGGGCGACGTCACGGCGGCCACCACGGCCGCGGTGATGAGCGGCGCGACGATGGTGTGGGTCAGGGTCAGGATCCAGATCAGCGCGACCACGAACAGCGCGATGCCGACGGCCAGCCACGACGACACCCCCAGGTCGCGCAGCCAGCGCGGCGCCGAGAAGAACCCGCTCAGGTCCTGCGGCTCGAACGCGGCCGAGCCGTCGTCATCGGGCTCGCTGCCTGGCATCCGCGGGCGGCGCATGATCGCCCAGCGTGTCAATGCTCCCGGTCAGCGGCAATGGTGCCGGCACGGGTCCGGGGTGGTGCGCACTGGCCCGCGCGCGCCCCTACCGCGGCTTTGGCACGGCACCGATCACGCGCGTGCCGCCGCCGAGCTTGGACTGGAACTCGAGCTCGCCGCCGACCGCCTCCAGGCGATCGCGCATGTTGGCCAACCCCGCGCCCGGCTCGGTGGTCGCCGGGTCGAAGCCGGTGCCATCGTCGGCCACCTCGAAGTGCAGCTGCCCGTCGTCGTGCAGCCCGATCGCGATGGTCGTCGCCCCCAGACCGTGCTTGACGGTGTTCTGCATCGCCTCCATGCAGCAGAAGTAGACGGCGCTCTCCACTTCCGGCGCGTACCGCCCGACGCCGTTGGAGATCATCCTGACCGGGATCGGCGAGCGCAATGCCGCGTCGCGCAGCGCCTCGCCGAGCCCGCGCTGGGTCAGCAGCGCCGGGTAGACGCCGTGGGCCAGCGCGCGCACGTCCTCGAGCGCCTCGACCGTCTCGTCTCCGATCTCGCGCAGCAGCTCGCGGCCGCGGCGCGGGTCCTCGGTCAGCAGCTCCCCCGCCAGCTCGAGCTTGATGCGCAGGGCCACGAGCCGCTGCTGGGCGCCGTCGTGCAGGTCGCGCTCGATGCGCCGGCGTTCGGCGTCGGCGCTGGCCACGATGCGGGTGCGCGACTCCTGCACCTCCTGCAGCGACGCCCGCACACGCGCGACGAGCTGATGGTTGTGCAGCGCGATCGCCGCGTAGTTGCCGGCGGCCTGGATGAACTCCTGCTGCTCCTCCAAGGCCGGGTCGTGGATGATCGCCGCCATCGGCGCATCGCCGTCGTCGATCGTGGTGACGCCGCGCCCCTGCCCGGCGAGTGCGAGATCGATGGGATGCCCGGAGGTGTCGACCCATTCGCCGGGCGTCCCGCGCTTCCAGAAGGCGAGGTCGAGCCACGGATCGCCGATGGTCGCGGCCAGGGCGTTGCGCACCCGCTGGGCGTCGGGATGCTCGTGCAGCGCCCCGGCGAGCTGCTGCAGAGACGCCGCGCTGAACAGCTGCCAGCGCAGGACCCCGACGAGGAAAGCCATGGCCATGACGGGCACCAGCAGGGCGATGGTCCACGCCATCGCTTGCACGACGGGTGACGCGGCGTCGGCCGCTCGCAACGCGAGCGCGGCCACGTAGACGATCAACCGCACGACCGCGACCGCGAGGACCGGCCCCAGCATCAGTCGCGTCAGCCGCGTCGTGGCGCGGATCCGTCCGGCCAGCAGCGCGGCGACGCCCAGGAAGACGAGCGCCGTCAGGACCTCGCGCGTGGCGGGCAGGCCGTGAGCGACGAACCGCGGCTCGTCGGAGACGACCTGGAAGGCGTTCGACGGGCAGTGCGCGTCGCAGCTCGTCCACGGCGCCGGGGTCGGGTAGCCGTCGGCGAGGAACGCGGTCGGCATGTAGCCGGCCACGACGATGATCGCCGCCGCAGTGACCAGGGCGCGATCCCACCGCCCGGTCAGCCGGCCCGTAGGGAAGGAGAGGATCACGGCTACGAAGGCGAACTCGACGATCCATCCGGCGACGCGACCCGTGCTGTAGGCGACCGAGCTGCTCGACTCGGCCAGCGACGTGACCGACCACCCGGCGCCGATGCCGGCGAGCATCCACCCGAACCGCCGGTAGGGCCGCCACGTCGCGGCATACAGACCGACGGCGATCGGGACGGCGACGATCGTCGCGCGCGCAGCGGCCGCGAGCCCCGGGTTCGCGCCGAAGCTGCTGCGGGCGGTGACGACGGCCGTCAGCGCGGTCAGCGCAAGGCCGACAGCCCCTGCGATCGCCATGGCGGGATCCCGCTGCACCCTCGAGCCGCCGCTCTCGGCCGCTCGTCTCACCTGGCATCGCATCCTCGACGACCCAAGGGTGAGCGCGCATCACCCGCTACGGGTGACGCCGCATACGCCGGTGCGCGCACGACACACGCAGGCAGGCCAGCGCCCTTGCAGCGGAAGGACCGCGACACGAGGCTCGTCCGATGGCGGTCCGGGTGGCTCTGGCAGACGACAGCTTCCTCGTGCGCGAAGCCCTGTCGGGGATGCTGCAGGAGATGCCGGGCGTCGAGCTCGTCGCGGTGTGCCGCGACCTCGACGAGTTGCGCGCGGCGATCGACGAGGCCGACCCCGACATCGTCCTCACCGAGATCCCGATGCCGCCCACGATGACCGACGAGGGGCTGCGCATGGCTGCGGAGCTGCGCGACACCCATCCCGACACCGCGGTCATCGCGCTCAGCGACGAGTGCGACCCGGCGTACGCGCTCGCGCTTCTGGAGTCGGGCGCCGACGGTCGTGCCTACCTGCTCAAGGAGCGCCTCCACAGCCCCCGCCAGCTGCTCGCCGCGATCGAGACCGTGTCGCGAGGCGGCTCGCTCATCGACGCCAAGGTCGTAGAGGCTCTCGTCGACCAACGTCACAACTCCCAGCGCTCCCGTTTCGCCGACCTTACCGCCGAGGAGCGCGCCACGCTCGTCGAGATGGCGCGGGGCGCGAGCAACGCCGCCATCGCCAGGCGGCTGGGCATCAACCAGCGCACGGTCGAGCGCCAGATCCACACGATCTTCGAGAAGCTCGACCTGCCCGCCACGCCCGAGGTCAACCGGCGCGTCCGTGCCGTCCTGCTCTACCTGGCGAGCGCAGGGTCGCCGAGCGCGCGCTAGACGCGCGAGACGTCCTCTTCGGCGAGGAACAGCAGCGCCGCCTTCACGCGCTTGCTGACGTCCTCGATGTCAGAGAGGTTGAGCTTGAGGAAGATCGAGTTGATGTGCTTCTCGACCGCGCGCTTGGTCAGCACCAGCGACTCTGCGATGGCGGCGTTGCTCTTGCCCTGCGCGATCTCCGCGAGCACCTCGCGCTCGCGCGCGGTGAGCTCCGACAGCGGCGAGCGCTCCGAGCGCGACTTGGCGCTCACCAGCGGCTCGACGATCTTCGGGTCCATCACCGAGCCGCCTGCGGCGACGGAGTGGATCGCCGAGGCCAGCTGCGTGCGCGAGTGCACGCGCTCCTTGAGCAGGTAGGCGCGACCCTCCGAGCCGGACTCGAGCAGCGCCATGGCGAAGCCGGCCTCGGCGTAGTTGCTCAGGACCACCACGCCGACGTCCGGATGGCTCTCGCGCAGAAGCGCGGCCAGGCGGATGCCTTCGTCGGAGTGGTTGGGCGGCATGCGGATGTCGGTTACGACGACGTCGGGCCGCTGCTCCTCGATGGCCTCCATCAGCGAATCGAGGTCGTCGCACGACGCGACCACCTCGATGTCCTGCTGGGATGCGAGCAGCTGAGCGATCCCCTCGCGGACGATGAGGTTGTCGTCAGCCAGCGCCACGCTGACCGTCATGCCATAAGCGTATCCGCGCCCCCCGATGGTGGAAAGCCCCGGTTGTCCATGGGTGCGTGCGTCGCTCATGAAACTGGGCGACCCCATTGTGAGATCGGCCGATTCTGGGAAGGCTGCGTCTCCATGAAGCATCCCGTCCGGGTCCTGGTGGTGGACGACCAGGCGATCGTCCGCGACGCGACCCGATCGCTGCTCGAGGCAACGCGCGACTTCGTGGCCGTCGGGGAGGCCGCGTCGGGCATCGAGGCGCTCACCGCGGTGGACGAGCTCGACCCCGATCTCGTGCTGCTCGACGTGCGGATGCCCGACATGGACGGGGTCGAGGCCGCCCAGCGCATCCGGGCCGCGCACAGCGACACGGTGGTGGTGCTGATGTCCAGTGACCCCCGGGCCAGGCCCCGCGCGTCGAGCGAGGCGTTCGTGCAGAAGGAGCGGCTCAAGCCTGCCCTCCTGCGCGACCTGTGGGCGCGGTTCGCGCCATCAGCCTGAGCGGGCCCGCAGCTCTTTGGAGAAGAAGTCGAGCGCCTTGCGCGTCTTGGTCTGCTGCTCGCCGGAGAGGTCGATGCCGCGCCCGACCAGGAACGCTCGTCCCTCGGCGGCCGTCTGGAACGCCTGCGCCGGCGCGCACTTGGTCGACAGCTCGAGGATCCGGGACCCGTCGGGGTACAGCCACAGCTCGGTCACCAGGCGTCGACCACGCTCGCCGGTCGACTTGAGCTTGAGGACGAAGATCGGCCCGAGGATGGCCAGATCGTCGATCGCGGTCCCCGCGGGCGCGTGCTCCTCGTAGAAGGCGCGCTGCTCCTTGGAGAACAGCTTGCGGACCGGCCGCTCGCCCAGCACGGCCTCCTTCACGGCGCCTTCCTTCGGCACGCCCTTCAGCGACGCAGAGCAGACGTATCCGCCGGGCATCGCGTCGACCTCGACGTTGAGCATGGGCGAGGTGCGCAGCTTGGCCGGCAGCTCAGCGGGGACCACGGGCCGCAGCTTGACGACGGAGTCGTCGCCCTTGCCCTGCACGCGGCGGGCGCGCACGACGACGCCGGTCTTGTTCAGCGCCAGATCGGGCGTGTCGAAGAAGAAGACCTGCCGGATCTGCGCTTCGAGCGGGTCGAGGCCCAGCGCCTGGATCGCCGAGCGGTGGCTGTGCTCCGGGACGGTGAGCTTGAGCTCGACGCTGTCGGCGCCCTCGATCAGCTCGAGCATCTGGACGAGCGCGTCGTCGGTGATCGCAGGACGCGAAGCAGTGGTCGCCATAGGTGCGACACTCGCGAAGCGAGGGCGTCCGGGCAATGGCGCGGGCAGGCCGGGGCGCGCGGGTGTCCACGCCCCCCGGATCGGGGTGCACGCCGCCCCGCGCAACACCCGTGCGCCTCATTGCCCAGCCACGGTCCCGGTTCGAGACTCGGCGCGAAACCTCCCATCAGGAAGGACTCACCCGTATGAGCACGTTGATCGCGATCGCCTATCCGGACCGGGCGACCGCCGAGAAGGTTCGCCAGGAGCTCATCCAGGCCACGAAGGAGCACCTCGTCCGCCTCGAGGACGCCGTGGTCGTCGACATCGACGAGAACGGCAAGGTCAACCTGCACCAGGCGTCGAGCACCACCGGCGTCGGCGCGCTGGGTGGCGCCGCGTGGGGCGGCCTCATCGGGCTGCTCTTCCTCGCCCCGCTCTTCGGCATGGCGATCGGCGCCGCCTCCGGCGCGCTGGCCGGCAAGCTCACCGACACCGGGGTCAACGACAACTTCATGAAGGAGCTCGGCGCCAAGCTGCAGCCGGGGAACGCGGCGCTCATCGCGCTCGGCAGCACCGAGGCGCGCGACAAGCTCCTCGAGCGCATCAAGCCGTACGGCGGCGACGTGATCCAGACCTCGCTCGACCAGGAGGACGAGGACAGGCTCCGCGCGGCGCTCGGGAACGAGGCTCCGGTCGCATGAGCACACGGACGCCGGAGGGCGCGGCCGGCTCGCGGCCGCGCGCCGTGCCCGACGCGAGGGCCTTCGAGCAGCGATCGGGCTGGGTCACCTTCGCGGCGGTGATGTTGGGGATCGCCGGCGTCCTGAACGTGATCTACGGGATCGCCGCGATCGACAACTCGAACTTCTTCGTCAACAACGCCCGCTACATCTTCAGCAACCTGAACACGTGGGGCTGGGTGACGCTGGTCATCGGCGCCGTCCAGCTCCTCGCGGCGTTCTCGCTGTGGGGCGGCGGCCTGTTCGGGCGCATCGTCGGGATCGCGGCGGCCTCGCTGAGCGCGATCGTCGCGCTGCTGTCGATCCCCGCCTATCCGCTGTGGTCGCTGGCGATCTTCGCCCTCGACATCGTGATCATCCACCAGATCGCCACCCGCGGCACCGAGGGCCGCGGCTAGGCGACACCGAGCGAGGAGCGAACCCCATGATCATCGCAGCCGACTACCCGTCGTTCTGGAACATCCTCTGGACCATCATCGTCGTCTTCGCGTGGGTGGCCTGGATCTGGATCGCGATCATCATCTTCATGGACATCTTCAGCCGCCGCGACATCTCGGGATGGATCAAGGCGCTGTGGGTGATCTTCGTGATCGTCCTGCCCTTCCTGGGCGTGTTGGTCTACTTGATCGCCAACCACAACGGCATGGCCGACCGCTCCGCGGAACGGGCGGCGGGCCAGAAGAAGGAGTTCGACAGCTACGTCAAGTCGGTTGCCGCGGAGGGCGGCGGCGGCAGCAGCGGCGGCGCGGCTGCCGAGATCGACAGGGCCAAGCAGCTGCTCGACAACGGCACCATCACGCAGGAGGAGTTCGACACCCTGAAGGCGAAGGCGCTCGCCGCTTGATCAGGAGGGACGGCGATCCGCGGTGTTGAGGTGCGGATCGTTCGACTGACGCGGGGCCGCCAGCGGCTCGGGACCAGTCACCTGGTTCTTGGCCGCGCGGCTCCGCTTGCCGCTCAGCGCCGCCCACCGGACGATGGTGCGGCGGCGCACGATCCCGCGAGGACGCAGCAGCATCGCGCTACTCCTCCTCGTCGAGCGACAGATCGAGGGCGAGCATGATCTCCGGCGCGGCGGCGACGACCTTCGGGATGCCGACCTGCGGCGCGGCGGCGACCAGCACGCCGATGATCTCGTCGGCGGTGACGCCGGCCTCGGCGGCGAAGGCGAGCTGGGCGACATAGGACGCCGGCGGCGCGTCGACCGCGATGAGCGTCGCGATCTTCACCAGCGAGTAGCTCCGCGGGTCAAGGCCCGACATCTCGAGGTTGTCCATCTGCATGGACAGCAGCCGCTCGAGCAGCGGCGTGTCGCCCACCGAGACGCCGCGGAGGGTCTCCTCGGCGTCCTTGCTCACTTCGGTCATGCCGGTCTCCTTCGATCGAGGTCGGGCCAATGTCACCGCTGGCGATGGCGCGCAACAAGGTGGCCGGCAGGCGTGCGCGCGGGAGGCGTGCCCCCCTGCATCAATCGGTCAGACCCGCAATCCCGTTGCGCAGCAGCGCGGCCGCGACGGCGAGCAGCAGCACCGCCGCGATGGTGCGTGCGTTGCGCTCCAGCCAGCCGCGCGCACGAGCGAGCACGCGCAGTGCGCGCTCGCGGGCGAAGATCAGCATCACGATCGCCACGAGGAGGGGAAGCAGCGAGATCACCGCGAACGCGATCCAGAGCAGCGCGGCCTCGGGCTCGCCCTTGTCGAGCTCGGAGATCTCCTTGAGCGCGAGCGGGATGAAGCCGCCCGGGTTGGCCAGCGTGGCGCCGGCCGCGACGATCGCGATGGCGGGCGAGGACGCCAGACCGCTCATCTTCTCGATCATGCTTGCGGTCCGTCTGGGGTCGGGCGGGCGCCTGAGGGCGCGGACGACGAGGAAGACGATGAGGGCGCCGGCGGCCACGTCGACGATCGCGACCCACGTCTTCGGGTTCGAGCTGTTCGGGGACGCCGCGACGTCGCCGAGGACGAGGCCGGCGACGATGCCGACCAGCAGCGTCGCCCCGAGGGCGCCGGTGTAGAACCAGACGCCCGTCCGCAGCGGGCGCTCGCCGAGGACAAGGGCGAAGATCGAGAACGACAGCGTCGTCGGCGAGAGCATCGCCGCGAGCGCCACCAAGCCGAGCTCGGCTTCAACAGAGCCCACGGAACCCGCGCTCGCCGGTCACGGCGCGGGGGTCAACAGCGCAGCCTTCTCGCGCTCGTACTCGGCGTCGTCGAGCACGCCCCGCGTGTGAAGGTCGGCCAGGCGCTCGAGCCGGTCGAGGTCGTCCTCGGCGGCCGGGGCCGGCGCGCCGCGCTTCGGCATCGCGTTGCGGACGTTGCGCATGAGGTCGCCGCCCTGCGCGTCGGGGAACTCCTTGACCGTGCGCGAGCGAAGCACCTCCAGCCACACGTACGCCGCGACGATCAGGACCAGGATCCAGATCGGATTGCGCGTCCACGGCACCGGGCCCCAGATGATCAGGAGCAGGAGCAGGAGGCCGAGCGCGCCGCGCAGCAGGAGCGGGCGGTCGCGGAACGAGGCTGCGGCCGCGCGCCGCGCCGAGGTGGCCCAGCGCCCGGGGCCCCACAGCCACGCGCCGAAGAGCACGAGCAGGCCGATGAGGATGCCGCCCCACGCGACGTCGGTCAGCAGCGACGTGCCGATCAGCAGTGTCGCCTTGGCCGCCGGGCGTATGTTCGGCGCGTCAGCCAGCGCGTTGACGACCTGGTTGCCCGCGACCCGGCGGATGGCGAGGATGGCGACACCGGCGAAGATCACGCACGCCGCGGACCACACCAGGCCCCGCCGCCGGTCGGCCGAAAGGTAGACCGCCGCGGCGAAGAGCAGGAAGCCCAATGGCAGCAGGATCCACGGCAGCGACTTCAGGATGTGGACGGCGTCCTGCGAGGTCTTCAGCTGGTCGGACTTGAGGATCTGGATCTGGCGGTACTGCGGCGGGAGCTTGTCGACCACCCCGGAGGGCAGCCCGGTGCCCGCGGCCACCTGCTTGAGCAGCTGCTCGACGTCGAGGTTCACCTCCCCGCCCGCGGCCACGTCCCCGTTGACGATCTTCAGGAACGCCTTGTGCGCGCCCTCGTTGGCCTTCTCCCACGCCGTGAGCGCGGCGTCCGAGCCGAGGATCTCGGGGACGCGGTTGCTGGCGGCCTGGCGCACTGCCGCGGCCGCCGGCGCGGCCAGCCCCTGCAGCTGGGGTGGCAGCGCCTCGCGGACCTGGGTCTCGACCGGCGCGCTCTGGTACAGCCGGTCGAGCAGCGCATTGGACAGCGCGACCCGGATCGTCTCGTTGCGCAGCAGGGAGTCGCTCGTCGTCACCCAGTTCTTCGTGTCGAGCATCTGGCGATTGGCCCAGATGGCGACGCCGGCGACGGTCCAGATCAGGGTCGCCAGCACCAGCAGGATCACGACGGCGACACGCTTCGAGACACGCTTCACGGCGCGATTCTCTGCCACCAGGGGGTGACCGTCCCTCATCCCAATCGGGTGAAGTGCGCGCACCATCGATTTGCGACCCTTGCGGCGTGCGCACGACGATCATCGCCACGATCCTCCTCGTGCTTGCCGCAGGGCTGCTCACCGCCTGCGGGCAGTCCAAGGCCGACAAGGCGCGCGACCAGGTCTGCGACGCCCGCGACGACATCGGCAAGCAGGTCGAGAGCCTCAGCGGGCTCTCACTGACGACGGCTACCAAGGAGAACGTGACCGAGCCGCTGGAGGCGATCCAGTCGGACCTGAAGACCATCTCCAGCGCGAGCAACGACCTCTCGGCCGATCGCAAGAAGAACGTCCAGGCCGCCAACGAGCAGTTCAAGGCGTCGTTGAGCCAGATCGCCACGGACCTCGGCAGCAACCTGTCGCTCCAGGACGCAGCGACCCAGGGCAAGGCCGCGCTCCAGCAGCTGGGGGACAGCTATCGCAGCACCCTCGGCAAGCTCGACTGCAGCTAGCCTTGCGCGATGGCGACTGCCGAAGCCCGTGTCCGCCTCGGCGACCGGGTCGAGCAGGCGATCGAGCAGCGCGCCGACGTCGAGAGCGAGATCGAGCGCGGCGAGGAGGAGCGCCGGCCGCGCTCGAGCCTGAAGCGCACGCTGTTCTGGCTTGTCGTCACGGGCGTCTCGCTCTACCTCGTCGCGCCGAGCGTGCTCGAGACGCTGAAGTCGTGGAAGAGCATCAAGGGGGTCGCGCCGTGGTGGCTGGCCGTGATGGCCGGCCTGCAGGCCGCCACGCTGGTCTGCGTGTGGTGCCTGCAGCGACTGGCGCTGCACGTGCGCGCCTGGTTCGCGGTGGCCACCTCGCAGATGGCGGGCAACGCCCTATCGAAGGTCGCGCCCGGCGGCGGCGCCATGGGCGCCGCGCTGCAGTACAAGATGCTGGTCGAGTCGGGCCTGTCGCGGGGCCCGGTGGTCGCGGGCCTCACGGCGGCGAACCTCCTGGTCTTCGCGGTCGTTCTCGCGCTGCCCGTCCTGGCGATCCCCGCATTCCTGCGCGGCGCGGTCGACCGCAACCTCGTCGAGGCGACGATCGTCGCGCTTGTGGTCTTCTTCGCGCTGTTCGCGACCGGTGTCGTGCTGCTGGCCTTCGACACGCCCCTGCGCTGGGTCGGCAGGACGATCCAGCGCGTCCGCAACCGCCTGCGCAGGAAGTCCGCGCCGCTCACCGGCCTTCCCAAGCGGCTCCTGCGCGAGCGCGACCGCATCCTCGCCACGCTCGGCGAGTCGTGGAAGGGCGCGCTGGCGGCCACCATCGGGCGCTGGGCGTTCGACTACCTCACCCTGCTCGCCGCTCTGGCGGCGGTGGGCTCGCACCCGCGGCCGGCGCTCGTGCTGCTGGCCTTCTGCACGGCGCAGGTGCTCGCGCAGATCCCGGTGACGCCCGGCGGCCTGGGCTTCGTGGAGGCCGGCCTGACGGCGACGCTGGCGCTCGCAGGCGTCTCCGCGGGCGACGCGGTCCTGGCCACGTTCGCCTACCGGCTGTTCTCCTACTGGCTGATGCTGCCGCTCGGTCTCGTCGGCGTCGCGCTGTTCCGCCGCCGCTACGCCACCGGCTGATCAGCCGCGGCGGCCTTGGCGCGTGCCTGCATCTCGCGGGCCGAGCGGCGCCGACCGCCGTAGGCGAGCAGGCCGTAGATCGCGATGATGTCGAGCGGGATGATCGTCAGCGCAAGGATCGGATAGGACGGCAGCCAGAGCACCTGCAGGATCGTGTTGGCGCTCGCGCTGGCCACGCCGAACCACCGGCCCCAAGGCGCGCCGCGCCAGATCGCCAGCGCGGCGAGGATCTGGATCACACCGAGCGCCAGGACGATCCAGCCCCAGCTGCGCAGGTCCAGGAACACGTACTTCGCGTTGTGGACGAAGACGTTGGCCTTGTCGATCGCGGCGATCCCGTAGAGCGTGTTGAGGATCCCGGCGATCATCAGCATGACGCCGGCGAAGGTGACGAGACCCTGGCCATGGGTGTCGTCGTAGTCGTAGTAGTTGTAGAAGCTGTCGGCGTCGTCCCTGGCGCTCGCCGGCACGTAGGGCTGCGATGACATACGCGCGAAGCTAGACCTGGGCCGTGCGCCCAACAACGGTGCGTGCACCCCGACAAGACTCGTATGCGCAGCCGTGAACACGGCCGGCGAGGCGGCCGGGATCGCCGGGCGAGCCTCAGGCGGCGGCGATGGGTCCGGCCGAGCCGGCGACGTCGCCCTCGTCGTGACGCACGCGCCGTAGCTTGAAGGCGTTGACCAGCGCGAACCCGCCGCGGACGATGAGCGAGATGCCGAACAGCACGGCGAGGGTGACGACGCTGACCTTGGGCAGCGCCAGGATGAGGATCCCCAGGACGATGTCGGCCAGCGCCGCGAGGACGCCCAGCGTCCGGTCCTCCTCCTCGTCGAACGCGAAGACGAGGCGAACCCCGCCGGTGACGATGAGGTAGATCCCGAGCACCATCACCAGTGCCAGGACGCTCCCGTCGGGGCGCCGGATGCAGACGATGCCCGCGATGAGCGCGACGATGCCGAGGATCGCGCTGAGCACGCGCGAGCGGGCGTCGCCGACGATCGCCTGGACGAGCTCGAAGATGCCGGCCAGCAGCAGGTAGAAGCCGAAGATGATGCCCATCGCCAGCAGCGTGATGTCCGGGTAGGCGATCGCGAGCACGCCGGCCACGATCGAGACCACGCCGAGCACGGCCACCATCCACCACTCCTTGGCGACGTCCGAGACGTCGTGCATCGCCGTCCCTCCCGGTCCGCTCATCGTGGCTCGAAACTATGGCCGTTGCGGGTGACGTCGCATCACCCGGGCGGGGTGATGCGACCTCACCCCGGCCGCTCCTAGCGTCGCCGCGTATCGGTCACCGAAAGGAGCCATCGTGGAGGCAGGCGCCCCGTTTCATCAGGATCCCGGACGCATGACGGACGCGCCTCGCGGGGGCGCGGTCAGGAGCGCACGCGACTACGGCTCGGGCTGGATCGCCTTCGCCGGCGCCTACATGCTCATCGCCGGCGTCATGAACGTCATCTGGGGGATCGTCGCGCTGTCCAACAAGTCCGCGTTCCACGAGGACGGCCTGGTGTGGTCCAACCTCAACACCTGGGGCTGGGTCGCGATCGTCATCGGAGCCGGCCAGTGCCTCGCGGGCGTGCTCATCCTCTCGCGCCGGTTCGCGGGCCAATGGCTGGGCGGGATCTTCGCGTTCATCGGGATCATCATGAACTTCCTGTCGGCGGGCGCGTACCCGGTGTGGTCGCTGCTGGCCATCGCCGCCAACGCCCTCGTCCTGTGGGCGGTGACAGCCCACGGCGACGAGTTCGACGACTAGCCCGCCGGCCGCGGCCGTCAGAGCAGCCCGGCCTCGCGCGCGCGGGTGACCGCCTCGCGCCGCGAGCCGACGCCGAGCTTGCGGTAGATGCTGCGCACGTGCGTCTTGACGGTGTTGACCGAGACGAAGAGCTCGCCGGCGATCTCGGAGTTGGCCAGTGTCGTGGGCATGAGGCGAAGCACGGCGCGCTCGCGCTCGCTGAGCGGATCGGTCCCCCCCACGGCGCCGTCCTCGCGCGCAGGCGGCAGCGCGTCGACGAGCTCGGCCAGGAGCGGCGCGCCCGCGTCGGACAGGTCGGCATGCGCGCGCAGCACGTCGCGCAGGGGCGCTCCGCCGTCGAGGAACGGCCGCCGCAGGCCCTGACCGTCGGCCAGCTCCAGCGCGCGCTCGAGCGCCGCAGCCGTCCCGGGCTCACGCAGCGTCTCGCGCGCGACGGCCTCGACGAGCAGCCCACTGAGCCGAACGGTCGGGTGCCGCGCGGCCTCGGCGTAGGGCATGGCCACCAGGCGCAGCGCGCCGGCGGCGTCGCCCGCGCGCATGCGGCGCATCGCGCGCGCGACGACCTCCGCGGGCCCGTCGCCGGGCGACGGCGCCCACGGCGCGGGGCCCAGCGCCTCGAGCCAGCGAGGGAGCAGGCCGTCGGACGCAGGCCGCGGATCGCGCACGAGGCGCAGCAGCGTCCGCGCGCCGTCCTCGTCGCATTGGGCGGCCAGCAGGTGGGCGCGCAACGCGCGCAGGGCCTCTCCGAGCAGCGGGTCGGGGTCACCGGACGCCGCCTGCACCGCCGCCTCGGCACGGCGATCGGCGGCGGCGACGTCGCCCTGCAGCCAGGCGACGGCGCCGAGCGCCGCCAACGCCCAGCCGGCCGCCGGCTTGGCCTCCCAGCCGTGCCGGTTGGCGAGGTCGAGCGCCGCGCGGGCGTGCCCGGCGGCGCGGGCGAGCCGTCCGCGGACGACCTCGATGGCCGCCACGGGTCCCAGGCACTCCAGCCGCAGCCGTTCGCGACCGCGTGCGCCGGCGAGCGCAAGCGCCTCCTCGAGGCGATCCGCGGCGACCTCGGCCGAGCCGTCGGCGAACTCGGTGGCCCCGAGCAGCTGCAGTGCGATCGCCCGCCCGACCTCGTCGCGCGGGCCTTCGCCGCCCTCCCCACGCCCGATCGCCGCCCCGCCGGCGAGGCGGGCGGCGGCGACGTCGTGCGCGGCGTGGGCGCGAAACAGCGGGGCGAGCCTTCGCTCCCAGCCGTCCGCGCAGTCGAGCGCCTCGAGCCGGTCCAGCGCGCCGGCGGCGGCGCGCGGATGGCCCACGGCGACGGCCAGGCGCGGGTCGTCGCTCTTGAGGCTGCCGGTCTGCGGCCGGTACCCGCAGGCGATGAGGTCGAGCCAGTGCTCGGCCAGCAGCGCGCTCATCCTCTCCTGGCCTGCGGCGGCGAGCGCATGGCGCACCGCCAGCCCGGGAGCGTCCTGCTTGGAGAACCAGTCGGCCGCGCGCTCGTGCAGCTCGGCGACCACGCCGCGCTGCTCGAGGTGCAGGCGGGCGCGCAGCATCTCGGCGAACAGCGCGTGGTAGCGATAGCAGCGCCGGCGGCGATCCACGGCCACCACGAAAGCCCCCCGGCGCTCGAGCTGGTCGAGGATCGCCGCCGCGTCGTCGCGGTCGGTGAGCGCTGCCGCGAGGTCGACGTCGAGCCGGTCGACGATCGACGTCCGCAGCAGGAAGTCGCGAAGGTCGCCGGGGAGGGTGGCGAGGACCTCGTCGGTGAGGTAGTCGCCGACGACGCGATCGTCGCCGGTGAACTCGTCGAGCAGGCGCTCGGGGTCGTCTGACGCCCGCAGCGCCGCGAGGGCCAGGCGGATGCCGGCGGCCCAGCCGTCGGTGCGGGCGATGAGCTGGGCGCGCCGCTCGGGCGCGAGCTCGATGTGCAGCGCCTCGAGCAGGGCCGCGAGCTCGGCGGCGCTGAACGCCAGATCGGCGCCGCGCAGCTCGCTCAGCCGGCCCTCCACGCGCAGTCTGGGCTGCCCGAGGTCAGGGTCCGAGCGGCTGGCGACGATCACCGGCGGGTGCCCCTCGCGGGCCAGCGCGCGGATCGCGGCGAGCCCGTGGGCGTCGAGGAGCTGGGCGTCGTCGACGACGAGTGCCGGCGAACCGCCGTCGGCTGCGTCTTCGAGCTCTTCGGCGAGCGCAAGCTCATCGGCATGCTCCGGCCCGACCGAGACCCATGCTGCGCCGCGGTCAGCGGCCCACGCGGACAGCAGCACGGTCTTGCCCCAGCCGGCCGGAGCAGCCACGACGGTGAGCGGCCGCTCGATCGCGCGATCGAGGGCGACGTGGAGGCGCTGGCGCCGCACGAGGTCCGGCGGCGGCGCAGGCACGGCCCGAGATGACGCCCGATGACCTGGTGCCTCGGAGAGCACGCTCACCATGCCTGTCTCACCCTCGCACCGGCGCCTCGCGGTCGGCAATGGCGCATACCCGTGTCGCGTGGGAGGCGAGCACCACCGCGAGATCACCCTCTGCGGATGAACCCCTCTCGCCCAGGCGCGCGCAAGCATGCCCGGACCATGGTGCACGCAGGCCGATACGAGATCCGCGTGCAGGGAGAGGTCAGTGGGGAGGCCCTGGACGGCTTCGAGGAGTTCGACAGCGACGTGGGCCCCGTCGACACGATCCTGCACGGGACGATGCGCGATCAGGCGGCGCTTCACCGCGTCCTCGAGCACATCGACGCGCTGGGGCTGGAGCTGGTGGCCGTCCGGCGGCTGCCGGGCCCGGGCTGACCGGCTGCGTCAGGCGGCGGCATCGGGTCCCGGTGCGCGCAGGACGCACCGGAACCCGATGTGCGTGGTCGACGTGTCGACCGCTTCCCCCTGACGCGCCGCGGGCCGGAACCTCAAGCAGTAGTTGGGAGCGCACAGGTGCGAGCCGCCCTTGATGACGCGTCGCGGGATCCGCTCATCCGGCGCGACAGCCGGCGCGCAGCATGCGTGCCCGCTCTCGTGCGCCGTGTAGAGGTCGCACGTCCACTCCCAGACATTGCCTGTGATGTCGTAGAGCCCGAAGCCGTTCGGCGGGAAGGCGCCGACCGGCGACGTGCCCTCGTACCCGTTGGCGCCGAGGTTGCTCCAGGGGAACTCGCCGCGCCACGTGTTCGCCATCGGCCGCCCGTGCGGCTCGATCTCGTCGCCCCACGCGAACACCGCGCCGTCGACGCCGCCGCGCGCGGCGCGCTCCCATTCGGCCTCGGTGGGCAGCGCCTTGCCGGCCCAGGCCGCGAAGGCGGCGGCGTCCTCGTAGGCGACGTGGGTGACCGGATGGCGGCCCCGACCCGCCGCCGTCGTCCCTGGGCCCTGCGGCTGGTGCCAGGATGCGCCCGGCACGTACCGCCACCACGCCCGCACGTCGTCCAGGCGCACCGGACCAGGGGTCTTGTGGAAGACGAGCGAGCCGGGGACGAGGGCGGACGGGTCGGCATCCGGGTAGTCGCCCGGCTCCAGCGGGCGCTCGGCCACGGTCTGGTGTCCGGTCTCTCCCACGAACCGGCCGAACTGCGCCACGGTGACGGGGTGGCGGTCCATCCAGAACCCCTCGACCGCCACGCGGCGCACGGGCCGCTCCTCGGGATAGAAGTCCTGCGAGCCCATCGCGAACGTGCCGCCCGGGATCCACACCATGCCCTTCGTGGAGACCGCCGCCGTCAGCGCCACGGCATGAGCTTGGTGGTGCATCGGGTGATCGCGCATCACCCGGTGTGGGTGATGAGCCCTCACCCGCCGCCTGCATAGGTTTCCAGCGATGTGGCTGCGCGGTTACGAGCGCGCGTGGCTGCGCACCGACGTCGTCGCGGGCATCGTCATCTGGTCGGTGGTCGCGCCGCAAGCGGTGGCGTACGCGCAGATCGCCGGGCTGCCGCCGCAGGCCGGGCTCATGGCCGCGCCCGGCGCGCTGCTGGGCTACGCGCTGCTGGGCACCTCGCGCCAGCTCGTGGTCGGCGCCACGACGTCGACGGCGGCGGTCTCGGCGGCTGCCGTCGGCCCACTCGCCCATGGCGAGGCGGCGTCCTTCGCCGCCCTCTCGGCGGCGCTGGCGATCGTCACCGCGATCGTGTTCGTGGCCGCGGGCGTGCTGCGCCTCGGCACGGTGGTGGACTTCATCTCCAAGCCGGTCATGACCGGCTTCCTCTTCGGCCTCGGCCTGGTCATCGCGATCGGGCAGGTGCCCAGCGTCCTCGGGGTCAAGCCGGGCGAGGGCAACTTCTTCCCCGCGCTGGCGGACGTCCTCGGCGAGCTGGGCGACGTGCACGGCGCGACGCTCGCGGTCGGCGCGGCGTCGATCGCCCTGCTGCTGATCGGCCGGCGGATCGCGCCGCTGCTGCCGGCCACGCTGATCGTCCTCGTGCTGTCGATCGCCGTCTCGGCGCTCCTGGACCTCTCCGAGCACGGGGTGGCGGTCGTCGGGCACATCCCCGACGCGCTGCCCGACCCGGCCATCCCCCACATCTCGGCCAACGCGTTCGTCGCCCTCATCGCTCCGGCGTTCGGCGTCATGGTGCTCAGCGCCGAGGGCCTCGGCGTGGCCCGCGCGCTGTCGGTCAAGCACGGCTACCCCGTGAACGCCAGCCACGACCTCATCGCCTTCGGCGGCTCGAACCTGCTCGCCGGGCTGTCCTCGGGCTTCGTCCAGTGCGGCGGCGCCAGCCAGACCGCGGCGGCCGACACCGCAGGAGCGCGCACCCAGCTGGCGCATCTCGTCTCGTGCGGGCTCGTCCTGCTGACCGGGGCGTTCCTCGCGCCGTTGTTCGAGGACCTCCCCAACGCCGCGCTGGCCGCGATCGTCATCGTCGCGGTCTCGGGGTTCTTCGATGCGGCCGCGCTGCGCCGCTTCGCCTACGTGCGGCGCAGCGCGCTCGTCTTCTCGCTCCTGTCCCTGGTCGGCGTGCTCGTGCTCGGGGTGCTGCAGGGCCTCGTCGTCGCCGCAGCGCTGTCGCTGGTCTACGTCATCCAGCGCCTGAGCCGGCCCTCGGTCGGCACGCTCGCGCGCAACCCGCTCACCGGCGCGTGGGGCCGCACCGACCGCCACGACGGATGGCAGTCGCCCGACGGCGTCCTCGTCGTGCGCAGCGACGGCCCGCTGCTGTACCCGAACGTCAACGACGTCAAGGACCGCATCCTCGATCTCGTCGCCGCCAACGGGCATCCGCGCGCGCTCGTCCTCGACCTCTCGTCCTCGACCGACCTCGACGTCCAGACCGCCGACACCATCGACGAGCTGCGCCGGCAGCTGGCGCGCGACGGCGTCGAGCTGCGCCTCGCCGAGGTGCGGGCGCCGGCCCGGGGCATCCTCGAACGCAGCGGCGTGACCGACCACGTCCCCATCTCCGCGACCATCGACGACGCCTTGGAGGAAGATCGATGAAGCTCCGCCTGTTCGCCGTCCTCGCCTACCTGTGGTGCGCCGCTCCCGCGGCCGCACAG
>Ga0081540_1000815_pt1 | contig 28521 bp, 23 predicted proteins | sample TabmetS2T1R1_FD_71024 | JGI IMG/M metagenome (GOLD analysis project Ga0081540, IMG submission 71024) | Tabebuia heterophylla rhizosphere microbial communities from the University of Puerto Rico - S2T1R1 | ecosystem: Host-associated > Plants > Roots > Rhizosphere ...
CCTGATCGCCGCCGAGGTGGGCATCTTCGTCATCTTCATCGTCGCCTACCTCTTCTACCTGGGGAAGAGCGTCACCGGGCCCACGCCGGCCATCCTCCATCCTCCGATCTTCCTCTCGGTCTGCCTGCTCTCCAGCAGCGGCACCATGGAGCTGGCAGTGCGCGGGCTGAAGCGCAGCGGGGCACGCGGCTTCATCGGATGGTGGCTGCTGACCTTCGCGCTCGGAGCGACCTTCCTCGCCGGCACCGGTCTGGAGTGGCGGCACCTGATCCAGGACGAGGGGCTCACCATCTCCACCAACCTCTTCGGGACCACCTTCTACTCGCTGGTCGGTCTGCATGCGTTCCACGTGCTGGTGGGCCTCGTGCTCATGCTCCTGACTGCCGGCTTCGCAGCGAGTGGCCTCGTGAAGCGGGAGAGCGCTCCGAAGGTCGAGGTGGTCGCCCTCTACTGGCACTTCGTCGACGTGGTCTGGGTGGTGGTCTTCACCGTCGTCTACCTGGTGGGCCGCTGAGGAACGCGCACATGGATCGAGGAACTCAGGAGAACGACGGCCGCAGCCCGGGGAGCGTCGAGCTCCCCGCGCCCACCTCGGCGCCCATCGTCCTGGCCTTCGGCCTCACCCTGGTGTTCGCCGGGCTGGCCACCACCGCGCTGGTCACCGGCGTCGGCGTGGTGCTGTCGGTGGCGGGGCTGGTGAGCTGGATGCGGGCGCTCTTCCCGGTGCAGGCCACCGAACGGGTGCCGGTGGTCCCCGAGGTCGTCCAGGTCGCCAGCACCCGCCGGGAGATCGAGCGGGTCAGCGCGGCGCCGGAGCTGGTCCGGGTGAACCTCCCGGTCGAGTTCTATCCCGTCTCCGCCGGTGTCCGTGGCGGCCTGTGGGGTGGCGTCGCGATGGCAGTGCTGGCGGCCGGCTATGGTCTCGCCAGCGGGCACGGCATCTGGTACCCGATCAATCTCCTCGCCGCGGTGTTCTTCCCATCGATGGCGAAGGCGACCACCGCCGAGCTCTCCGCCTTCAACGGCCTGGCCCTGGCCGCTGCGACCGCCCTCCACCTCTTCACCTCCTTGCTGGTGGGCGTGGTCTACGGCGCGATGTCGCCGATGCTCCCGCGGCGGCCAATCCTCCTCGGCGGCCTGGTGGCTCCGCTTCTCTGGACCGGGCTCCTGCACTCCACCCTGGCGTGGATCAACCCGGTCCTCGCCTCGCGCATCGACTGGAGGTGGTTCGTCCTCTCCCAGATCGGGTTCGGGGTGGTGGCCGGTCTCGTCGTCTCGCGCCGGCAGCGCGTGGCAACGGCGCAGCCGATGCCGTTCCTGGTGAGGGCGGGAATCGAGGCCGGCGGCCTGGAGCACCAGAAGACGCCCGAAAAGGGAACGGGAACATGAGACTCGAAGGGACGAAGCGGAGCGGGAACGGTCGGCTCCTGCTCCTCGGGCTGGCGCTGGCGCTGGCGGGCTGCGAGCGGGGGCGAGCTCCCGGAGAGCCCTCGGAGAAGGGCGAGGTCGCGGATCCACGCCAGGTGGTCGACTTCGCCACGCTGTACGCGACCAACTGCGCCGGCTGTCACGGCATCCGGGGCGAGGGCGGGGCGTCCATCGGGCTGGCCTCGCCGGGCTATCTCGCCGTCGCCCCGGACGCTGCGATCCGCGCCGCCATCGCCGGCGGCCGGCCGAGGACCGCCATGCCGGCCTTCGCCCGCAGTGCCGGCGGGATGCTCAGCGACGTCCAGGTCGACGCTCTGGTGAAGGGGATCCGCGCGTGGGCTCCGGGCAGGCTCGATGCCGCTCCCGACGCTCCGCCGTACCAGGCCACGGGGCCGGCAGATGCCGCCCGCGGCGAGCACGTGTTTGCCGAGCAATGCGGCTCGTGCCACGGCGCGGACGGGCGAGGAAAGACCGGTACCGGCTCGATCGTCGACGGCGCCTACCTGGATCTCGTGTCCGACCAGTACCTGCGCACGGTCACCATCGCCGGCCGGCCGGACCTCGGCAGTCCTGGCTGGCGCGGGGTGATCGGCAAGCCGCTCTCGGCGCAGGACGTCTCCGACACCGTGGCCTGGCTCTCGGCGCAGCGCCAGCACATCCCCGGTCAACCCTACCCAGCCCCACGGCTGACGGTGAACAAGCCATGAGTCTCTCCAGTCCCGTCTCGAGGCGCGGAGCGTTCGTCAAGCTCGGCCTCCTCCTCAACGGCGTCGCCGGCGCGTTCCTGGCCGTGCCGATCGTCCGCTACCTCTTCTCACCGGCGACCCAGGAACCGGAGGGCGCCGACCGGTGGATCTCCCTCGGCGCGGCCGTCCAGTTCCCGATCGGCGAGACGCGGCTGGCGTCGTTCCGGAACCCGGTGGTGGGCCCGAACGACGGGGCGACCGCCCACCTCCCGTGCTGGGTCCGGCGCATCGACAAGGAGCGCTTCCAGGTCTTCGCCATCAACTGCGCCCACCTCGGCTGTCCGGTGCGCTGGTTCCCCCAGTCGAACCTCTTCATGTGTCCCTGCCACGGCGGCGCCTACTACGCCGACGGGTCGCGCGCCTCGGGTCCGCCGGAGCGCGGGCTGTTCGAGTACCCGTGGCGCCTCGAGCGCCAGGAGCTCTGGGTCCAGGCGAAGGAGATGCCCACGCCAGGCGCCCTGGCCGCCGCCGCCGGTGCGAGGAAGCCCTCATGCGCCTCCTGAACCGCGTGGGCCAGTGGCTCGACGCCCGGCTCCAGCTCAGGGAGCCGGTCACCAAGGTGCTCGAGCACCCGATTCCCCGGAAGAGCGCGAGCTGGTTCTACGTCTTCGGCAGCGCCGCGCTCACCATCTTCATGGTCCAGGTGGTCACCGGGGTCCTTCTCGCGCTCCTCTACGTGCCCTCGGCTGCCGATGCGTGGAACGGGCTTCACGCGATCAACAGCCAGGTCGCCGCGGGCTGGTTCATCCGCGCGCTCCACGGCTGGGGCTCGAACTTCATGGTGGCGGTGGTGCTGATCCACATGGTTCAGGTCTTCCTCTTCGGGGCCTACAAGTTTCCCCGCGAGCTGACCTGGATCATCGGCGTCTTCCTCCTCCTGGTGACGCTGGGGATGGCGTTCACCGGCCAGATCCTGCGCTGGGACCAGGACGCCTACTGGGGCCTCGGCATCGGAGCGTCGATCTCCAGCCGCATCCCGGGGGTGGGCGGGGCGCTGGTGAAGCTCCTCCTCGGCGGGCCGATCATCGCCGGGGCCACGCTCTCCCGGTTCTTTGCCTTTCACGTCTTCGTCGTTCCGGGGCTCTTGATCGGATTCGTCGCCCTCCACCTGCTCCTGGTCATCAAGGTCGGCATCAACGACTGGCCGATGCCCGGACGCCTCGTCCGCCGCTCCACCTACCTCGAGGAGTACAAGGAGCTCACCCACCGCGACGGCATTCCGTTCGTTCCGGCCGGGGTGGGGAAGGACATCATCTTCTCCGGGGCAATCCTCCTGGCGATCGTCGCCTGCGCCTTCTTCCTCGGACCCTTCGGTCCGGCCGGGCAGCCCGATCCCACCATCATCCAGACCGCGCCCCGTCCGGACTTCTTCTTCCTCTGGTTGTACGCGCTCCTCTCCTTCCTTCCGCCTTCCTACGAGACGCCCTTCCTCCTCATCGGCCCGGCCATTGGACTGATCGTCCTGCTGGTGCTCCCCTTCATCGCGGGTGAGGGGGAGAAGAGCTGGAGGCGGCGTCCCATCGCGGTGCTGACGTTGATGCTCCTCGCCGCGCTCTTCGGGTCCCTGACCCAGCTCGGGCTGCACACGCCGTGGAGCCCGGAGATGGATGCCTGGAGCAGCAAACCCATCCCGGCGAACCTCCTCGCCCACCGGACGCCGCTCGAGCGCCAGGGCGCGCTGCTCTTCCAGTCCAAGCAGTGCCACACCTGTCATGCGCTCGGAGAGCAAGGCGGAGAGCGTGGGCCGCCGCTCGATGCGGTGGCGGTCCGGCTCAACCCGGACCAGCTCATCCGGCAGGTCATCCAGGGAGGAGGGAACATGCCCGCCTACGGGAAGAGCCTCAGCCCGGCGGAGACGACCGCGCTGGTCGCCTTCATGCAGACGCTCCATCCACCCGGACAGGCACCGGCGCGGGATGCGTCCCAGTCCGTCATCTACGGGACGGAGCGCTGAGCGCCGTGCTCGCGCAGGCGGTCGGCGGGGCCGGGACGACCATCCTCAGCCTGACGCTGGCAGCGCTGGGCGCCGTCTACCTGTGGCGCTGGCAGTGCGCGGTGGATCTCGTCTCGGTGTCCCGCGTCTGGGCCTTCCTCGCAGGGCTGGCGACGATCTGGCTGGCGATGGGGCCGGTGCTCGGCCACCTCGACCAGGGAACGCTCACCGCGCACATGGTCCAGCACCTCCTGCTGATGACCGTCGCCGCGCCGCTGCTGTGGCTCGGAGATCCGGGGCGCGTCCTCTCCGCCGCGAACGGGGCGTCCCCGCGGATCCAGATCCCGGCGCCGCATCCGTTGCTCTGCTGGTTCGTCGGAACGGGGATCGTCCTCTTCTGGCACGTGCCGGCTCTCTTCGAGGTCGGGATGCGCTGGCACCTGCTCCAGCAGCTGACCTTCCTCGCCGCCGGTCTGCTGTTCTGGATCCCGGTGATCCGCCCCTGGCCCACGGTGACGGCGTGGCCGCGGTGGTCCATCGTGGCGTACCTCTTCTCCGCCACGCTCCCCTGCGACGCGCTCTCCGCGTTCCTCACCTTCTGTGGTCGGGTCATCTACCGGCGCTACTGCTTCACCGGTGGGGTGGGGATCTCGGCGCTCGACGATCAGGTGCGGGCCGGCGCCCTGATGTGGTTCTGGGTCACCATCGCCTACCTGGTCCCCGCGGCGCTGGTGACCATGGAGCTTCTCTCACCCGCGCCGCGGCCTCGCGGGATCGCCGGCAGCGGGCGCTGAGCACGGCGCCCGCCTCACGCGCAGAGGCGCCCGTCGTCCTGCAGCGCCCGACGCAGCGTCGCACGTGCCCGGCTGAGATGAACCCGCTGCGCCAGATCGGTGATCGACAGGACCTCGCAGGCCTCCGCGGGGCTGACTCCCTGGAAGTCACGGAGGACGACCACCGAACGCTGGGTCCGGCTGAGCGTGCCCAGGGCTCGCTCCACGCGTCCCGCCGCCTCCTTCCCGAGGAGGAGGCTCTCCGGGGTCTCCTCGGTCCGCGCCTCGATCCGCGCGAGATCCACCTCCCTCGGCTCGAGCGCCGAGAGCGGCAGCGAGCGAGTCTCCCTCCGGCGGTGGGAGCGGGCCTCGTTCAGGAGGACCGAGGTGACCCAGGTGCGGAAGCTGGAGCGGCCGTGGAAGGAATCGATGCTGGTCATCGCCCGGATCCACGCATCCTGGACGATCTCGTCCGCGAGCGCGTGATTCTGGACGGCGTTCAACGCCTGGCGGAAGAGATACCGGCGGAGGCGCCGGAAGAGCTCTGCCTGCGCGGAGCGATCGCGTGCGCGAAGTCGCCGCACCAGAGAACGCTCGTCCATTTCCTTTGTCGACGCATCCATCGATCCCATCCCTGCCGAGTTGTCATCGGGGGATCAGTGCAACCGACGGGCCACCTGAGATCCGGAACCAGGAGCCGGAGCGATCCGCTGATGCGGTTGTGCGGAGACCAGCAGCGCCACGAACAGCAGGGTGAGGTGCACGACGCTGAGGCGGAAGACCCTGCGTGCCCAGGCGCGCCCCCCGTCGAGGCACGCTCCCCAGAGCACCAGCATCAGGAAGCCAGAGCCCGAGATTGCGGCCACGCTCGAGTAGAGGAGGCCTCCGAACCCGAACGGAACCAGCAGCAGGCTCACCACCACGAGGACGAAGGCTGCGATCGCCATCCACACCCGTGTCGCAGCGTCCCCGTACACCACCGGAAACACCGGGATGCCAGCGGCGCGGTACTCGTTTCGACGGAACATCGCGATCGCCAGGAAGTGCGGAACCTGCCAGGTGACGAGTAGCGCGAAGAGGAGCAGTCCACCGGCGTCGAGCTCTCCGGTGACGGCGGTCCAGCCCATCAGCGGCGGCAGCGCGCCGGGCAGGGTCCCGAGCATCAGCGCCCAGGCGCTCCTGGACTTCATCGGGGTGTACGCGACGACGTAGCTGCTGAGCGCGAGAAGCCCGAGCGCGACGGTGAGGAGGTTGCTTGCCTCGACGAGCATCGGGATCGCCGCGCTCGCCAGGAGCACTCCGAAGCCGAGGCCGACATCCGGATGAATCCGCCCCGCTGCGAGCGGGCGGCGCCGGGTGCGAGGCATGAGCCGATCCCGGTCCCGTTCCGCCCAGCAGTTGAGGGCGTTGGCCGCGCCGACCAGGAGCCCGGTGCCGAGCAAGGTTCCCAGCCACTTCGACGCCGGCAGTGCGCCGGGCGCGAGCCACATGCCCCCCGCGAGGGTGCACAGGACCAGGGAGGAGAGTCGTGGCTTGGTGAGGGAGACCAGGTCGGCGACCCACTGCCCCACCCCCGACTGCCAGGCCGGCGCGCTCGCGCTGCCAGTCTGCTCCATTGCCTCGAGTGCCCGGGCTTCCATCGAGTCTTTCGACTTTGCAACCCGTGCGCCGTTCCGTCCGGCCGCCCGGCGGGAGAATTGCCCGCGCTCTCGCGGGGTTGGGATGGCGGAGACTGCACGCCGCCGGAGGCCGACACGGGCCGGCGTCACAGTGCTCGGTGGCGTCACCGGTGGCCCGGGCCGACACCCGCCGCCGACACAGTGCCGCGTGCCGACACCGGGGCTCGGGAGCCCGGGGCCGCCAAACCGCGAGGACGGGGTGACTGGCACGACCGATGCTCGATGAGCCCTCGGTGCCACGCCGCACGAGGGGATGTCCATGACCCGCGCGTACCCCATCGAAGTGCAGCCCAAGCGGACTCCGGAGGAGTCTCGTCCCGCGGCGCCTCAGCCGCCGCTCTCGCCCTGGTGGAGGCACGCCGCGATCCTGGTGATGATCTTCGGCTTCTCGGTGCTGGGGATCGTCACCGCGCTCACCTACAAGAACGCGCCACCGGTCCCGGCGCGGGTGGTCGATGCCTCCGGGCAGCTCGTCTTCAGCGCCGAGGACATCGAGCGCGGGCAGGAGGTCTTCTTTGCCCACGGCCTGATGGAGCACGGGACGCTCTGGGGGCACGGTGCGTACCTCGGTCCGGACTACACCGCCGAGCACCTCCACCTCGGCTACAAGGTCATGCGTCACGACCTGGCCGGAGAGCGGTTCGGGAAACCGTTCGACGCGCTCTCGATCGAGCAGCGCGGCCTGGTGGAGAGCGCCGTCCGCGCCGACCTCAAGCTCAACCGGTACGACCCGGCGACGCGGACCTTGACCCTGTCCTCGGGCGAGGCGCGGGCAGCCCGCGCCCTCGAGGGCTACTGGGCCGACTACTTCTCGCGGCCCAACGTCGCGCCGGGCCTCCCGCCGCGATCGATCCACGACCCGGCGGAGCTCCGGGCCCTGAATGCGTTCTTCACCTGGGCCACCTGGGCCACGGTCACCAACCGTCCCGGCAAGGACTACACGTACACCAACAACTGGCCCTACGACCCGGAGGTGGGAAACACACCGTCGACCGACGCGTACATCTGGAGCGCGCTCAGCCTGGTGGTGCTCCTCGTCGGCCTGGGAGTCATCCTCCTGGTCTTCGGCCGCTTCCACTTCCTCGGATGGGAGGGAGCGCCGGAGGATGCTCCGGCGTTCATGCCGGAGGTGATGTCCCGGCCGCTCACCGCGAGCCAGCGGGCCACCGGGAAGTATTTCGCCGTCGTCGCTGCGCTCTTCCTCCTCCAGGTCCTCGCCGGCGGCGCGCTCGCGCACTACCGCGTCGAGCCGTTCTCGTTCTACGGGCTCGACTTCATCGTGCGGCTGTTCCCGTACAACCTGCTCCGCACCTACCATCTCCAGCTCACCATCTTCTGGATCGCCACCGCCTGGGTCGCCGGCGGGCTGTTCCTCGCTCCCTGGGTCGGCGGCAGCGAGCCCCGCGGGCAGAAGCTGGGGGTGAACATCCTCTTCTGGGCGCTGGTGCTGGTGGTCGGCGGGAGCATGGCCGGTGAGTTCCTCGGCCTGACCGGGCGACTCGGCCAGCTCTGGTTCTGGCTGGGCCACCAGGGATCCGAGTACCTGGACCTTGGCCGGTTCTGGCAGTTCCTCCTCGCCGGGGGTCTTATCTTCTGGCTGGTCCTGATGTTCCGCGCGCTGCGCCCCAGCATCCGCAAGGAGGGCCGGACCGACCTGTCCGCGCTCTTCCTCTACGGCGCCGCGGCGATCCCGCTCTTCTACCTGCCGGCGGTGTTCTACGGGCCGCGCACCAACTTCGCGGTGATCGACAACTGGCGCTTCTGGATCATCCACCTCTGGGTGGAGGGTTTCTTCGAGCTCTTTGCCACGGTGATGGTGGCGATCATGTTCCTCCACATCGGGCTGGTCAGCCGGCGCACCGCCACGCGGCTCATCTACCTCGACGCGATCCTCTTCCTCAGCGGAGGGATCATCGGCATCGGGCACCACTGGTACTTCACCGGGCAGAGCACCCTGAACATGGGGCTCGCCTCCTGCTTCTCGGCGCTGGAGGTGGTTCCGCTCACGCTGCTGACGCTGGACGCCTCGGGCTTCATCCGGCTCCACGAGCGGACTCTGGCGACGCACGGCCGTGACCTGGCCTCGAAGCAGCGCTGGGCGATCTACTTCTTCATCGCGGTCGGGGTGTGGAACTTCCTCGGCGCCGGCGTGTTCGGCTTCCTGATCAACACCCCGATCGTCTCCTACTTCGAGGCGGGGACGGTGCTGACCACCAACCACGGCCACGCGGCGATGTTCGGCGTTTTCGGGATGCTCGCGCTCGGAGTGCTGGTCTTCGTCCTGCGATCGCTCCAGACGGACACCGCCTGGCAGCGGACCGAACGCTGGGTGCGCGCCGGGTTCTGGGGACTCAACGTGGGGCTGGGGCTGATGATCGTCCTCGACCTGTTCCCCGCGGGGGTGCTCCAGCTCCGCGACGTCATCACCAACGGCTACTGGCATGCCCGTCAGCTGGAGTATTCGATGTCCGGCCTCTTCCACGCGATGGAGTGGGCGCGGCTCGCCGGTGACGCGGTGTTCATCTTCGCCGGGGCGGTCCCGATCGCGATCGGGACGCTCCGTGCGTACGTGGGCGGCGAGCTGGCCGGTGCTCGAGGCTGAGGCCCTGGTCGCGGCGCTGCGTCGGGCGATGAGGGCCCCGGGGGCCGACGTGTGTCCGGCGACGCGCCGGTGGGTCCGCGGGCTCGACGCGCCAGGAAGATCGGCTATGGTCGATGACGTGACGCAGAAGGGCGACACGCTCTCGCTGAAGGAGGACGACAAGAAGCGAGACATCCGGCGCGCTGCTCACCTCTTCCTCGAGCTCGAGAGTGATCGGCCCGTGGCCGGACCCGCGCGCTGGCGCCTGACCGGGATCGATCAGGTCCACCTCGGTCGCGGGGCCGCGCGTCGTTCACGCCTGACGCCGCGGACGCTGTCGATCGAGGTCCCCGACGGCTGGATGTCGGTCGAGCACGTCACGATGTCGCGCCGGGATGGTCGGTGGCTCGCGACGGACCAGCGCTCGAAGAACAAGATGCTGATCGACGGACAGCCCGCGGACGAGGCCGAGCTGTCCGACGGGATGCTGATGCAGCTGGGTCACACCTTCTTCCGCTTCCGCGACGATCTGCCGGGGCTGGATCCGGCCATCGTCGATTTCGAGAGCGCCCCCGCCGGGATCGACGTGCTGAGCACGCTGTCCCAGGTCTTCTCGGTGGTGCTCGAGCGCGCCGCGGCGGTGGCTGCCGGGAAGGTGCCGGTCCTCCTCATCGGCGAGAGCGGCACGGGGAAGGAGGTCCTGGCCCGGAGCATCCATCAGCAATCGGGCCGGAAGGGCTCGCTGGTTCCGGTGAACTGTGGGGCCATCGCCCCGAACCTGGTCGAGGCGGAGCTCTTCGGGCACAAGAAGGGTGCATTCTCCGGGGCGGCACAGGACCGGTCGGGGCTGGTGCGGGCCTCCGACGGAGGAACGCTCTTCCTCGACGAGATCGGCGATCTCCCGCTGCCGGCGCAGGCAGCGCTCCTCCGCGTCCTGCAGGAAGCAGAGATTCTTCCGGTCGGTGCGAACCGCGCGGAGCCACTCGACCTCCGGATCATCGCGGCGACTCACCGGGACCTCAAGCGCAGCGTTCGCGAGGGCAAGTTCCGGCACGATCTGCTCGCCCGTCTCGAGGGCGTGACCCTCCGGCTCCCGCCACTCCGCGATCGCCTCGAGGACGTGCCGCTGCTCCTGGTGCTGATGCTCCGGAAGCTGGCGCCGCAGCGGCCAGACTTGAAGTTCACCGCAGCCGCGGCTCAGGCCATCCTCTCCTACGACTGGCCGCTCAACGTTCGCGAGCTGGAACAGGCCGTGGCGGGCGCGCTGGCCCTGAGCGGTACGGGCTCGATCGAGGTCGACCACCTTCCCGATCTCGTCGTCGGAAGGGCGGACACCCCCGAGGATCGGGACCTGACCGCGGAGGAGGAGCGGCACCGCGAGGAGCTCGTCCAGCTCCTGCGGCAGCACGGTGGCAACCTCAGCGCGGTCGCTCGTGTCCTCCAGAAGGGCCGAACGCAGATCACCCGCTGGGTGGCTCGCTACGGCATCGACGTGAAGTCGATCCGGGACTAGCTGCAGTCGCCTAGTAGCCTTCCTTCCGCGCCCAGTCGCGCTGATACTCGAGGAGGACCTGAAGCCAGGTCACCGCGTGAACCAGGGCCACGGTCGGAACCAGGGTTGCGGCGAGCAGGACGGATTTCACTGGGGTGGCACCTCCGAGGATGGGCGCGTCCAGAGCAACGTCCCTGCCAGTGACCTCGGATGTGCCCGGGCGAGAGAAGCCCGTGAGTCTCGCGGCGTTGGCCTCGCCCGGTGGCAGCGAGGGGCGCCCTGACGCCACAGCCCGACTGCACACCGTTGGTGTGATGACACCGTGCGGCCGGGGTCAGCGCGAGGCGCGCGCGTCCTGGGAATCGGGCCCGCGCGTGTCGACGAGGCGCGGCGAGCAGAGGCGGCTCATCTCCTCGAGCGCCTGGCGGTAGTCCTGAAGCGCCTGTCCTGTGGCGACACGCCCCTCGTGTGTGACCTCGTACCGCGCACCGACCTTCCGGAGGGCCCCCAGCCCGACCAGGCGATCCACGGTTGCAACGGCGACGGTATCGTCGAAGGTCCAGCCCTCCACGAGGCGAAGTGCCCGGCGTGCGAGGACCGACTTTTCGAGGGGTTTCTGAAGAACGGAGGTCAGGACGGCGAGGTCCTGGAGGGACAGGGGGGTCCGCATGGCGGCCCTCCGCAGAGCATGACTCGTGCCAGCCCGGACGAGCGTGTGCCGGGCACGGATTTCGCTGAGAATGTCGGGAATGACAGCGATTCCCGCCGACGAGCTGAAACGCGCCGCGGCAGAGGCCGCGGCTCGCCGTGTGATGTCCGGAATGCTGGTGGGGCTCGGAACCGGCTCCACCGCGATCCACGCGGTGCCCTTTCTGGCCCAGCGGCTGAAGAGCGGTGAGCTCCGGGACATCCGGGCGATCCCGACCTCGTTTCAATCGCTCATGCTGGCCCGACAGCTGGAGATTCCGCTGGTCGACCTCGACCAGATCGACCGCATCGACCTCGCCATCGACGGTGCGGACGAGGTGGCACCGGACCTGACGCTCATCAAGGGCGCGGGCGCGGCCCAGACCCGGGAGAAGATCATCGCTGCGCTCGCCGACGACTTCACCGTGGTGGTGGACGAGTCGAAGCTCGTCGATCGCCTCGGGTCGAAGATGCCGGTGCCGGTCGAGGTGCTGCCCTTCGCCGTGGGTCCGGTGACCCGCGCCATCGAGCGACTCGGCGGCGAGCCGACCCTGAGGATGGCGGTGAAGAAGGCCGGTCCGGTGGTCACCGACCAGGGCAATCTGGTGATCGACGCGAGGTTCGCGGAGATCCCCGATCCGGCGCGGCTGGAGCGGGAGCTGAAGATGATTCCCGGAACGCTGGAGAATGGCCTCTTCGTCGGGCTGGCCCGCCGGGTGTTCGTCGCCACCGTGGTCCAGGGCGTCCCCAAGGTGCGCGAGATCCTCCCGCCGGCGAAGCGGTAGCTCGGTCGAGAACGCTAGCGGGAGTAGGTCAGGCTGAACTGGACCGTTCCGGGCAGCTTCGGACTGCGGCTGATGCGGGTGACGATCATCGTCCGGTCGTCCGGCTGGAGACGGAACAGGGTGGATCCGCCGCCGTCGCCGGTCCGGCTCTCTTGAAGAAGCGCGCCGCCGACGAAGTGCGCCTTGGTCTGCAGCTGGTCCCCGTACTTGTTCTTGAACGGTGCCTCGGTTCCATCGAGCGACGAGGTCTCCGGCGGGTAGCCCGGGCTCTCGATGGTCACGTTGCCCTTGCCGTCGAAGCGGAGGGTGTAGCTCTGGCGGACCTCGGAACGCTTCATGAGCTCTCCGCGTGCGATGTTCTTGCCGACCATTCCCTCGCTGGCGTGATCGACCGCTGCGCGGATTGCAGCTCGTTCGGCGTCGGGCCCTGAATAGAGGTACGTCCCGCCGTATCGCTCCTCGTCGGTCCGCGGCCTCTTCGGGGCGGGTGCACTCACCGGGGAGCTCGGCTCGAGTCCCGTCCTCGGCGGAGTCGAGTCGGGACAGCCCGCGGCGCCGACCGCGAGAGCCAGCAGCGCACCCGGCGTGAGGATCGCGAGCCGTGAGACGACCATCGCGAACACCTTAGTCGACGGCCAGGACTCCGGGTCGCGCTTCCAGTCCGCCCCGGTTAGGGTGCCCGGACCATGCGGATCGCGATCCTCGGCGCGGGTGGGGTGGGGGGCTACGACGGTGCGGTGCTTTCCCGGGCGGGCAACGAGGTGCAGCTGCTCGCCCGCGGCCAGCACCTGGAGGCCATCCGGCGGGACGGGCTCCAGGTGACCGAGGCGGACAAGAGCACCTGGGTCGCCCGCGTCACGGCGACCGACGAACCAACCGCATTGCGCGGTGCCGAGCTGGTCGTGGTCTCGGTCAAGAGCTACGACCTCGACGCGATCGGCCCGGTCGCAGCGGATCTGGCGCGCCACGGCGCCACCGTCGTGCCGTTGCTGAACGGAGTCGAGGCGGCGGACCGGCTCGAACACCTCGGGGTTCCGAAGCAGGCGCTCCTCGGCGGGCTCACCGCGATCAGCGCCGAGCGCACCGGCCCGGGCCAGGTGATTCGGAGGAGCCCCTTCAACCGGGTGGTGGTCGGTGAGCTCGCGGGCGGCCTGTCGGCCCGGGCGACCGAGATCGCCGGCCTGTTCACGGCGGCGGGAGCGGAGGCCCGGGCGAGCGCGGAGATGACGCTCGAGCTGTGGAGAAAGTTCGTCTTCATCACCACCATGGCGAGCTGCTGCGGCCTGGCGCGCACGTCGATCGGGCCGATCCGGTCGGCGCCGCTGGGAAACCAGATGCTGGAGCGGGCGTCGGCGGAGTCGATCGGGGTCGGAAGAGCGCTCGGCATCCCGTTCGCCCCGGACGAGGTCAGCCGCGTGCTGACGCAGATCGCATCGCTCGTCGAGGGAATGAAGCCCAGCTTCCTGCTCGACCTCGAGAAGGGCGGGCGCACCGAGCTCGACGTGCTCTCTGGCGCGGTGAGCCGGCTGGGACGCCAAGTCGGCGTGCCGACGCCGGTGCACGACGCGGCGGTGGCCGCATTCGGAGCGGCGCTCGGCCTGAAGGGCTGAAGCGACTCCGGCAGGGCTCGACCTGCGACTGCCGAGCCAGACGACGCTTCGGCGAAGACGATCCTTTCGCCAGGCCGCGGCACTGGGCCGCCCGCTCGCAGCTTCTGGCGCTGAAGTTCCCTCCCCACCGGGGTCAGCCGTTCCGGAGGAGTGTCGGCCAGAACACCTCCCGGAGGCGTCATGAAAGCGTACCCAGTCTCAGCGCTCGTTCTCTTCCTCGGCTTCTCGGATCGAGCGTATGCGCAGGAGGAGAAGGCGACGTCCTACCCCGCGATGGCGCCCATCGCCCAGTACCGCATCGCGGATCCGCAGGAAGAGATCGCGCTCGCGCGCAGTGCCGCCCCGCCGTCGATTTCTGCCGACGCGGCGGTGCTGGTGCTCGGCAGCCGGGGATACGAGACCGTCGTCAAGGGCAAGAACGGCTTCGTCTGTTTCGTCGAGCGCTCCTGGGCAGCCGGTTTTGACGATCCCGAATTCTGGAATCCCAAGCTGCGGGCGCCCAACTGCTTCAACCCGCCGGCCGCCCGAACGGTCCTACCGGAGGTCCTCGAGCGCACGCGGTGGGTGCTGGCCGGTGCGAGCAAGCAGCAGCTGATCGAGAAGACCCAGGCGGCCATCGCGAGCCACCGCTTCAAGATCCCCGAGGCCGGCGCGTCTTCATTCATGCTGTCGAAGCAGGGGTACCTGAGCGACGACGCGAACGGCCCGTGGCTTCCCCACGTGATGCTGTTCCTTCCGCATGGAAAGGCCGCAGACTGGGGTGCCAGCAAGGATGGCTCGCCTGTCCTCGGGCGAGACGGTCGCTCGATCGAGACGACCATTCTCTTCATCCCGGTGCGCAGCTGGTCGGACGGCTCACCGGCCCCGATCCCCGCGGAGCAGCACAAGATGTGACGCACGTCGAGCGACTCCGGCAGGACTCGAACCTGCTACCCCCGGCTTCGAAGGCCGGTGCTCTATCCAGATGAGCTACGGAGCCAGGGGGTGGCTTCTACCACCGAAGTGTCCGGACTTCCGTCGGTTTCTTCGTCCCTGTTTGCCGCCGTTTCGGAAGCTGTGCTCGAACTGAGTCGATTGAGCGTCAGCCGCTCGATCTCCCCACCCAGCCAGTCCGCCTCCAGGTGACCGTAGAGGTTGGTGGTCAGCTTCGGATCCTGGTGCCGGAGGACGCGCTGGACCACCGGGATGCTCGCTCCTGCCTGGAGGAGCAAGGTCGCAGCGCTGTGCCGGGTGTCGTGCCATCGGATGCGCCGGGCCACCGGCTTGGCCCACAGCTTCACCCGGTGCTTTGGGCAGCGCCTCGTCTCTGAGTCCGCCGCCTGCTCCTGGTGCTTGCATCCATGCTTCCGGCAGCGGTGGAGATAGTGATCCACGATTCCCGCTCGCACGAGCGCCCGCCGAAGCAGGTCCGCCAGCTTCGTATCCCGGCTACGCATCTTCCCGTCCCCGCGGGGGAATACCAGGTAACAGGTGCTCGCCTTCATCGCCTGCTCGAACCAGGGCACCGCCTCGGAGTGAATTGGAATGACCATCGAGGTGCCGCCCTTGGTCGTGTCTCGGTTCCAGCTCCGTCCGACGACAAGACGGCGGTTCACCAGGTCCACGTCCCGCTTCTGGAGCGCGCACAGCTCGCCCTTCCGGAGTCCGGTGTAGAGGCTCGCAGCGAGCATCGCGCGGTGCTCGGGGGCGAGCGCGGCGAGCACCTTCGGGATCTCGTCCAGGCGGAGGTAGTCGCCAACGCGGGACTTCGGGACCTTCGGCACCGGGACAGCGGCGACTGGATTGGGCCCGGTCCACCACTCGCGCTCTGCCGCGAGCTCGAACGCGCGATTGAGGTAGCCGCGCAGGTGTTTCTTCGTCTGTTCCGTGCGCTCGATACCCGCGAGCCACTCCGAGATGTGCCCGGGCCGGAGCGTCGCCAGCGTGCGATCTGCGATCGGGCTCTGGAAGAGATGCTTGCGAAGCGATTTCTCGGTGCCGCGGTAGGAAGGTCTGCCCTTCAGGGTCGACAGCCACTTCCCGACCAGGGACCAGAGTGTTCCACCGCCGTCCTTCGGGGGGAGGGGTTCGAGCCCGCGGCGCTGCCGGAGAGCCTTCGCCTCCAGCTCGATGGCCAGCTCCTCCGCCTTCCGAGGATCCTCGGTGTCGGCCGCCTTGCGCACCAGGTGTCCGTCCGCGTCGCGGAAGCGGATGTAGAGGAGGGACCCTCGACTGAACACGCGCCTGCGCTGCCTCACACCGCTCCCTTCAGCCTCGCTGGCCGACCCTGGTCCTCGACCCACCGCCGGACCGCCTCGGGTCGGAAGCGAAGCTGCCGCCTGACGTGGACGCACGGTAGCTCGCCCGCCGCCAGCTTGAACACGGTGCTCCGACCGACCCGGAGGTAGCTCGCGACCTCCTTCCAGGTCCAAAGCGGCTCGGCGTTCATGACTTGCGCCCCGAGCCGCCTGCCTCGCCGCCGCCAGGTTGTTGGGCGGCGGTTTCGTCTCCTCGATCTCGACGGGCAGTCGTTTGGCGGGAGCGCCTCGAGTGCGGCGGACCGCCATTCCTCGTGTGGGCTCCCACCAGGGACCTCCGACCCTCTCAGGGACTCCCGCCGGCTAGCGTCCTCTCCGGCTGTTCCCTGCACGCGTTCTCGCTTCCCCGGCCGCCCTCTCACGGATTTCCTCGTAGCGCCGGAGGAGCAACTCCTGGACGTAGCCAAGGATGTTGAGCTTCCTGGCCTTCATCTCCGCCTCGAGAACGTCGACAACGTACCGCGGCAGGCGGAAGCAGGTCCGGAGCTGGACCAGGACTTCCCGGACCGCCTCCGCGTTGTACGAAGCGCCAAGGGCCGGCTTCAGGACCTCCTGGACGAAGTACAGGTCCTCGGATGGGACCTTCACGTTCAGCGGCTGGAGAGCTTCGTCCTTCGGAAGAGGCGTCCGCCCCATGGGCCTAAGTAGATTCTAAATAGAACTCCATGTCAATGGCTCGGTGGCGCGAGACTCGGGCCCGGGCCTGCACCCTCCGGGGTCAAGCACCTCTGGACGCTAGTGCGGGGGACATCGGCGAGGAACGCTGAACGGGTGACGAGCCTTGCCTGTCAGGGCAATGTGACGGGGTGACTCAGCATAGGCCCGGCCCGGAGTTCGCGGGGAGTTGGCGGATTACCTGGACGGAGGTCTGGGCGAAGGGCGCCTTCGACCTCGTCAGTCCCGCCTACGTTCAGTACGCTCAGGACGGGTTTGGCGAGTTCGGGATGATCGCCGTTCGCGGTTGGCTCGACTGCCGGTACGGAACCCGAGAAGGTCGGCCGGCGGTCGAGTTCTCCTGGGACGGCAAGGACGAGGGAATGACGTTGGGGGACGTGGCTGGGCGGTGCTCGAGGAGGACGGGGCGCTCCGAGGCTGGCTATTCTTTCATTGTGGTGGGAGTCGAGATTTAGAGCAGTCCGCCCGGGGCCTAAGCCAAGGAGCTCGAGAGTGAGCGGGCGGAAAGGAGCTGAAGGAGGAGGTCGGTGAGCAGCACGAAGTCCTCGGCAGGTTGCGCGGCAGTGTCGATTCGGGGGAGGGAAGGGCGAGGGCCTCGACGCTCGCGGACCTGGCTTCCTCCCCGGCCAGTCCGCGCAGCCCGTCCCCGATCGCCTTCTCCCGTCCCGACGCCCATTCCGAGCTCGATGACTTTCAGGATTGTCACGTCGGTCCAGGTGCGCCACCTCCCAACTCTCCGTCCTTTTCGCCTCCGCCGCCGTCTCGACCAGCTTGCTCGAACTGCTCGGGGATCTGCGCTGCGTCGTTGCTCATTCCTTTCTCACTGCCCTCCCTTCCTCACCCACTTCATCTCAAGACCTCTTCTCATCAGGACTCTACAAATGAGGGTCTCTTCGCCCTCGCCCACCCCGTTCAAATTCAGGGGTACCCAGGGTTTCCCGCTCACGCCCTCATCTCATGGTTGTGAGGGCGTGAGCGGGAAACTCGGGGGTGCCCCGGGTGCTGGAAGCGGAATGGGGTGGGCGACGGCGCAAGCGCTGAAAATCCTGGACGGCCGTGCCTCGAAATTGGCTCCGCTTCTCGCCCTCGAAATGGCCCGGGAATGCGCCCGATCCTGGAGCGTATTCTCGGGCCTATTTGTGGGCCAATTGGAGGGCCATTTCCACGCTCGAAACAGCTATCCCGCAATCGATTGCGGGAGCTGACTTAACTCTCGGGTGGGCACCCGCGCCCAGACGAGAAGCCTCTGGCCCGCGCGTGCCCGAGCGGGTGCGGGACGGACACAAGCGCGCCTCGTCAAGTGGACTTGAGGAAGACTTAGAACGCTGACGGTGCGAGAGGAGAGACGCAACGGGGTGTTCCTCGATCTCATCCCCACCGCTGCGGTGCAGGAGGCGCTCGGCCACATCCCGTTCCAGGTCGCGGTGCACTGCTCAGACCGGATCGTTCGCTTCTCGGAGCAGACGAGCCTGACCGAAAGCGATCTGGCGGCTGCGCGCACGCCTTGAGCCCACGGGAATTGACCTCCCGAAGCTCAGGTCCTCCGGACCGAGCCACGACCCGAATCCAGGAGACTTTCCTCGAGCCGTCCCGAGCAGCGACCATCGGGTCCGAATGCCGATGGCTAAGGTCCCATCCAGTTCACGAAATCGCCCAAGTGTCGGACCTTCCTAGTCACGGGCCCGCTTCGTCTGCGGTGGAGGTCAAGGTGTGTCCTAAACGTGTCCAGACGCGTCGAGCGGACGTTACGCAGCCCACATGACCGGTCGCTGCCCGCGACATGAACTCCGCGAATAGGCGTCGCCTTCCTCCGGAGAAGGGCTTCAACATCCTCTTCGACGCGCTGCCCGTCCTGCCGCTGCCAGAGCGGGGAGCGGTCGGTGAGCGACGAGCGCTGAGCGAAGGCCCGAACCGGCCGCTGGTCTCGTGCGACTCGCTTGAGCAAGAGTCCAGGTTTTCGGACCTCAGCCTTCTTCTGCACTTCTCCGAGCGTACCGATCCAGACGCAGATTGCCGAAACCACCTGGGGAACTTGTTCGATGGGCCAAGATCGCAGAGGCAGTCCCCCGCGTTCAACGCCGATGTGACATTCGATCTCGGCAAGTACCGGGCCACCGGCACTCTCATCGGTGCCTTCGTGGTTCCGCCGACTTGTCTTCTCCGATTGACCGCGACCCCCGAGTCTCCTCAGAGTTCGCGCGCTCACGACCCGCGGCTTTCCCGCGATCCTCGAGCAGGCGGGGGGCTCCGCACATGCGTCGTGCCGTTCTCTTGATGGCCGGGTGCCTCACGGCTGCGCTCTGGGTCGGGTGCGGTCGAGCAACGGAGACCGAGTCGAGCCCCCAACCTCCTCGAGTCTTCACGGAGCATCGCTTCCAACCCGCCGCGCGAACGAGTGAGGCCCGACTTTCTGCTCGGCCTTTGGGATCCGACTGCACCGTCGGCGGCCCCGAGGCATGCGCGAGCACCCTGTGCATTCACACCGCGAGCTCACCCTCGGCTGGCTGGAAATGCAGCAAGGCGTGCTTGGGCCACGAAGACTGTCCCGTCGGTTGGTCCTGCGCTTCGTCACACCCGACCGTCAACGCAAGCGTCTGCGTCCCGCCCGGAGGTGCCCCATGAGAGCCCGAGTCCCGGTTCTCGCCCTCGCCGCACTCGCCCTCCCATTCCTCGCGAGCGACGTTCGGGCAGACTTTTGCCCCTCCCCTGGGCCACCGTGCTCAGGTCCGGAGTGCTGCCAGCCTCAAGTCGAAGACCCCGTCGATATTGGGGTTGGCAAAACCGTCTACCATGTGACCGATGTCTCGCTTCCGACGGCCTTTGGACCACTGGAGTTCACAAGAACGTACTCCAGTGATAATAATGCCTTTACCATTGACCCATTCTTGGCACAAATTCCAAACTTCCCATTCGGCTCAGCTTTTTCAGTGCCTACAACGCGCTGGAATCATAACTGGTGGGCCAGTGTATTTTTTTATAGCGGGCAAGCCAGAGTCCGACGCCCGGATGGGTTTGTGGACAGCTTTTACTGCTCGGCCCCGACCGGATTTTGCACCTGGGGCAACTATGACTCGCGCGGACTTCTCGAGAGAACATCCAACGGATTCATCTACTACGACGATCAGAAGGGACGACTAGTTTTCGATAAGCGCTGGAACGATGCCACCTTCGAGTTCTGGTTCCTCGGAGAGGTCTGGAACACGGACCACCGCCTCGCAACTATCAACTACGCCCAACCTGGGGATCCAAGTTGCCCGACCGCTCCGACCGGGTCTGCGTCAGGACTCCCCTACATCTCCCGGATTCAGTCGGATGATGGCCCTGGACTCTCGTTCACCTATGCTCCGATCCAGGGGCAACAAGCCATCGAGTGCACGCTCTCGACCTTGTCAATTCACAGCGCAGGCACCGACGCAGGCACCGATACGCTCGCGGTGACGTACGTCCTGACCAGTGGTCTTAACCAGTACAATCATCTGCAGAGCGCGACTGTCAAGGGAGCCGGGGGTAGTGGCCTCGATTTGCCCGAGCAATATACATACTCGGGAAGCTACGAATCAGCCATTGAAGTCCGCCGAGGTGGAGTCGTGGTGTTTGGGCACTACGACCCGACGTCCCTAATGGCCGTCACTTCAGTGGCGCAGCCGTCAGGCCGAGTCGATTTCAACTACTATCCAGATCCCGTCCCAGGGATGGTTCACCCAAGAATCGCTTCCTACCCGGACAGCCAACCTGGCACAGGCGTGCTCGGTCCAGTCGATGCCGGTGTGATTCAACGCACGTACGATGCAGACTCCAAGTCGTACGGGTCCAGAATGGTGTCATACTTTGACACCTGCGCCCCAGGTACGAGTTGCTCGCCCGGCACTGTGAATTACGTCTGGGCGCCCAACACGGGGAGCGTCCATGAGTATCAGCAGGGCGTCAGTGACAAGCGCGGCGGCTGGACGGTCCAGCTCATGGATCCGGGTCAGTCGCCCCAGCTCAGCGAGCTCAAGTGGTCCTTTAGGGGCGCCCTCGATGCAGACGGCGGCACCCCACTCGAGCAGACCTCCTACGCTTACCAGTACACCACCAAGGGAGAGCAACAGCTCAAGAGCGTGTTCCGGGACTCAGTCCTCGGCCCCGGGGGGTCAAAGTTCGAGACGCAGCGCTCTCACGATCCGACGACCAACCGACTCACGAAGACGATCCAGCATGGTTGGACGTCGAGCTTCTCCGGGTCATCGTGGACAACTGCCGAGCGCTACGTCGGGACGTTTTACTTCACCAACCATTCGTGCCTCGGCGATGCGGCAGACCCCCTCGGACGCGTCGTAGAAGTCCACGGTCCTTGTCTTGTATCTGGCTTCAACGCGACGAATTGCGATGGTGGGGGAACGGTTCCCATCACGCAGACGTTCTACTGGCCGCTGACCGAAACTTCGCCACGCGCGGGCCGCGTCCAGAAGACGGTCCGATTCACGAACAACGTCGGCCTGAGTTGCGCCGCCGCAGCGAATCTGACCACGACCTATTCTGTCTATGACGCGCGGGGCAACGCGACCTCGGTGACTGACCCCAACGGAGCCATCACAACCCTCGCCTACGAGGAGGACCGCGTCACGAGCAGCACCACGTCCGGACTGACGACGTTGTACGGTTACGACGCCCGACGGCTGACTTCGGTAAAGCACCCGCAGGGAAATTATGACGTCTCGTGTTACCGAACCGGAACTCCAGGAATCGGCTGCTCCGGTGGCACCCCGACGGACAAGCTGCAGTGGAAGGCGAAGTCTGCCTTGGCAGACGGAAGTACCTGGAGCGAGAAGGTCGTCTACACGTACTGGCCGGACGGGACTGTTGCGACCGAAACGTATCGAGGCGCATGTACCAGCGGATGCACGGCGGCCTCTGGAGAAATCCGGCGTGTTCTGAAGCACGCCGCCGATGCTCACAGGAGGCCGACTTGGGACCAAGTGGGCGACGCCTCCGGCAGCTACACATCCGCACGCTTCTTCGATCGTGCCGACAATCTGGCCGGCATCGGATTCGCGTACAATGCATCTCCGGCCTTCTGCGGCGGGGCGGCGGGGACAACGGGTTCCTTGCCAGACACCCCGCTCTCTCACCTCTGCTCGGCGCTGGGTTACGACCGGGCGGATCGGCTCATCGGACTCGATGAGTACCCCACGTCCGGGGGTGCGGCGACGAGGAGCTGCCTTGCCTATGATGCGCAGGGAAACGTCGCGAGCGTCCGGACCGGCTGCTCGGCGACGGGTACCCCCGGCGACTGCTCGAGCTGCACCGCGCCGGCGTCCCTCTACCAGTACGACGACTTCGGGAACGTGACGGCTGCGACGCTTCCCTGGACCGACAGTGGATCAGGAGCCGCGGGAACGACGCGGTACAGCTACGACGGGACTGGACACCTTCTCAACAAGCAGACGCCCGCGATGGCGCAGACCAGCGACTACCTCCTGTACGCCTACGACAGCCTCGGGCGAACGCTCTCACTGACGCATCACTACACGCAGCCGAGCGCAGGCAACGAGCTCCTTTACACCTTCGCCTACGACAACGCAGCGACGCTCGACGCCAGCTGCCCTCAGCCGAGCAGCACGAAAGGAAGGATGCTGTATCGAAACGATTCCTTTGGCACGACCTGGTTCCGATACGACACGTTCGGTCGAGTGCTCCAGGAGGTTCGGCTCCGGACCGGGACGACGACCTGCTCCGCCTCAACGCCCAACCTGAATCCGCACACGACGTACACGTACTCGAACAATGGGAATTTGACGTCCGTGACATACCCGTACGGGCGTACTGTGACTTACGGCTATGGGACGGGCGCGCTCGCAGACCGCGTGTCCAACATCTCGGTGACAAGCTGGAATGGCACGTCCTGGGTGACTCAGTCGAATCTCATTTCGGCCGTTGCCTGGGAACCGTACGGGGGCCTCCGCGGGTATCAGATCAAGCACCCGACGACGGCAACGACCAGTGCCGTAGAATACCTCCTCGGCGACAATGGGTCCGTGACGCCAAGCCCGGGCTGCCCGACGAGCGTTCCGAGCGCAGGAAGCAGCGACCACACGGGCAGAGTGCGTGCGCTCTGGGTCTCGACGGGCAACTTCTCTCCCGGCACGGGGAACGGAGCCACCTACAAGCGGACCTATACCTGGAAGGGCGACCAGCTGAAGCAGGAGGACACGTGCCTTCTCGGCGCAACGACCGCGAGCACCGTCACCTACGCCTATGACCAACTTCTCCGGGTCACCAACGCCGGACGGCCGGGGGGGAACTTCGCGGCAGCGGGCGGAAGCATCGGGTCTCGAGCCTACGGGCTCAACGGGCGCGGGAATCGAACGAGCGAGACACGTGAGGATTGCTCCTACCCGCCGACGTATGGACAGAGCGCGTTCCCGGACCGGCTGACGCGCCAGGCCTCGGCCTGCAGCGGGGCCATCCTCAAGTACGATTACGCCTACGACCGGGATGGAAGGGTCTCCTCGAAGAAGTGGCCGGTGGACTCGTCTGGCGACGCCGGAACCGTGATGAGCTTCGCCTCGGGCGGGAACGGTTCCGGGACCAACGGTGCGCTGGACACCGTGTTCAAGTCGGTGTCGGTCAATGGCGCGGTCTACAACTACTACTACGACGCGCTGAACCGACGGAGGCTCAAGGTCTACCCGGCGGGTCCCAAGGACGAGTTCTTCCACGACACGGTGAACGAGCTTCTCGTCGACCAGGGGAATGACGCTGTTCTGAGCCCGACGGTTTACCCCGTGGATGAGTACGTCTGGCTCGGTGGCCGTCCGGTCATGCTGGTCCGCTCGAAGCTGTCGACGACTTGGGCCCGCCAGACGGACTCCACGGGTGACTGCACCAGGAACGGCGACCCGGCCGCCTGCGGATTCTACTTCCCAGTAACGGATCTCATCGGGAAGCCGGTCGTGATGCTCGATGCCTCCCGAAAGCTCTCCGGAGCTGCCGAGTACGACGTCTTCGGCTTCCCCAACCGAGTGAGCCTGGACAAGGAGACGGCTCACCCGTACCCGAACAACTCGAATCTGACGCTGGCGGACTTCACCCAGCCAATTAGCGGAACTGCCAACCCTTCGACCCAGGTACGCATCCGCGCAATCTTCGACCTCATCGACACCGAAGGCCCGGTCGCCACCCCGGCGGACTACGTTTTCCTGAAGGATCCCGATGGTGGAGTCGCCCTGACAGCGAACATCGGGGGACCGCATCGCGGTCAGGTGTGGAGTCCCTGGGTCACTCCCTCGGCGGGGCGAGTGCAGGCTCCCTTCCTCTCCAACGCCACAGGCAACACGTACGCTGGCGTGGTGATGGCGGGCTACGAATACCAGCGTTACCAGACAGGGTCGCAGCCGTTCTGGACGCCGCTGGGCTTCCCAGGGCAGTACCACGACGCCGAATCCGACCTCTTCCAGAACTGGAATCGCTTCTATGACGCCAGCACTGGCCGTTTTCTTGAAGCCGATCCGGCGGATGCTCGCGATCAGTACGCAGTCGGCGGAAGCGGGACCGTTTCCACTTATTCATATGCGTCCCTCAATCCCCTCTTTTTTCGAGATCCCGATGGTAGGATGTCCGTCGTGTATGGAAGCTGCCCCTCGTTCCCGGCCGCCCTAGGCGCAGCGCAGGCTTTAGCGGGCTGTAGCTCCCAGGAGCGCGCTCGAACCCGTCAGTGCAAGAAAAAACTTGAGGATTGTCACATCGACCAAAAGAAACTCTGCGAGGGCCTGCAATACGGTGGGGCTCCATACATGATCGTCTACAACGACCCAGGGGCCCTGGGAACCTACAGGCCGATCATAAATGTCGGCTCGCTGGACACTCGCGAATGCAACGATAAGGATTTTAGATACTTAGCGGAAACCATTCTCCACGAAGCACTCCATTACGCCGGTAACATGAATGATGACGTGAATAATGACTGCTCGGTTATAAGAATTGAGCATGCTTGCTCCGGTCCGACATCCCCTCCCCCACCTGGTCCTGACCCGCATCCCCCGTCTCGTCCCTCTCAACCGGGGCCTAGCTGTCAATAATTGATATGAGCGGTCTAAATGGCGGTAATAGCAGTGGCGGATGGCCCGGGTATGCTTACGGTGGATGTCTCTTGTTCGTTGCGCTCTCCTGTATGTATTCAGCATTTGCAACTAGCCGAATCGAGGGTGTGATCACTCAGGCCGCTCGTCACGCCACGAATGAACAACTCGTCATGCTGGCTTTCCTGCAATCTGCGGCGAGAGTCAGGCTCCCTGCTATGGTCTCGCTGATCGCGGGATGTGCCAATGCATTGCTGCTCCTCCTGGTCGGACGCTCTCTCTTCTTTAGAGTTTCCGGGGCCATCACTCTCGCCTTGGGGATCCTAGGTGCCGCGGACGTTTATTTCGGAGTCCGGTAGTCGGGCTTCTCCGCCCGAGCAATCGGCGCTGCCGCGCGAGAGCAACCGCCACGATCCGAGCCGGGGCCTACAGGCGACCCGACGGCCGAACGCACGTAAACTACACTGATAGTGGACGCTCTCCCGGACCGACCGACTCCGCTCCTGTCCGCCGCGCTGACCGCGATTCGTTGTCCGCACGTGCCTTCGTCGTTCCGATCGCCGTCCTAACCGCCTGCGTGGCCGGCCGGCCGGACATCCAAGCCGGCCTCGCGAACGACAGCGGAAGTCCGTCACTCTCCGGCTACGCCCTGAAGGGTCCGGTCTCCGGCGCTACCGTGACGGCGTAAGGGCTGGACGCCGTGCTGACCCAAGGCGACGCACTCGAAACCGGCACCACAAACGAGGACGGCTTCTTCGGCCTCACGCTCCCGCCCTACAACGGCGATGTCCTCCTGGTCGGCACCGGGGGCAGCTACGCCGAGGAGGCTCTCCCGCCGGACGCGCAGGGCAACAGCGCCGCCTCACCCTCGACCGCGACTTCCTCGGCGTCGCCTGGACGTGCAGACCGGCCAGCCCATGACGGCGAACGTCACGCCCATCTCCCATCTGGCGGTCCATCTCGGCCGCTTCCACGTGAACCGCGGTGAGGAGGGGCACCAGGCCGTCCTCGACGCGTTCGCGCACCTGGGCAGCCACTTCGGCAACGGCCGCGGGATTTCTCCCGTCCTGGACTGGCAAACCTTCGTTCCTGCTCCAGAAGCGTGGGCAACGTACCTCACGCCGCGGTCTACCCTCGGTCGTCCAGTCCTTCGGCGTCGTGGCCAAGCACGTCAGGCGTGACCGTAGGGCTATTTCCCCGAAGGTCCGCTGTGTCCTAAACGTGTCCAAAACACCGTGGAGTCGGGGTCCCTCGCGTGGACTCGCGAGGGGAACGCGAGTCCGCAAGTGCCGGTACTGACTCAGAAACCGTAGGTGCGACGCCCGCCTGCCCGATCGGCGACCTCGCTCCCATGACCCGAAGGTCGCAGGTTCAAATCCGGCCCTCGTAATCGGGCCTACCACAGACTTCCATCGTTCCAGGCGATGCGGGGAGGCGATCGTCGCCATGGCGGTTTGACCTTGGGCCGCAGATCCAAGGACGCCGCCGAATGAGCCTGGTCCGGCTTCAGCGAGCATCTTCGGCTGGTTCCGGCGTTCCCCCAGTGCGGCACGGAGGAACCTTGGCGCGCACCTTCCAGTCCTTCCGCACCGTGAACGCGATGTTCGAGCGCCCTGGGCTCCGTGTGGCGCAGTTGCCGGGCCTAGCGGTCCCGGTCCTTGCAGGTCGGCCCGGTCTTCTTCTCTCGGCGGTGGCGCAGAACCAGCTCCAACTCCTCGGGGGTGAGCAGGATCGCAATCCCCGGGTCCTCCAGAAGCGGCACCGAGACGAGGTCTGTGCTCGATTTGGGTTGATTGGAGCAGTCTTCGATGGACTCCGATGGACTCCGCGGCGGGGCCTGTGAGCCATCCCGCGGCGCGATCTCCTTGGAAGCACTCTGCTCTGGACTCCCCTGGACTTCGTTGGACGCGCGTGGATCTGCGTTGGAGTGTCCAGATGAGCTACGGAGCCAGGACCGCTCCCTACCACGCGCGTACCGGAAGGGCGAAACGCTCGGGTCAGCCATGGCCATCGAGCGCCCCGAGGAGCTCCTCGATCCCGAACGGCTTCCTGAGCACGCCGAGCACCTTCCAGGGGAGATCCGGCGGCGAGGCGTCGCTGCTCGCGGAGAGGAGCAGCACCCGGAAGTCTGCCGCGTCCGGCCGCTGCGCCAGACGTTCCAGGAACCCGTGGCCTCCCAACGGCTGCATGAACCAGTCCAGAAGAACGAGACAGGGACGTGGAATGCCGTCCCGCTCGATCAGCGACAGTGCATCGGCGCCGTCCTTGGCAGTGAACACACGCCTACCCGAGCCCTCCACGATGTCGGCAACGAGCTCACGGAGGTCGCGGTCGTCGTCCACCACCAGGACCGCGCGCGCAGGGTGCGCGTGGGTCATGGTGGCCCAGAGCTAAGACGCCCCGAAGGCCTGTCAAGCGAAGTCAGCCAACTTCGCGTCGAGCCGGGAGCTCGGGGAGGACGCCCACTTCGGAAGGGACAGCCGGAAGGTGGTGCCCGCCTCCTTGGAGGAGCTGACCTCGATGGTCCCGCCGTGCGCGCGTGCGACGTGCCACGCGATGTAGAGCCCGAGCCCCACGCTTCCGTCGAGCGCTCCGGGGTTCACTCCCCGCCGGAAGGGCTCGAAGAGGGCGTCCTGCTGCTCGAAGGGAATCGGTTGGCCCCCGTTGTGGATCGAGACCTGGACCCGGTCCACTCCGCCCTCGACATCCACCGTCACGGCCGACCCGCCGGGGCTGTGTTGCAGCGCATTCCCGAGGAGATTCCCGAGGGCCTGGCCCACCCGGATGTTGTCCCACTCACCGGTCCCGTCGCCGCGGCCGCTGACGGTGACCCGGCCGGGGTCGGCGACCGAGACCTCCTCCACCGCGCGCTCGACGAGGAGATGCATGTTGCTCGCCTCGCGAGTGATGGGCAGCTGCTGTCCGGCGCGTAACCGGGTGAGGTCGAGAAGCCCCGCAACCAGCTGATGCATTCGCTCGGCCGAGCGGACCATGCGCGTGACCGTCCGCAGCTGGTGCTCGGACAGGCTGGACCGCGCGAGGAGGTCCACGCCGAGACGGATCGACGCCAGTGGGTTGCGGAGGTCGTGACTCACGATGCCCAGGAGCCGCTGCTCGAACTGATGTGCCTCCCGGAGCGCGCGCTCGGCCTCCTTCTGCGCGGTGATGTCGAGGACGAAGGCCACGCCGCTGGACGCCTCGGGCTCGAGGAGAGCCGCGCCTCCGAGGATCCAGATCCGACGGCCGTCGGGACGGATGAACTGCTTCTCGAAGCGACTGCTTCGCCCGGTGGCCTGCAGCTCGGCGAGGATCGTCTCGTCGGCCTCGGCGAACTCCTCCGGAGTCATGGACCGCCAGTCGATGCCTCCCTCGGGGACCCCGGCGTCGGGCGGGTAGCCGAGCATCTCGAGCAACCGGCGGTTGGCGCCGACGATGAGGTCTCCTCTGAACTCGGCGATGCCGAGCAGGCCCGCTTCGGACAGGCGGCGGAGCTGCAGCTCGGTTCGTTCGAGCTGAAGACGGGCCTCGACACGTGCCGTGACGTCCACCGCGCAGGAGAGCACGCCTTCCACCTCGCCCCGGGCGCCACGGAGCGGGGTGTAGGTTGCGTCGAAGTAGACGTCCTCCTCCCGACCGTTCTCGCGGCGGTAGCGCACCCGCTGCTCGAAGAGCACCAGCGGCTCTCCGGTCAGGTAGACCCGCTCGACGCGCTCCAGCAGCTCGCCGTCGAGCTCCGGGAAAACCTTGCGCATCGGCCGGCCGAGCATCGGACGCT
>Ga0081540_1000816_pt1 | contig 28508 bp, 24 predicted proteins | sample TabmetS2T1R1_FD_71024 | JGI IMG/M metagenome (GOLD analysis project Ga0081540, IMG submission 71024) | Tabebuia heterophylla rhizosphere microbial communities from the University of Puerto Rico - S2T1R1 | ecosystem: Host-associated > Plants > Roots > Rhizosphere ...
CCCACGCTCTTCGGCGAGAAGGTGGTGCTCCGGCTCCTCGACAAGTCGAACCTGCAGCTGGACATGACCAAGCTCGGGTTCGACGCCGAGCCGCTTCGCTGGTTCAAGGAGGCCATCGACCGGCCCTACGGCATGGTGCTGGTGACCGGTCCGACCGGCTCGGGCAAGACCACCACCCTCTATTCGGCGCTGACCTCGCTCAACACCCCCGACGTGAACATCAGCACCGCGGAGGACCCGGTGGAGTTCAACTTCGCCGGCATCAACCAGGTGCAGATGCACGACGACATCGGCCTGAACTTCGCCGCGGCGCTCCGGAGCTTCCTCCGCCAGGACCCGGACATCATCATGATCGGCGAGATCCGCGACTTCGAGACCGCGGAGATCGGGGTGAAGGCCGCGCTCACCGGCCACCTCGTGCTGAGCACTCTCCACACCAACGACGCCCCGGGCACGGTGAGCCGGCTCCTGAACATGGGCATCGAGCCGTTCCTGGTGACCGCGTCGCTGAACCTCATCCTCGCCCAGCGTCTGGCGCGCAGGCTCTGTCCGGCCTGCAAGCGCCCCTCGAAGACCATCGAGGAGCAGGCGCTGCTCGATGCCGGCGTCCCCCCGGACAAGATCGGCACCTTCACCCCCTACGAGAAGGCGGGGTGCCGTGAGTGCAACGACCGCGGCTACCGCGGCCGCGTCGCCATCTACGAGGTCATGCCCTTCTGGGACGGCCTCAAGGAGCTGGTGATCAACGGCGCCTCTGCCGCCGAGCTGAAGCAGGAGGCCATCCGGCTGGGGATGCAGACCCTGCGAATGGCCGCGCTCGGAAAGATGATGGGCGGGATGACCACCCTCGAAGAGGTCGTGGGCAACACCGCGCCGGACCGCTTCTAGAAAGACGACAGGCCGTGGCCAACCTCCATCAGCTCCTGAAGGCGATGGTCGAGAAGGGTTCTTCCGACCTCCACATCACCACCGGCAGCCCACCGCAGCTGCGGATCGACGGCGAGCTGGTCCCGCTGAAGGCGGCTCCGCTGTCGCCGGTGGAGACCAAGCAGATCTGCTACTCGGTGCTCACCGACGCCCAGAAGGCCAAGTTCGAGGAGGACCACGAGCTCGACCTGTCCTTCGGCGTGAAGGCGCTCTCCCGGTTCCGCGCGAACCTCTACATGCAGCGGGGCGCGGTGGCCGGGGCGTTCCGGACCATCCCCTTCAAGATCCTCACCTTCCAGGAGCTGGGTCTGCCTCCGGTGGTGACCGAGCTGTCGAAGAAGCCGCGAGGTCTGGTGCTGGTCACCGGGCCCACCGGCTCGGGGAAGAGCACCACGCTCGCCAGCATCATCGACAAGATCAACACCGATCGTCACGAGCACATCATGACGATCGAGGATCCCATCGAGTACCTCCACCCGCACAAGAACTGCCTCATCAACCAGCGCGAGGTGGGAGCGGATACCCGAAGCTTCAAGACGGCGCTCAAGTACATCCTGCGGCAGGACCCGGACGTGGTGCTGGTGGGCGAGATGCGCGACCTCGAGACCATCGAGGCGGCGCTGGTCATCGCCGAGACCGGTCACGTCTGCTTTGGAACTTTGCACACCAACAGCTGCGTGCAGACGATCAACCGGGTGCTGGACGTGTTCCCTCCCTTCCAGCAGCCGCAGATCCGCGCCCAGCTGTCCTTCGTGATCGAGGGCGTGCTCAGCCAGGCCCTGCTCCAGAAGGTGGGCGGAGGCCGCTGTCTTGCCCTGGAGATCATGGTCCCCAACCCCGCCATCCGGAACCTCATCCGCGAGGACAAGGTCCACCAGATCTACTCGGCGATGCAGGTCGGCCAGGCGAAGTTCGGCATGCAGACCTTCAACCAGAGCCTGGCGATGCTCCTCACCAAGCGGCTGATCACTCAGGACGAGGCCTTCGGGCGGTCCTCCGACCCCGAGGAGCTGAAGAACATCCTGGCCAGCGGGTCGGTGGGGAGTGTGTTGCCCGGGCACACCGCCCCACCCGTGACCGGCCGGTCCATGCCCCCGCGCTCCTGAGCTAGGATTCCGTCCCCATGGCAGTCTCCGCCACCGCCCTCAAGACCAAGTCGGCCCCGAAGCCCAAGCAGTGGCTGTGGGAAGCGAGGACCCGAGCTGGCGAGACGAAGAAGGGCGAGATGGAGGCCCTGGACGCCGCGGCGGTGGACACCCGCCTGAAGGCGCTGGGGCTCTCGCCGGTCAAGGTCAAGAAGAAGCCGATGGAGCTCGCACTCCCCAAGCTGGGGAGCGGGGTCTCGGGCAAGGACATCCTGGTCTTCACCAAGCAGTTCGCGACGATGATCGACGCGGGCCTGCCCCTGGTGCAGTGCCTCGACATCCTCGCCAACCAGATGGACAACGCCTCCTTCAAGAAGGTGGTGCTGGCCATCAAGGCGAAGGTGGAATCCGGCTCGACCTTCGCGGACGCCCTGAAGGACCACCCCAAGGTCTTCGACGAGCTCTTCGTCCAGCTCTGCGCGGCAGGCGAGACGGGCGGCATCCTCGACACCATCCTCAACCGTCTCGCGAACTACCGCGAGAAGGCGGAGAAGCTGAAGCGGAAGGTGAAGGGGGCGATGATCTACCCGATCATCGTCATCACCGTGGCCATCGGCGTCACCGCGCTGCTGCTCCTCAAGGTGACCCCGGTGTTCGCGAAGATGTTCACCGACTTCGGGTCGGCGATGCCGGCACCCACCCAGTTCGTCATCGACCTGTCGACCTGGCTCCAGAACTACATCCTCTACATCCTCATCGGGGCGGGGGCGCTGGTCGGGGCGTTCACCGCCTTCTACCGGAACCCCAAGGGCCGGAAGATCTTCGACAAGCTCGTCCTGCAGGCGCCGATCATCGGCCCGGTGATCCGGAAGGTGGCGGTGGCACGGTTCACCCGTACCCTGGGCACGATGATCAGCTCCGGCGTGCCGATCCTCGACGCGCTGGACGTCACTGCGAAGACCGCCGGCAACCGCACGATCGAGCAGGGCATCTACTACGTCCGGGGGAAGATCTCCGAGGGCAAGAACATCGCCGGCCCGCTGCTCGAGACCAAGGTCTTCCCACCGATGGTGGTCCAGATGATCGGCGTCGGCGAGGCGACCGGCGCGATGGACGCGATGCTCAACAAGATCGCCGACTTCTACGACGACGAGGTCGACACCGCCGTCGCCGGTCTCACCGCGATGATCGAGCCCTTGCTGATGGTCTTCCTCGGCGCGGTGGTGGGCGGCTTCCTGGTCGCGATGTACATGCCGATCTTCTCGATCGCCGGTGCGATCAAGTAGCGCAGCCGACGCGCTCGACGCGGGCAGCTCCCTTCGCCCCAGGCTGGTCTGGGTCACGGCGTTCCGTACCGCCGCGGCCACCCTGCTGCTGGCGGTGTACGGGGTGCGGTTGCTCTCGCGCCCCAGCGCCGAGGCGCTGGCCGGCGAGGATCTCCTCTCGCTCTGGCTGGTGGGGAGCATCTACGCGGTGGTGCTGGTCCAGGCCCTGTTCCTCCGGGACAGCAAGCCAGGCCTGCGAAGCGCCCTGGTCCACGTCGCCGGGGACGTGGCGATGTCCACCGTCCTCGTCTTCCTGACCGGCGGACCGGAGAGCCCCTTCACCTTCGCCTATCTCCTCTCCGTGGTGGGCGCGGCGATCCTCCTGGGACAGTGGGGAGCGCTGGTGGCGGCGGCGGCCTGTTCGACCTCGTTCCTGCTGCTCGCGGCGGCGATCTCCTCCGGCACGCTCCGGAGCCCCGTTCCGGTGGGGGCCCTCTCGGTCGGCCGGCTCGCCTTCCTCTGCACCAGCAACGTCCTGGCGCAGTTCCTCACCGCGATGCTGGCCGGCTTCCTCGCCCGCCAGCTGACCACCACTGGCGGCCGGCTGTCGGCGCGTGAGCGGGATCTGCGCGAGCTCACCCGGCTGCAGCAGCAGATCCTCGCGGCGATGCCCTCGGGCCTCCTCACCTGCGACGTCGAGGGACGCATCACCTACGTGAACCGGGCGGCGCAGCAGATCCTCGGGCTCGAGGCGACCGTGACGCCGGTGAGCGTGGAGGAGCTGATTCCAGGAGTCCGGACGGTGTTCACCGGCCGGCCGCGCTCCGAGGTGACCGTCACCACCCCCGCTGGCCGGCGGATTCTCGGCCTCACCGTCTCTGCCCTCAGCGCGCCGCCTGCGCCGCTCCTGGTCGTCTTCCAGGACCTGACCGACCTCCGCCGCGCCGAGCAGGAGCTGCGCCGGGCGGACCGGCTGGCCGAGCTGGGCGCGCTGTCGGCCCAGCTGGCGCACGAGATCCGGAACCCGCTCGCGGCGATGCGCGGCTCGGCCCAGCTCCTGTCGCCGGGTGCCGATCTGGAGACGCAACGGCTGGTGGGCATCCTCACCCGCGAGGCGGACCGGCTGGGCGAGCTGGTGACCGACTTCCTGGTCTTCGCCCGGCCGCCGGCGCCGGTGCGGCGGATCTGTGACCTGGACGAGCTGGTCCGGCAGACCATCGAGCTGCTCTCCTCGGATCCCCTGGCGTCGGGCGTCTCGATCGACGTCGCCCCGGGCGGCCTCCAGGCCGAGGTGGATCCCGATCAGGTCAGGCAGGTGCTGCTCAATCTGCTCAGGAATGCGCTTGCCGCCGCCGGACGGGGTGGGCGGGTGCGGACCTTCTTCACCCGGGAGGACGGCGAGGTGCGGATCCACGTCTGGGACTCGGGGGGAAGCATCGCCACCGCCGATCTCCCGCACATCTTCGAGCCCTTCTTCACCAAGCGCCCGGGTGGGACCGGTCTGGGCCTGTCCACGGTTCACTCCATCGTCCGTGCCCATGGAGGTCAGATCGAGGTGAGCTCCTCCCCTGGCGGAGGGACCGAGTTCGTGGTGGGGTTCGCCGCCCCCGTGCGCGAGGTGCGGAAGGCGTGAAGATCCTGGTCGTCGACGACGAGCCGAGCATGCGGCAGTACCTCGAGGTGCTTCTGGCCAGGAGCGGCTACGAGGTGCTGACGGCGCCCGGGGTCGCGCAGGCCCGGGAGGTGCTTGGCAGCGGCCCGGTGGACCTGGTGGTCTCCGACATGCGCCTGGGCAAGGAGAGCGGCCTCGAGGTGCTCAAGCACGCCCGGGCGCGCGAGTCCGCTCCCGAGGTCATCCTCATCACCGCCTACGGGACGCCGGCGTCGGCGGTGGAGGCCATGCGCCAGGGCGCGTACGACTACATCTGCAAGCCCTTCGACAACGAGGAGCTGAAGCTCCTGGTGCAGAAGGCACTGGAGAAGCGGAACCTCCGCCAGGAAAACCAGCAGCTCTGGGCCTCGCTCTCCGAGCACAGCCTGTCCATGGTGGGCCGGAGCGCGGCCATGGAGAACGTCCGGGCCCTGGTGCGGAAGGTGGCGGCCAGCCGCTCCACGGTGCTGATCGTCGGCGAGAGCGGCACCGGCAAGGAGCTGGTCGCCAGGGCCGTTCACCTGACCAGCCCGCGCGCCGGCCGGCCATTCCTTCCGGTCAACTGCGCCGCGCTGGCCGAGGGCGTGCTGGAATCGGAGCTGTTCGGGCACGTGAAGGGCGCCTTCACCGGAGCCAACTCCGACCGGGCGGGCCTCCTGGTCTCCGCCGGGGAGGGTACGGTCTTCCTGGACGAGATCGGCGAGATGCTGCCAGCGACGCAGGTGAAGCTGCTGCGGGTCCTCCAGGAGAGGAAGGTCAAGCCGGTGGGCAGCACCGTCGAGGTCCCGTTCGAGGCCCGGCTGGTCGCGGCCACCAACAAGCGGCTCGACCAGGAGGTGAAGGCCGGCCGCTTCCGGGAGGACCTGTTCTACCGGCTCAACGTCATCACCATCGAGCTACCCCCGCTCCGGGGCCGTGCCGAGGACATCCCCGAGCTCGCCGAGTTCTTCCTCTCCGGGCTGGCGGAGGATCTCGGCCGGCCGGGCCTCCGCTTCTCGCCCGAGGCGCTCGCAGTGCTTCGCGCTTACGCCTTCCCGGGCAACGTGCGCCAGCTGCAGAACATCGTCGAGCGGGCCGCGACGCTCGCCGAGTCGGACGTGCTCGGCCCCGAGACGCTTCCTCCCACGCTCCGGGGAGAGCAGCCGACGCCGCCGCCCGGCACCGACTCGGTTGACCTCGGTGAGACCTTCTCCCTGGAGAAGCACCTCGACGAGGCCGAGCGCCGCTATCTGCTCGCCGCGCTCCGGCGCGCGAACGGGGTGAAGACCCGGGCCGCCGAGCTGCTGGGGCTCACCTTCCGGAGCTTCCGCTACCGGCTCGCCAAGCACGGTCTGGGGGAAGGTGTGGAGGAGGGGGACCCCTCGAGGTGACGCGGGTGGTCCGGGTGGGGTGACGGATTTCGTCACCCGAGGTCGCCGTCCTGTCCTCCTCGACGACGATCCAGGCACTTGCGCACGCAGTGGAGCCTGGAACGGGCCCTGCACACGGACATCCCCCGAGCTGCTCCTCCCCCCGGGGCGGCCGCTGCTCATCACCCGAATCAGGAGTCACTCACACATGAAGAAGCTTCAGAAGGGCTTCACGCTCATCGAGCTGATGATCGTGGTCGCCATCATCGGTCTTCTCGCCGCCCTGGCCATTCCGAACTTCATCCGGTTCCAGGCCCGCTCGAAGCAGAGCGAGGTGAAGGCCAACCTCAAGTCGCTGTTCACCGCCGAGCGCTCGTACTACCAGGAGAAGGACGCGTATTCGGAGTGCATCAAGAAGATCGGGTTCAGCCCCGAGCGCGGCAACCGCTACCGCTACAGCGTCAACTCCGCGACCGACACCGAGGCGTGCAACGCGGTCGAGCTGCGTGCCGACGCCCCCGGCGTGACCTCGAACACCGACTCTCAGGTGAACGCCGATACCTTCAAGCACGGCACCGGCACCGGCATCGCCGCCGTGGCCGCCGCCGCCGCGACCGTGACCTACACCCCGTTCGTGCCGGCGGGTACCGGCATCACCGTGGCCGCCAACCTGGTCGGCATCACCGCCAGCTACGACTCGAACGCCTCGTTCGGCGGCTCGGCGTGGGGTGACATCGACAACGACACCAACGCGGACATCTGGTACATCTCCAGCGTCTCGTCGACCACCGCCGGTGTCTGCCCCACCCTCACCGGCGTGGATACGAACGCCCCGGGTGGCGAGCCGAAGAACACCTACAACGACGTGAACTGCCCGTAAGCTTTCCCTCGTCGCACGCGACGAACTGGCCGCTCCGCGGGGGCAACTCGCGGGGCGGCCTCTTTTCTGTCTGACGGGAGGACGCTGGTGGATCGCGCCGTCTGCCGCCGGGCTCAGCGGCCCGGCTTCACGCTGATCGAGCTGATGATCGTGGTCGCCATCATCGGTCTGCTCGCCGTCTTGGCCATTCCGAACTTCATGCGCTTCCAGGCTCGCTCGAAGCAGGGCGAGGTGAAGCTGAACCTCAAGGCGCTGGCGACGACCGAGCAGTCCTACTACCAGGAGAAGGGCGCCTACACCGAGTGCCTGCGAAAGACGGGCTTCAGTCCCGAGCGCGGCAACCGGTATCACTACAGCATCAACTCCGCCGGCGACGCCGAGGCGTGCAACACGGTGGAGGGACGGAACACCGGCGCCGGAACCACTGCCAACACCGATTCCGAGGTGAATGCCGACGTCTTCAAGTACGGCACCGGTGTGGGAATCACCGCCGTGGCCGCCGCCGCCGCCACGGTCACCTACACCCCGGTGGCGCCGGCCGGAAGCTCGATCGTGGTGGCGAACAACCTGGTGGGTGTCACCGCAAGCTACGACTCCAACGCCTCCTTCGGAGCGTCGGCATGGGGGGACATCGACAACGATACCAACGCCGACATCTGGTACATCTCCAGCGTCGCATCGACCACCGCTGGCGTCTGCCCGAGCTTCGTGGCCAACGACCAGAACGTGCCCGGTGTCAGCCCGAAGCTCGTCTACAACGACGTGGACTGCCCATGACCGGGTCCATGGCTCCCACGCCCGCGGGTTCCTGGCCGGCCCGGAGCCCTTCGCCTAGACTCCAGGGGCTCTTGGTGCGACGGACCGCAGCACTCCTGCTCGGACTGATGCTTCTGCTCGTGCTCCTGGGAATCGGCGTCACGGCCGGAGCCCGGGCTGACGATCTTCTCCGGCGCGACCCCACCTCCGCTGCCCGGGCGCTGATCTACCTCCCGAAGCCGCATCAGGCACGAATCATGTCGGTGGGCTTCGAGCAGGTCATGGCCGACTGGTACTGGGTTCAGGCGCTCCAGTACTTCACCGACGCGGCCCAGGAGGTGAATCGCTACCGGAACCTGGCCGACTACCTCGAGGTGGTGGTCGGGATCGATCCCGACTTCGAGTACGCCTACAAGTTCGCCGGCGTCTCCATCCCCTTCGACACCGGCCGCTTCCGCTTCGCGAACACCGACCGGGCGATCGAGTTCCTCGAGCGCGGAGTCAAGAAGTTCCCCAACAACTGGGAGCTGCATTTCTACCTCGGCTTCTACCTCCTGAACTTCCGCGACGACCCGAGCGGCGCAGCCGAGCAGTTCGCCGCGGCTGCGAACATCGCCGGCTCGCCGAGCTACCTCAAGCTCTTCGCTGCGCGGCTGTTCTCGGTCGGGGGCGAGCTGGGGCGTGCCCGCATCTTCACCGAGACGATCCTGGCCAGCACCACCGACGAGGCAGAGCGGAAAGACTTGAAGAAGCGGCTCCGGGAGATCGACACCGAGCAGCAGCTCCGCGATCTCGAGGTGGCGGCGAAGCAGTTCCACGATCGGTGGGGCCGCTGGCCCACCCCCATCGAGGCGACCGTCGCCTCCGGACTTCCCCTTCCGCCGCCGGACGTCGAGCTCAACGAGGGCGTGGCCAGCCTCCCGAACGAGAAGCGCCTGGTGGTCCACGAACACCCCACGGAGTACCCGGTCAGGGCTGCCAAATGAGCAATCTCGCGATCGAGCTCTCGAACCTCGAGAAGCAGTTCACCATTCACCTGGGCGTGCGCCGCCGGCGCGCGCTGGACCGGTTGAGCCTCGGCGTGCAAGCGGGGGAGATCTACGGCTTCCTCGGGCCGAACGGCGCGGGCAAGACCACCTCGATCAAGATCCTCACCTCGCTCCTGCGACAGGACGCTGGTGAGGCGCGCATCTTCGGCGCCGATCCGGCGCTGGAGAGCACCCGCCGCCGGCTCGGCTTCCTTCCCGAGTCACCGGTCTTCTACGACCACCTGAGCGGCCGCGAGTTCCTCCGGCTGTGCGGCCGGCTGTGCGGGATGGAGCGCGCCGCGATCAGGAAGCGCAGCGACGAGCTTCTGGAGCGGGTGGGGCTCGCACATGCCGCGGACCTCCAGGTGAGGCGCTACTCCAAGGGCATGAATCAGCGGCTGGGCATCGCCCAGGCCCTGCTGCACGATCCCGAGCTTGTCATCCTCGACGAGCCGATGAGCGGGCTGGACCCGATGGGGCGCGCTGACATTCGCGACCTGATCGTCGAGCTGCGGAAGGCCGGGAAGACCATCTTCTTCTCGACTCACATCATCCCGGACGTCGAGGTGATCTGCGACCGGATCGGCCTCGTCAACCACGGCCGGATGGTCGCCGAGGGGAGCGTGCACGCGATGCTCGACGCGGCCCGGAGCAAGACGACCGAGGTGCTTGTCACCGGGCTCCCCGGCTCCTTCGCGACGCCCGCGGGGCAGGAGGCGGTCGCGGTCTCCGGGCAGCGACTGTTCCTCGTCGAATCGGAGGACGAGCTCGGCCAGCTGCTGCAGCGGGTGATGGCCGAGCAGGCACGGATCGTCTCGGTCACCCCGCGGCGCGAGTCGCTGGAGGACCTGGTCGTTCGAATGCTGGATCAGGATCGACAGGAGAGGGCTGCCTGATGGGCTACGTCCTCGCCATCGCCGGGCAGACGCTCACCGAGGCCCGTCGGAACCGCGTCTTCTATTCGGTGTTCCTCTTCGGCCTGGTCGTCGTCCTGAACGCGGTCATCTTCACCGAGGTGACCTCGACCACGATGGACCGCGTGCTGAAGGACACTGGCCTCGCGGCGATCAACGTCTTCGCCCTGGCGCTCACCGTCTTCACGGGAGTGGGCATCGTCAACCGGGAGATCGACCGGAAGAGCATCTACACCATCCTCGCCAAGCCGATCAGCCGCTTCGGCTACATCCTCGGCAAGTACCTCGGTCTGCTGGCGGTCATCGTCATCACCTCGACGGTGATGTTCATCGGTCTACTGGTGGTGATGAAGGGTTACAAGACCGAGATCCACGCCGGCATCTTCCTCGGCTTCTTCGGCATCCTCCTCGAGGTGATGGTGCTCGGGGCCATCGCGGTCCTCTGCTCGAGCTTCACCACCTCGTTCGTCTCGGCCTTCATCTGCGCGGCGCTCTGGGTGTCGGGCCACCTCTCCACGGAGTTCCTGCGGGTGGTGAGGAAGTCGACCCCGATCCGGCGGGCGCTCGGCGAGTTCGTCTACTACGTGCTCCCCAACCTCGAGCGGTTCAACTTCAAGTACCAGGCCACCTATGACCTGATGATCAGCGAGCGTGCGCTCCTGACCGTGGTGCTCTTCGGGCTGGCGTACTCCGCGGCAGCCCTCCTCGCAGCGGTGCTGGTCTTCAGCCGGCGCGACTTCCGCTGACGACCCGGGGAGACCGGGCATGCCGTTCACCGAACCGGCCTTCCTCTTCTTCTTCCTCCCGGCGACCCTGGCGGCGTACCACCTCCTCCCCGGGCGCGCGAAGAACCCCCTGCTGACGGCGGCGAGCCTCCTCTTCTACGCCGTGGGGGAGTGGCGCTTCGTCCCGTGGCTGCTCGGGTCGACCCTGGCCACCTACGCGGTGGCTCGCGGGCTGGAGGCCTGGCGGGGCAGGCCGGTGACCGTGCCGCTGCTCGCGCTGGGAGTGGTGACCGACCTGGGGCTGCTGGCCTGGTTCAAGTACGCCGGGTTCTTCGCCCGGGCCGTGGACGGCCTCGCCGGGGTGCTCGGCGCTCCGCTGCTGCCGGTGCCCGCAGTGGTACTCCCGCTGGGCATCAGCTTCTTCACCTTCCACAAGATCTCGTACAAGGTCGACGTCTACCGGGGCACCGCCGCGGTGCGGAAGAACCCCCTCGACCTCCTCCTCTACATCCTCTTCTTTCCCCAGCTCATCGCCGGGCCCATCGTCCGCTATCACGACATCGCGGAGGAGCTGGTCGAGCGCCATCCTCGCCTCGCCGACCTCGCCGAGGGCGTGCGCCGGTTCGGGGTGGGTCTGGCCAAGAAGATGCTGGTCGCCAACACTGTGGCCACGGTGGCCGACGCGGCCTTCGCGCTGGAGCCGTCGCGGCTCTCCACCGGCGCGGCCTGGCTGGGCATCGTCTGCTACACGCTCCAGATCTACTTCGACTTCTCCGGCTACTCCGACATGGCGATCGGTCTCGCACGAATGTTCGGGTTCCGGTTCCTGGAGAACTTCGACTACCCGTACACCGCCCGGTCGATCACCGAGTTCTGGCGGCGGTGGCACCTCTCGCTCTCCCGCTGGTTCCGGGACTACCTCTACCTCCCGCTGGGCGGGAACCGCCGTGGCCCGCTCCGGACCTACCTGAACCTGGCGGTGGTGTTCCTGCTCTGCGGCCTGTGGCATGGCGCGAGCTGGACCTTCGTGGTCTGGGGCGCGTACCACGGAGCGCTCCTCATCCTCGAGCGGGCCGGGTGGGGCGAGCGCCTGAACCGGCTTCCGGAGTGGCTGCAGCACGTCTCGACGCTGCTCCTGGTCGCCATGGGATGGGTGCTCTTCCGGGCCGACACCCTGACCCAGGCCGGGGTGTACTTCCGGGCGCTCGCCGGGGCCGGGGCCAACGACGGGCCGTTCGAGACGCTCTCCCTGCTCACCCCCGGAGTCGCGCTGGCGCTCACCGCGGGGCTCATCGGGTCGGCCCCGACCGTCGCGGAGCTGGCCGCCCGGGGACGGCAGTCGCTCGGGTCTCGCTCGGCCGCGGTGCTCGGCTGGGCCGGCAACGGGGCCGTCCTGGCGCTCCTGGTCCTCTCGGTGCTCCAGGTCGCCTCCGGCACGTACAACCCCTTCATCTACTTCCGGTTCTGACCCCGTGGCCTCCGACCTCGACAGCTCCGTCCCCGAGTCTCCGCCGCGGAGCGCGGACCGCGTCCTGGTCCTCGCGTTCCTGGCCTGCATCGCGCTGCCGGGCCTCCTCACGCCGCTCGGGGTGGGGCGGTCCGATCCCTCCCGCAACGGAGAGGCGCTGGTGAGCGCGCCCGTGCTGCGAGGCCCGCGGGGGATCGGGAGCTGGCTGGAAGCATGCCAGGCCTGGCTCCGGGTCAGCTTCGGTCTACGACAGACGATGATTGGCTGGGACGCGGGGCTGAAGATGCGCCTCGCCCTCAGCGCCAGCGTCGGCTCGCCGGTGACGCTCGGCCGTGAGGGCTGGCTCTTCTACCTGGTGCGTCGGGGAACGCAGGGAGTCCGCCCGGAGCTGGACTTCACGCAGGACGAGCTCGAACGATGGGCCGGCTGGCTCGAGTCGCGCCAGCGCTGGCTCGCCGAGCGCGGGGTGGACTTCGTGCTGGTGGTCGCGCCGAACAAGGAGACCATCTACCCCGATCTCCTCCCGGGGGAGCTCGCCGCGGCACGGCCCCGCTCCCGGATGGACGTGCTGCTGGACCGTCTTCGCGCCGGCGGGAAGGTCCAGGTGGTGGACGTGCGGCCCGCGCTCCGGGAGGCACGCCGCGAGGGCTCGCCATTCCGCAGCTGGCCGCTCTACTACCGGACCGACAGCCACTGGAACGAGCTGGGGGCACTCCTCGCCACCCGCGCCGTGCTCGGCGAGCTCAAGCCGCGCTTCCCCGGCCTCGACGTGCCGGCGGACCGGGACATCGCGCTCGCCAGCGAGGCCACCGGCGCCGGGGACCTGGCGCGGATGCAGGGCCTGCAGGGACAGCTCTCCGACGTGCGGGTCCGGGCCACCGTCCAGGGCCGGCGGTGCAGCTTCGACCTCGGCGGGGGCACCTTCTCCCAGGGCGTGGAGACTCCGCTCTTCAGCGAGAAGAGACTGCAGTGTCCCGGAGCGCCCATCCGCCGCGCCCTCGTCCTCCACGACTCGATGATGATCGGCATGCTGCCGGCGCTCGCGCCCGCCTTCGAGCGGTCCGTCTGGCGGCTGAGCACGTCGCTGGAGCAGGGGCTCGTCGAGCAGGAGAAGCCGGACCTGGTCCTGCTCGAGTTCGTGGAACGCACGCTCTGGGAAGGCACACCGAGCTCGACATGAGCGGCCATGCGGGCATCCCGGTCGAGGAGGCGGCACCGCCCTTGCCGGCCGTGTCGGCGCTGGAGCGCATCCGGGACCGGGTGCAGGCCTGGGCCGGCCCGCTTCTGCTGCTCGCCGCCTGGGCGCTGTTCTTCGCGCCACAGCTCGTCTCGAGCGGGGTGCCCTTCTACCGGGACCATCTGGTCACCAACATCCCGCTCCGGGCCTACGTCCGCGACCGGCTCCTCTCCGGCCAGCTCCCCCAGTGGTACCCGTACGAGTCGCTGGGCGTGCCGGTGATCGGGCAGATCGCGCTGGCGACCTTCCATCCCTTCACCTTCCTCTTCCTCCCGCTCGAGCCCGCGTCCGCCGAGAAGGCCTCCATCCTCGGGGCTTTCCTGCTCGCGCTGCTCGGCGCGTACGCGCTCTGCCGCGCCCTGGGCGCGGGCCGTCTGCCGGCGGTGGTCGGCGCCATGGCGTACGGCCTCGGCGGGTACGTGCAGGGCGTCTCCTCCATCCTGGCCTACACCCTGAGCGCCTCCGCGCTGCCCTGGATGGCCACCGGAGCGGTCCGGGTGGTGACCTCGAGCCGGTGGAGGGATGCAGCGCTCCTCGGCCTGGGCTGGGGGCTGCTGTTCCTCTCCGGCGATGCGGTCAGCTTCCTCCTCTCCGGGCTCCTGGTGCTCGGCCTCCTCGTCGCACGGCCCTCACGGCGGGGCCTGCTGCTCGCGGCCGTGGGAGGAGGGATCGCCACGCTCCTCGCCGGGGTCGAGCTGTTGCCATCGACGGTGGTGGCCGCCGACTCGGTGCGGGCGGTGGGAACCCCCTCGCCGCTGCTGAACGTTCGCTGGGCGCTCCACCCGCTGCGCCTCCCCGAGCTGATCGTCCCCGGGTGGCTCCCCGACGGAGCACGCTCCCGGCTGGTGGCGGAGCTCTTCCACGACGGCACCGCCACCTTCAGCACCTCGGTGTTCGCCGGGGGGATCGTGCTCGCCCTCGCCCTCGGGGGGATGCGGGCGGCTCCCCGGGTGCACCGGGCCTTCCTCGCGATGGGCGCGCTCGGGGCCTGGATGGCGCTCGGTCAGCACGGCGGACTGCTCCCCCTGCTGCAGCGGCTTCTTCCCTTGCTGACCCGGTTCCGCTACCCGGAGCGCTACCTGGTGTGGACCTTCCTCGCGATCGCCGTGGCCGCCGCGCTCGGGACGGACCGGGCACGGCTCCGGCCGGACCGATGGTGGAGGCCCCTGCTCGTCGCCGGGGTCGCCGGTGCGGTGCTGGCGGCGGTCGCCGCGAACGTCAGCGTCTCCGAGCTGCTCTTCCGGGCGCGGGGGCATCCGCTCGCGTCGGCTGACCGGATCCGGGAAACGGTGGACCTCGCCTGGTCCCTGGGGCTCGCCTTCAGCGCGGGGGCGCTGCTCGCGGCCGCGGCCCTTCTCCGTGCTGCCCGGACCCGCCCCTGGCTGATGCCGGCGCTGCCGGTGCTGGTCCTGGTCGAGCTCTGGCACGGCAACGGCGGCCACTTCCCGCTCGCGGACCGGGCGCTCGTCGGCGCGCAGAATTCCTTCGTCCAGGCCATCCGTCGCGATGCGCCGGGGCTTCCCCGGGTGTTCCACGTCGGCGAGCCGGCGTTCCGGGTGAGCCTGGGTGGGCCGGAGCGGCAGGGGTGGATCCTGGGGATGCAGCACCTGCTCCGCTCCGACGTCGCCGGGCTCTACGGCATCGCGAGCCTCGACTCGAACCTGGGCGCGCTGTCGGTTCGCCACGCTCTGCTGCTGGGGGCTCCCGGACGCCAGGCCGCTCTCGCCCCGCTGCTCGCAGTGCCGTTCCGGATCGACCTCGGCAACGCACCGCCCGGGGGACAGGTCCTGGCCCGTGAGCCTGGGCTCGGCCTGGTCCTCTCCCGCGTCGAGGCCGGCCCGCGGGCCTTCTTCTCCGCGACCGCGTCCGCGCGGAACCCCGCAGATGCCGAGCGCTGGCTCGCCGAGAATCCGGCGTCCGGGGCGAGCCTGGTCTGGGAGGACGGCCCGACGCTCTCCCGGGCCGAGGGCGAGGTGCGCTGGGTGGAGGACGTGCCGGAGCGGGTGGTGTTCCGGACCCGGACCGATCGACCGACCGCGCTGGTGCTCGCGGACGAGTGGGCACCGGGCTGGACCGCGGCCGTGGATGGCGCCCCGGTGCCGGTGCGGCCTACGCTCCTCACCCTCCGGGGCGTGGAGCTTCCTCCCGGCGAGCACACGGTCCAGTTCGAGTACCGCACGCCACGCCTCCTGCCCGGACTGGTGGCCGGCTGCACGGGTCTGCTCCTCGCGCTGGTCCTGCTCGGGCTGGACCGTCTCCGCCGTCCGCGTCCGGTGAGCGCATGAGCTCCGTCCTGCTGATGGTCAACCTCGGGGTGCTCGGGCTCGTGGTGGGAAGCTTCCTCAATGTGGTCGTCGCGCGAGTCCCCGCGGGTGAATCCATCGTCCACCCGGGCTCGCGCTGTCCCCGGTGCGGGCACGCGCTGAGCTGGTACGAGAACGTTCCCCTCCTCTCCTGGGTCGCGCTCCGGGGCCGTTGCCGCGCCTGCCGGACGCCGATCTCCCTGCGCTATCCGGCCGTGGAGCTCCTCACCGCGCTCCTCTTCCTCGCCGCGGGCTGGGTGTTCGGCTGGAGCGTGGAGCTGCTCCGGGCGCTGCTCCTGGTCGGGTTCCTGGTGCCGCTGGCCCTCATCGACCTCGAGCACTGGATCGTCCCGGTCGCCGTGACCGTCCTCGGGACCGCGGCGGGGCTCCTGAGCTCGCTGCCACTCGGGTTGCCGGTGCTCGAGGAGTGTGCGATCGGCGCCGCCGCCGGCTTCCTCGTCTTCTGGGCCCTGGAGCCGGTCTCGCTCTTCCTGGTGGTGAAGGTGCTCCGGCCGCTGCTGCGCATGCTCCGGGCGGTGGTCGCCCGGGCCCGCGGAGAGTCGCCGCCCGAGCCCGAGCCGGATCCGACGGAGGCGTTCGGCGCCGGGGACAAGTGGATCATGCTCCTCGTGGGGAGCTACCTCGGCTGGCGGCCGCTCTTCGGGGTCCTGCTCCTCAGCGCCGTGCAGGGCGCGCTGGTGGGCACGACGCTGCTCCTGCTCCAGGGTCGCGCCGGCTCCGCGCCTCCCCCGCCGGGCGCTCCGGCCACCGAGGACGGCTGGGAGCCCGAGGCCAGCGCGCTGCCCTACGGCCCGTGGATCGCCCTGGCCGCTCTGGAGATCGTCTTCCTCGGGACGTGGCTCGCCGAGTCGTTCCCCTCGCCGCTGGTGGCGCTGCTCACCGGGCAGCCCTGGGTCCCCCAGTGAGCGTGTCGGCGTCAGGGTCGGCCGTGCTCGCGACCGGGGCGGCGATCTCGGATGACATCCGTCCCCGGATCCGGGTCATCGCGGCGACGCTCGCCGCGGGCCTCACGGCGGGCGCGGTGGCCGCGCTGCTGGCGCTGATGCCGATGAACGATCCGGACCTCTTCTGGCATCTCGCCGTGGGCCGGTACATCTGGGCGCACCACCGGCTCCCCAGCACCAATCTGTGGTCCTTCACCGCGCCCGACCACCCGTTCCTGGCGAGCTCCTGGCTCTTCGACCTCGCCCTCGAACGGCTTCATGCGCTCGGTGGCCTGCTGGCCGTGCACCTGGCCACGGCAGCCGCGGTGGGCGTGGCGTTCGCCGTGCTGGTCCTCGCAGTCCGGGCGCGCGGGGCGAGCCTGCCCTGGGCGCTCGGCACCGCGGTGACCCTCGCGCTGGGGTCCGAGTCCCGCTTCACCCCGCGGCCGCAGGTCGCCAGCTATGTCCTGCTCGCGCTGCTCTCCCTGCTGCTGGTCCGCGACCGGGCCGGTGCTCGGCGGCGCTGGCTCCTGGGGGTGCCGGCGCTTCTCGCCCTCTGGGCCAACCTCCACGCCGGGGTGGTGTTCGGGCTGGCCCTGGTGGGCTTTCACCTCGTCGGCGAGCTTCTCCGAGGATGGCCGGGGCTCGGCGCGGCCGGGCAACGCGGGCTGCTCCTGCGCTGCGTCGCCGCCGGTTCGGTGTGCCTCCTCGCGGTGTTCCTCAACCCGGGCGGCCCGGATCTGATCCGCTACGCGCTGTTCCACGTCTCCGAGGTGGGCTCGGTGGTGAGGCTCGGAGAGTTCGAGAGCCCGACCCTGCACGATCGCCCGGTCTTCTGGGCGGTGCTGGTGGGGACACCGCTCCTTCTCCTCGCCGCACGCAAGGAGACGCGAGTGCCCGAGTGGTTGGGCTGGCTCGCCTTCGGCGTCCTGGCCTGCCGGGCGATGCGGCTCATCCCCGAGTTCTTCCTGGTGGTGGGCCCCTCGCTCGGGTGGGCCGCGGAGCGCGGCTTCCGGCGGCTCGCCGTCGGGCGCGTGCGGCCGGTCATCGCCGGGCTGTTTCCGGTGCTTCTTCCCCTCGGGGCGCTGGCCGTCCTCCCGGTGCCGCCGGCGCACCTGCTTCGCCGCATCCACCTGGGGCTGGACCCGTACCGGAACGCGGTGCGACCGGTGGCCCAGGCCCGCCAGTGGGGTCTCTCCGGTCGGGTGTTCGCGGGCTGGGACGCCACCGGGCTGGTGGAGTGGGCTCTGCCCGAGGCCCAGGTCCAGGTCGATCCGAGACTTCTCGCGTACCCTCCCGAGGTCTTCCACGCGCTCGAGCAGGCGGAGGATTCGCAGGGGGCCTTCGACGCCTACGTCGACCGCTGGGAGATCGGCTGGGCGGTGCGGACCCAGCAGCGGCTGCGCTTCACCGGCGCTGGGCTCTTCAGCCCGCAGCGCTGGGCGGTGGTGTTCTGGGACGAGGGCGGGCAGCTCCTCGTCCGCCGGGACGTGCCGCGCTTCGCGGAGCTGGTCCGGACGGAGGAGTTCCAGGAGTTCCTTCCGGCCACCCCCGTGCTGGAGAGCTGGAGGACGCTCCGGGGTCCGCGGCGTGCCCGCTGGCTCGACGAGGCGCGGAGGCTCGGGTCCACCTCGCCGCTGCTGGTGGACGCCCACGCCGCGCTGTGCCTGGAGAGCGCACGCACCGGTGACCTCGCGTCCGCGAGCCGGGAGTGCACCATCGCCGCAGAGGCCGCGGACGAGCGGTACTGGACTCACCCGACACCGGGGGGCCTGCGCTCGCAGAATGCGGCCATCGCCCATCTGATCCTCGCCACCGAGATCACCCGCCACGCCGCGACCCAGCCGGTGGACCCGCTCCTCACCCGCGCCGTGGAGCTCGCGCCCCGGAGCGCCGACGTCTGGGCAGGGAAAGGCACCGTGCTGCTGGACCGGGGCGATGGAGCAGGCGCGGTGAACGCCTTCCAGCGGGCGCTCGAGCTGGATCCGTCCCATCGGGCGGCGAGCGAGGGGCTTCTGCGCGCGCAGACGCTGGTCCGAGGAGGGAGCCGATGAAGCTGCGCATCGTGGCCATCTCCTTTCTGCTGGCGGTGCTGGCCACGGGCATCACCTGGCTGTCCTTCCAGCCGGTGATGCTGCGCCTGGTGGAGGCGCTGCGGCTGGCGGCACCGGCGGGAAGCCCGTCCCGGCGCGTGCTGGAGACGGCGCAGGGGTTCCTCCCGCTCTACCTGGGCCTGGACCTCCTCATCCTGGTCCTGGTGGGCTTCGGGGTCCTCTACTTCACCGTCGCCCGTCCGCTGGGAGCGGTCGAGCGCGAGATGCGGGGCCTCGAGCGTCTGGAGTGGACGCCGGAGGAGGGGAGCGGAGGCCCGCTCCTGAGCCGGTTCCAGGCGAGCCTCCGCCGGACGGCCGCGGCGCTCGCTGCGGAGCGCGCGCTCACCCGCCGTCAGCTCGAGGATCTGGCGGCGGCCAACGAGCGCCTCACCCGGGCACAGGCCGAGCTCGTCGCCAGCGAGCGGCTGGCCACGGTGGGCAGGCTTGCCGCCGGTGTGGCGCACGAGATCGGCAACCCGCTCTCCGGGGTGCTCGGCTGGCTCAGCGTGGCGCAGTCGCGGAGCGCCGCCGACGCGGAGCTGTCCGGATACCTCCGGGAGCTCGAGTCGGAGGTGCGTCGGATCGACGGCATCGTCCGCAGCTTGCTCGACCTCGGCCGCCCGGCGCGTCCGCAGCTCGGGCCGGTGCCGCTCGCCGAGCTGATCCGGAACGCCGCCCGTCTGGTCAGCTCGGGCCCCGAGTTCCGGGAGGTGACCGTTCAGACGGAGGTGGACCCCGAGGTGGTCGCCCTCGCCGACGCAGGGCCCCTCAGCCAGGTGGTCATCAACCTCCTGATCAACGCCGCCCAGGCCATCGGCGGGCCGGGGACCATCCAGGTGGTGGGTGGGGCCGAGGCGGGGCGAGTGCGCATCGAGGTCCTGGACTCCGGTCCAGGGGTCCCCGCCGAGCTACGAGATCGCATCTTCGAGCCGTTCTTCACCACGAAGTCGGGTGGCAAGGGGACCGGGCTCGGCCTCGCGGTGAGCCAGCACCTGATGCGGGCGATGTCGGGAGACATCTCCGTGGGCGAGTCCCCCCACGGCGGAGGAAAATTTACCGTCAGCTTGCCGGCCGCGTGACGGCGGTCTCGAGACTCGCCAGAGCGCTCCGACGTGGGAGAATGCTCCGGCACCCCGATGTCCATCCTCCGTTCGGTCCTCGTCGCTGACGACGAGGCGTCGCTGCGTCACGTGCTCACGCTGGTCCTGCAGCAGCAGGGCTACGAGGTGCGCGCGGTCAGCAACGGCGAGGAAGCCCTGGCCGAGCTGGAGACCCGCGACTACGACGCCGTCATCTCCGACGTGCGGATGCCGCGGGTGGACGGGCTCACGGTGCTGCGCAAGGCGCTGGGCCGCCAGCCGGACCTCACCTTCGTGGTGATGAGCGCCTACGGCCAGCCGGACGCGGCGCTCGAGGCGGTGGCAGCCGGGGCGTTCGACTACGTCAGCAAGCCGTTCAAGCCGGAGGAGGTCGTCCTCGTCCTGAAGAAGGCCGAGGAGCGCCGGCGGCTGGTCAGCGAGAACCGGCGCCTGCGGCGCTCGGGCGCCGAGCGGGGGCCACTGGACCGCATCGTGGGAAGCTCCGAGGCGGTCAAGCAGCTGCACAAGCAGATCCTCAAGGTGGCCCCGGTCTCCTCCACCGTGCTCATCACCGGGGAGAGCGGGACCGGGAAGGAGCTCGTCGCCCGGGCGCTCCACGAGCTCAGTCCCCGCGCGGCGATGCCCTTCGTCCCGGTGAACTGCGGGGCCATCCCTCCGGGGCTGGTGGAATCCGAGCTCTTCGGTCATGCCCGGGGGGCCTTCACCGACGCACGAACCGCCAAGCGCGGTCTGTTCGCCGAGGCGGACGGAGGAACGCTCCTCCTCGACGAGGCCGGTGAGCTTCCCCCACCGGCGCAGATCAAGCTGCTGCGCTTCCTCCAGGAGGGCGAGATCCGGGCCGTGGGAGAGAACCGCTCGGAGCGGGTGGACGTGCGCGTCCTCGCCGCCACCCACCGCGACCTGGGCAAGCTGGTGGAGAAGGGAGAGTTCCGCGAGGACCTCTACTACCGGCTCAACGTGGTGAACCTCACCATCCCGCCGCTGCGGGCGCGGCGGGAGGACGTGCTCCAGCTGGCGCGGGCCTTCCTTCTCCGCTTCAACCGCGAGCTGAACCGCCAGACGCCGGTCACCGGGTTCGAGCCCGGGGCGGAGGAGCTGCTGGCCTCGTACTCCTGGCCGGGAAACGTCCGCGAGCTGGAGAACGCCATCGAGCGGGCGGTGCTCCTCGCCGAGGGAAGCCTGGTGCAGGTGCAGACCCTGCCCGAGCGGATCTGGTCCACGCCGCGGCCGGCAGAGCGGGCGGCGCCGGCAGACTCCGCGAGCCAGGAGGACCTCTCGCTCAAGCGCGCCATGCGCGCACTGGAAGAGCGCTACATCCGTGCAGCACTGCGTCGCACCCGGGGGAATCGCACCCGGGCCTCGGAGCTGCTGGAGATCAGCCACCGGGCGCTGCTCTACAAGATCAAGGAGTACGGGATCGACGCGGATGCAGAGGGCGAGCTGGGATGAGGCACGCCGGACCCACTCTCCTGGGCGTACACAGACCCCTCAATGACGCATCAAACAGGGATGTAAGAGCAGAACCCACGAATTGCGTAGCCGCGGATTTCGCGGGGATACTTGCCGCTCGCGGTGCATTCCCGGAGGGCGCGATGGCGCGCGGCAAACGCAACGACGTCCAGCGTCTGCGTGAGGAACAACTGATGTCCAAGGCCGAGCTGGCCCGCCGCGCGGGCGTCTCGGTGCTCACCATCGACCGCGTCGAGCGCGGCGCCGAGTGCCGGGTGGATACCAAGCGGAAGATCATCCTCGCCCTGGGCTTCACCGTGGGGGACCGCCGCAAGGTCTTCCCCGACGGCTCGACCGAAGGAGCCCGGTGATGGCAAAGGGCAAGCTCGCCATCGGCCTCGACATTGGCTCGACGTCGGTGAAGATGATCCAGCTCAAGGAGACGCGGCGCCGCGGCGAGGTGATCTACTCGTTGCAGAACTTCGGGATGAAGCCGCTGCCTCCCGAGGCCATCGTCGACAACGCGCTGATGAACTCCACGGCCATCGTGCAGGCCATCCAGGAGCTCATCGGCGAGCTGCGGATCAAGCAGAAGGAGACGGCGATCAGCGTCTCCGGTCACTCGGTGATCATCAAGAAGATCCAGATGCCGCAGATGTCCTCGGCGGAGCTGGACGAGTCCATCCAGTGGGAGGCGGAGCAGTACATCCCCTTCGACGTGAAGGACGTGAACATCGACACCCAGATCCTCTCCACCGAGGGGTCCGCCGCCACCGGCCAGATGGACGTGCTCCTGGTCGCGGCGAAGAAGGACATGATCAACGACTACACCACCGTGGTCACCGAGGCGGGCCTGCTCCCGGTGGTGGTGGACATCGACTCCTTCGCCGTCCAGAACATGTTCAGCGCCAACTACGAGAGCGCGGACGCCGAGACGGTGGTGCTGATCAACGCCGGCGCCTCGGTGGTGAACATCAACATCCTCGACCGCGGGGTGACGGTCTTCACCCGCGACGTGACCATCGGCGGCAACCAGTTCACCGAGGAGATCCAGAAGCAGCTCAACGTCTCCTACGAGGAGGCGGAGGCGCTGAAGATCGGCGGCGGGCGGAGCGAGTCCGATGCCGTGGTTCCCCAGGAGGTCGAGCGGGTGATGGCCGGGGTGGCCGAGCAGGTCGCCGGCGAGATCCAGCGTTCGCTCGACTTCTACGCCGGCACCGCCGCGGACACGAAGTTCTCCAAGGTCTACCTCTCCGGCGGCACGGCGAAGATCCCGGCGCTGTTCAAGACCATCGAGGCGCGAGTGGGCGTGCCGGTGGAGATCGCGAACCCGTTCAAGAACGTCATCATCGACAGCCGTCGCTTCGATCCGGGATTCATCATGGACGTCGCGCCGATGGCGGCGGTGGCGGTCGGGCTGGCCCTGCGCCGGCCCGGGGACAAGCTGGTGTGAGGAGGATGCGGCGATGATGATCCACATCAACCTCCTCCCCGTTCGGCAGGAGAAGAAGCGCGAGGTCGGACGCCAGTTCCTGGTGGTCGTGGGCGGGGCGCTGTTCATCACCCTGCTGGGGAACTGGCTCTGGTACGACAGCCTTGCCTCCGAGGAGAAGAAGAATGCCCAGCGGATGGCCGCGACCCAGGCCCGCATCGCCGAGCTGGAGAAGGTGATCGGCGAGGTCGACAAGATCAACGCCCGGAAGAAGGACGTCCAGGCGAAGCTGGCGATCCTCGCCGACCTGCGCAAGCAGCGTACCGGCCCGGTGCGGATGCTCGACGCGCTCTCCACCGCCATCCCGAAGAAGGTCTGGCTCACCGGCTTCGACGAGAAGTCGGGCGCGGTGAAGATGACCGGGCGCGCGGTCAGTCACGAGGACGTGGCGGAGTTCATGCGCGGCCTGCAGAGCATCGTCTGGACGCCTCGGGGGATGGGCCGGCTCATCGAGCAGAAGCGTGACGCGCCCAACGTCCGGGTCGAGCTGGTGGGCGGCGAGGGCGCGGTGGACGACTTCCCGATCAAGTCCATCTCCAACTTCTTCACCCGCGTGGACCTCAAGAGGGCCGAGTCGAAGGCGGCGGCCGCGGGGGCCGGCAGCGGCTCGCCACGCATCGTGGAGTTCGAGATCAACATGACCTCGAACTACGCCATCTAGGACCACCATGGACGAGATCATCGACAAGGTCCTGAAGGCGCCTCCCCTCCAGCGGTGGGGCGGCCTGGCCGCGCTGCTGGTCCTGCTCACCATCCTCAACTTCTTCCTCGTCGTCCGCCCCGAGCTGGCGACGCTGGAGAACCAGGCCGCGCAGCAGCGCGTGCTCGACTCGCAGCTGCAAGAGAAGTCGGAGATCGCTCAGAACCTCAACGAGCGCCGCCGGGAAATGGACGTCCTCCAGCAGAAGCTGGACGAGGCGCTCGCGGAGCTGCCCGAGGCGGCGGACCTCGACGAGCTACTCGCCCAGCTGAATGAGATCGGCCGCAAGAGCGGGCTGGAGCTCTCCGCGATCGAGCCAGCCCCCGAGGAGTCCGCGCAGATCTACGTCAAGATCCCGATCAAGATGGCGCTCACCGGGAACTACCACGAGATCGCCATGTTCCTGCAGTCGCTGGCGAACCTCCGGCGCATCGTCAACGTCAACAACATCCAGCTCGGTTCGCCCACCCTGAAGGCGGAGAAGGTGGTCCTCAACTCCTCCTTCGTCGCGACCACCTTCCGTTTCCTCGACCCCAAGGCGGCCGCGGCGGAGAAGAAGAAGGCGACCCCGCAATGAGCTCGCGCATCTTCCAGCTCGCCGTGGTCGTCGCCGCGCTGGCGCTCGCCGCCGGCTGCGGCGGAAGCAGCGCCCCGCCTCCGACGCCCGCCCAGCAGGCGAAGGCTGCGGTGGCGAAGCCGCCTTCGGCTGCGGAGCCCGCGGCCCCCGCGGCCCCGACCTACGTCTACAACCCCATCGGGAAGCGGGACCCGTTCCGCAGCCCCGAGGCCGAGCCGGCAGCTCAGGCGGCGCTGGCCAACACCGCCTGCACCGAGCCCCTCTGCCGCTTCGACATCGATCAGCTCACGCTGGTCGCGGTCGTCAGCGGTGATGCGAACCCCCTGGCCATGGTCCAGGACCCGGCGGGGCGCGGCTACTTCGTTCGCCGCAACACCCGGGTGGGCCGGCAGGGCGGAAAGGTCACCCAGATCATGAGCGACGCGGTGGTCATCACCGAGTACTTCACCACTCCCGACGGGAAGACCACCGCCAACCCCGTCACCCTGGCCATCAAGACCGAGCGGCCTCCCGAGCAAGAGACCGACCTCGCGACCGGGAAATCGTATTGAGGCCCGCGTGGAGAGCCCCGTGATGCGCACCAAGAGCGCCGTACTCCTCATCGGCTGGCTGGCGACCCTCGCCGCGAGCCCGTCCCTGTCGGCGGAATCCAACGTGCTCCGCGAGGTTCGCCTCGAGGGCACGCCGTCCGGCGCCCGGGTGGTGGTGACCGGCAGCCGCGCGCCGATCTTCACCGTCTTCCGCCTCGGCGGCCCGGACCGGCTGGTCATCGACGTGACCTCCGCGGACGCGACCTCCATCCGAGGAGCGCGTGAGGGTCAGGGACCGATCGCCGGGATCAACGTGTCGCAGTTCACCGATTCCACGAGCAGCGTGGGTCGGGTGCTGGTCACCCTCAAGAGCGCGAAGAGCTACGACGTCAAGGCGGACGGGAACCTCCTCCTCATCTCGGTGGTGGGGGAGGGCGCGAGCAGCGCGCCTGTCGCGGCGGCGCCCGCGGCCTCACCCGCGGCTCCCGCCCCCGCCACCGTAGCGGTCGCCTCCGCGGCTCCTCCGCCCGCGACCTCGGCGAGCGCCGCCGCCGCGGCCCAGCCCGCGAGCGCCGACGTGGTCACGGTGGCCCAGGATTCCCGCCAGGTGAAGAGCCCGGCCCGCCGTCTCACCGCGGCCCGCGTCCAGGGGAACACCTTGCAGCTCTCCTTCGACGGAGACGTTCGCGGCTACGAGCTGCTCCGGCTCACCGGCCCGAGCCGCCTCGCGCTCGACCTTCCCGGGGTGAAGCTGGCCACCTCGGTGCGCAAGGGCGCCGGCCCCTTCGGCACGCTGCGCGCCGGGGCGCACCCGGACAAGGTGCGGCTGGTGGTGGACGTGGACTCCGGCCTCGAGGGGCGGGTGGCATACGTCCGCAACGGCCTCCGCTGGACCGTCGCCGCCCCTGCGCCTGCCTCCCCCGCGGTGGCCTCCGCCGCGCCGGCAGCCACCTCCCACGGCAAGAGCGACCTTCAGGACGGCGAGGTGGAGATCGACGGGAAGCGAGTGGTGACCGCCGCGGCCGCCGTCCCGGAGAGCCGACAGGGCTCCGCGGAGATGCTCGACCTCGGCTTCGTCGAGTCGTCGCGGGGTGGGCGGATCCAGATCAAGCTCAGCCGCGCCGCGGAGTTCCAGGTGTCGCGTCCGGACGATCGCGGGGCGGTCCTCACCCTCACCGGGGTAAAGCTGCCGAAGCGGCTGGAGCGCAGCCTCGACACCTCGGCGCTGGAGACGCCGATCAAGATGATCAGCACCTTCGGCGTCCCCGGTGACGGCCAGAGGGTCAGAGTGGTGGTCGCCGCGGACGGGGTGCTCACCGAGCGCGCCGAGCGCGTGGCGGACGGGCTGGTCTGGCACCTGGAGGCGAAGGGAACCCGGACCGAGGAGGTCGCGGTCTCCAACCGCACCGCCGGATTCACCACCGAGCCCGCCGTGGTGACCGCGCAGAGCGTGACCGGTCGGACCCGCTACGTGGGGAAGAAGGTCTCCTTCGAGTTCAAGGACATCGACATCCACAACCTGCTCCGGGTCATCGCCGAGGTGAGCAAGAAGAACATCGTCGTCGCCGACGACGTGTCCGGGAAGATCACCATCCGCCTCCGGAACGTTCCCTGGGACCAGGCCCTCGACATCATCCTGTCCAGCAAGGGCCTGGGGAAGGAAGAGGTCGGGGACATCATCCGCGTCGCGCCGCTGAAGACCCTCGAGGAGGAGGCGCGGTCTCGCGAGGAGCGGAAGAAGGCCATGCGCCGCCAGGAGGACCTGGTGGTGCAGCTCATCCCGGTCAACTACGCCGCGGCCGACCAGATGGCGAGCCGGGTGAAGGACGTGCTCACCGAGCGTGGCACCGTGGCCGTGGATGCCCGGACCAACACCCTGGTGGTCCGCGACATCGGCAGCAACATCGGCAAGGCACGGGGCCTGGTGGAGAAGCTCGACTCCATGACTCCCCAGGTCCTGATCGAGAGCCGCATCGTGGAGGCGAGCACCAGCTTCTCGCGCTCCATCGGCGTCCAGTGGGGCGGCTTCGGCCAGGCCGCACCGGCGAGCGGCAACGCCACCGGGCTGAACTTCCCCAACACGGTGCGAGTGACGGGAGGCTCCGACATCGGGACCGCGTCGGCGACCGGTGTCTCCGGCGCGCCGAACTTCGCGGTCAACCTGCCGGCCGCCGTGGGCGCCGGGGCCGGCGGTGCGCTCGGCTTCACCTTCGGCTCTGCCAACAACGCGCTCCAGCTCAACCTCCGCCTCTCCGCGGCGGAGAGCAACGGCACGGTGAAGACCATCAGCGCCCCGAAGGTGACCACGCTCCAGAACCAGAAGGCGACGATCAGCCAGGGCGTGTCCATCCCCTTCAGCCAGGTGTCAGCACAGGGCGTGAACACGACCTTCGTCGAGGCCCGGCTCCAGCTGGACGTCACCCCGCACATCACCTCCGATGGCAGCGTGCTGATGGCCATCAGGGCCACCAACAACCAGCCCGATCCAGCGAACACCGGCGCGAACGGTCAGCCGGCGATCCAGAAGAAGGAGGCCGAGACCCAGGTGCTGGTGAAGGACGGTGACACCACGGTCATCGGTGGGATCTACGTCCGCCGCGGCTCGACCAACGAGGCCGGCGTGCCCTGGCTGATGAAGATCCCGATCCTCGGGTTCTTCTTCAAGACCAACACCGTCTCCGAGAACCGGCAGGAGCTCCTGATCTTCATCACCCCGCGCATCGTGACGCAGGCGGCGGCGGTCCGTCCCGTCGCCTCGGCGAGCGCGCCGGCTGGAGGTACCCAATGAAGCGCCGTCATCCACTCCTGCGGTTCGGCCTGCTGGCGGGCTTGCTGCTCACCGCGTGCTCGGCCGACCCGATGAACGTCATCATCCTCTCGGCCCGGGCGCCGGGCGACAAGTGCGAGTTCGACGACGACACGAAGTACGTCGCCGGCGGCTCGCTCGACATGCGTCGCTACATCGTGGGAACCGCACCGAACCAGCAGACCTTCTTCACGGGGCAGTACTACCAGGTCTTCTCCTGGGAAAATAACAACCAGGCGATCCAGACCTCGGTGAACGGACAGATCGTCGACGACGGATCGGGGAACTCCTTCATCGCCGACACGGCGGTCTACGACTACCAGTACAGCGACCCGAACGTCGCCTTCTCCAGCGAGAGTGCGAACCTCCGCGCGGTGATTCCAGCCCAGGCGGAGACGAAGGACAGCAGCGTCCCGGCAGACCTGATCCAGCCCGGGGCTCTCGCCGCCATCGATGCCAGCACTTCGCTCGACTCGGGCGCCGTCCAGACCCTGCTCGTCACCTTCCAGATCTTCGGCAAGCTCGCCGCCGGCACGTCGCAGCACACGAACAAGGTCAGCTTCCCGCTGAGCGTCTACCGGAGCGCTCCCAAGAACGACCCGCTCGACTGTCCCGCCCAGGGGCTGGTCATCAGCGGGGGAGTCTGCGGCATTCCCGGACGCGATCTCCCCCTCTCCTGCACCAAGCCCTAGCCGAGGCCTGCTCGATGGCCTTCCTGCCGCTGCTGGAGGAGGTGGTCCGCTCGGTGGATGGGGCCCTCGCCTGCTCGGTCATGGGCTTCGACGGCATCGCGGTGGAGAACTTCCAGGTGGACGCCGCATCGGACCTCGACGTGCAGTCCACCCTGATCGAGTACGCAGCGGTCCTCGGGCAGGTGAAGAACGCGGCGCAGCTGCTCAAGACCGGCGCGGTCACCGAGGTCAGCATCAACTCCGACCAGGTGCTCACGGTGATGCGCCTGGTGACCGAGGAGTACTTCGTCGTCCTCGCGCTGAAGGCCTCCGGCAACTACGGCAAGGGCCGCTACGCGCTCCGGATCGCCGCGCCGCGCATCCGCGCCGAGCTGTAGCACTTCGGGCGAAGCCCCTTCCCAGCCGGCCCACCTCGGAGTAAGGGGCAGCGGCCATGGCCGGTGTCATCGATACGTCCGAGTTCAGGAAGGGCCTGAAGATCGAGGTCGACGGAGAGCCCTACGAGATCATCGAGTTCCAGCACGTGAAGCCCGGAAA
>Ga0081540_1000817_pt1 | contig 28489 bp, 27 predicted proteins | sample TabmetS2T1R1_FD_71024 | JGI IMG/M metagenome (GOLD analysis project Ga0081540, IMG submission 71024) | Tabebuia heterophylla rhizosphere microbial communities from the University of Puerto Rico - S2T1R1 | ecosystem: Host-associated > Plants > Roots > Rhizosphere ...
CGAAATTAAAAAAGGCGATGCGAGCGCAAAGGCGTTGGACGTCAGCCCGACGGACGCCAATCTGTTGGACGCAGTTGTCAGATTGGTTCGGCTGCTCGAGTCGCCGTTTGAAATCAAGGTTCTCGCGCCGCTCATTACCAGGGAGATCGTTTTTCGGCTTTTGATGGGGGGGCAAAAGGCGCGCCTAGGCCACCTGGCTTTGGCAAGAGACGCTGGCCGCATTTCGAAGGCGATCGGGCATCTGCGCGAGAACTTTGCCCAGCAGCTCAAAATGGATAATATCGCGCGCGAACTAGGAATGAGCCTGTCCGGCTTCCATCATCATTTCAAATCAGTCACGGCGATGAGCCCATTGCAGTTTCAGAAGCAGATACGGCTGCAGGAGGCGCGCCGCCTGATGGTCATGGACGAACTCGATGCCAGTACGATCGGGTTTAAGGTCGGCTATGACAGCCCATCGCAGTTCAGCCGGGATTACCGCAAGATGTTCGGGCTCCCCCCCGGTGCTGATGCCGCACGTTTGCGCGGCTACACTGGGCCGCGTCGGAACGATGAGGGTGCCCTGCCGAGATAAGCGGCTCGGCGTTGAGCGCTTGCGATGCAGCTAATGGGATGGTCCCGCCGCGTTCCTGCCCCGCTAGTGCCGGAGACTGATGGGGGGCGCTATTCAGGAGCGCGCCCATGCGCAAGCGCCTGCCGTTCGAGAACTCGACAGCGGTTGTCGGCACAGAGTGCCCGGCTTCGGGGCTCCACCTCGCCCTCCGTCACCCTACGAACCGAACATCGAAGTCGGGAGTAACAACGGTGGCGCGGTTCGATGGACTCCGATCCTGCCTGCCTTCCGCGGACGGATGCGTCAGCTCATTCGTCATGGTCTGACTGCTGGAAGACGCGCCGACCGGCCTGGATCCGACACACCTCTTCGCGAAAACCATCTCCGCGATTGCCAGCAGTTGCGGTTCATGATGTCGCCGCGAGCGCCGTGCCGGCAAGGCCTCGGCGGGCCGGTCAGCCCGCAGACTTTTTCGGCATAGCGGCAGGCGCGCTGTGCGGCCTTGGGTCGCCCGGATCTGCAAGGAAGAAGTGGGTCAACGCATGGGCGGTTTGATGGGGTGCTTCTTCCGGAAAGAAGTGACCCGCATTCAGAACGGAACCCCGTGCATCGTGACTCATTCGTCGCCAGAGGCCGAGCGGCCCGCCGTCTCGATCATACCAAGTTCCAACCGGGCCGTTTGCGCTCCAGAGCGCCAGCAAGGGGCACGCAATGCGACGCCCGGCGCGGGCGTCCGCTGCGTCGTGGTCCCGGTCGATCGTGGCTGCAGCCCGGTACTCCTCGCAGATCGCGTGCACGTGCGCGGGGTCGCTCAGCGCTGCTATATAGGCCGCCCGGACCGCGGGATCGAACGTCTCCGGAGCCGAACCCCAGCCGCCGAGCGCATCGTCCACCACCGCGTCCGCGGCGCCACCGGGAGCCTCTCCTGCATCTCACGCCTGCCCTCGGGCTGCCGCCACCGCGACTCGCTCCGGAGTATTACCCACGGCGATGTCACATCACCGTTGTCCTGACCACCGCGATGTGACATCGCCGTGGTTGGCCCGCGCCAATGGCCGAGCAGGCTGCGAAAACCCCTGAGTCACACGGCACGCATGGGACGCAGGTTATGTGGACAGCGAGCAGGCGTAAGACGGCGGAGCCAAACCATGCCACCATCGCCGCTCAGGCCTCCCTGCCGGTCGCGCCGCTCACGCCTTGCCGCTCACGGATGCTCGCGGCTGGTACCGTCCGCGCCTACCAGCGCGGCAAACGCGACCGGGGTGACCGTGACCGCCGAGATCCGCGCGCTCATGGATGCTAGCTTTCCCGATCACTTTCCGAAGGCTTCGCGCAGCATCATCGAGAGCAGGCTGGGGTTGTCCCGCGTGGTGATGACGTGGCCGACCCGGCGGACGAAGCGGTCGTCCGTGACCTGGCGCACGATGGCGTCGGCCAGGTCGATCCGGGCGGTGAACCGGCCGGGCCCGTGTTCGGAGGTGAGGGAGTAGTCCGCACCGCCGGCAGCTCGTAGAGCCCAGAGGGCCGCAGGATCGTCCAGTCCGCGTCGCTGCGGGAGACCAGGTCCTCCATCCGGCGCATGTCGTCGTAGACGGTCTTGCCCAGCCGTTTGGTCACGTAGGGCTGCAGCACCCGGTTGAACAGGAACCCGCCGGTCGGCTCGTCCTCCCCGGTGACCGCGCCGGAACTGACCACGACCAGCCGCCGGACGTCGTGCCGCTTCATCGCGTCGAGCATGTGCTCCGCGCCGCGCGAGTAGACCTCGACCGGCGTCTAGCCGAACGGGACGCCGAGGGCCGACAGCACCGCGTCGCTGCCCTCGACCACGCCGTCCACCGCGTCGGCGTCCAGGACGTCCGCGCCGGCCACCCGGAGCCGCGGGTCCTGCACCGGAAACACTCCCGGCTGCCGGGTCACCGCGATGGTGTCGTAGCCTGCGGTCAGGCTCAGCCGGGTGAGCAGGCGCCCGGTCGGGCCGTTGGCGCCGAAGATGACGATGCGCATGATGTGCTCCTCATGAGAACGGGGCCGGCTTCCTTTCGCCGGTCCTATGTAACTCATACTATATGAGTTACATACTAGTTGGAGGGTGGGATGGCGGACCAGCCCGGCCGGGAACGCCGCCGCAAGGTAGCGGCGGCGACCAATGCCCTGCGGGACCTGCGCGTCGAGCTCGCCGTGCTGAACCACCGGGTGGGGAACCAGGTCGAGCTCAAGGACCTCGACTTCGACTGTCTGGATGTCATCGCCCGGGACGGTCCGATCAGCCCGAGCGCGCTGGCCGACCGGGTGGGGGTGCACCTGGCCACCATGACCGGGATCCTGAACCGGCTCGAGGAGGGCGGCTGGATTACCCGGGACCGTTCGGCCAGTGACCGGCGCGCCGTCGTGGTGGCCAGCGTCCCGGACCGGCAGCGCCAGCTGTTCGAGGCCTTCGGGCCGATGAACACGCGGATGGGGCGGATCTGGGACGGTTACGCCGACGACGAGCTCGACCTGATCGCCGACTTCCTGACCCGCACCGTCGCGGCGGGCCGCGCGTCGGCGGATGAGATCGGCTGATGCGGACGGCCACCCCGGTCAACTTCACGCTAGACCTGAACGGCCGCAGCGGCCCCCGGTCCAGCCAGGTGGCGCACGCGCTGATCGATGCCATCGCCCGCGGCCAGGTCCACGACGGCGACCGGCTACCGTCCACCCGGACCCTGGCCGCGACGTTCGGCCTGGCGCGGACCGCCGTTGTGGCCGCCTACGAGGAGCTCACCGCGGCCGGGTTCCTGGTCGCCCGCCCGGGCGGGTCTACCTACGTGGAGCGCGGGGCCGGCGACGCCGCCCGAGCGGGCGCGTTCGGGGTCTCGCTTCCCCCGGCTGTGCCGACGGCCCCGCGCCCGGCCACCCTGATCATCTATGACCTGCGGCCCGGCCTGGCTGACCCCGGCCTGATCTCCGAACGGGACTGGACCCGGGCCATGCGCCTGGCCGCCTCGCCGGCCCGGCAGCCGCCGCTCGACCTGCGCGATGAGCTCACCGGCCACCTGCGCCGCGCCCGCGGGCTTGCCGTCGACCCGGAGGACATCTTCCTGTTCCCCAGCGTCAGCAACGCGCTCCGGGCGGTCGCCGTCACCTGCGGGCTGGCCGGCCAGCCGGTCGCGTTCGAAGATCCCGGCTACGCCAAGGCCCGGCTCGCCCTGCGCGAGGCCGGCGCGGTCATCCGCCCGGTGCCCGTCGACGACGACGGCATCAAGGCGCAGGACCTGCGCGGCAGCGACCGGGCCTGCTACGTCACGCCGGCCCACCAGTTCCCGCTCGGCGGCCGGATGCCGGTGCGCCGCCGGACCGACCTGCTCGCCTGGGCCAGGGCCGCCGGCGCGCTCGTGCTGGAGGACGACTACGACGGCGAGTTCCGCTACGACGTGCCCCCGCTGAACCCGCTGCGGAGCATGCCCGCCGCCGCCGGCCACGTGGTCTACCTGGGCACCAGCTCGAAGATCCTGTCCCGCGGGCTGCGGGTCTCCTGGGCCGTGCTGCCCGCCAGGTTCCGCGCCGCGATGGCCGCCTACCTGGACGCCTCCGGCGAGGAGGTCAGCCAGGTCTCGGCCGCGTTCCTGGCCAGCTTCATCGCCACCGGCGCGCTGACGCGGCATCAGTCCCGGGCCATGCGCACCTACCGGGCGCGGCAGGAGCGCTTCGTCGCCGCCTGCCGCGAGCACATCCCCGCCGCCCGGGCGCTCGGCATCGAGGCCGGGCTGCACGTCGCCCTGGTCTTCGGCCGGCCGCTGGACGACGAGGCCGCCGCGGCCCGGCTGGCCGACGCCGGGCTGGCCTGCCTCCCGCTGTCCCCGTTCTGCGCCGGCCCGGCCCGGCGGTCCGGGCTGCTCTGCGGCTACTCGCGGCTGCCGGAGACCATGGCCCAGGGCGCGGCCGCCCTGATCGGGCGGGTCACATCCGACCTGATGGCGGCCCCTGGCGCATGACCTTGAGCACCGAGGGGGACACGGGCGTGTCCGCGGGCAGGCGCGCCGCCGTCACCGGATCCCCGTAGCCGCTGACGATCGGCAAGATCCCGGTCCACAGCCCCGGGGTGGCCTCGCCCGGCTCGGGCTCGCCCGGGCCCGCGTCGCGGACCTTGACCGTCCACTGGCCCTCGACGATGTCCATCGCCAGCGCGGTCGTCGCCGCGAGCTGCTTCTTGGTGTGGAACGGCACCTCGGCCGAACGGCCCGGCGTCAGGCACTCGGAGATCCGGGTCAGCGCTTCGGCCGCCTCGTCCCCGCTGAGCGCGCGCAGCTCACCGTGCACCACGGCGGAGCGGTAGTTGGCGCTGGAGTCGAACAGCGTGTGCGCGTAGACCCAGCCGTCGACGTGCATCACGCACAGCGCGGCCGGGGCGCCCGTAGCCACGTACCGCAGCGCCCCCGCACCCACCGAGCCGTGCATCAAGATCCGGTCGCCGTCCCGGCCGTACAGCATCGGCACCACCCACGGCCTGCCGTCGGCCACCGTGCTCAGCGTCCCGACGTGGTGCCCGGCATCGAGCACCGCGTCCAGTTCGGCGCGCTCACTCCGGGACCGCTCCCGGTGCCGGTTGATCTGATCCCTCCGAAGCGTCATGCTCCTAGCCTGCTCGGACCGGACCGCGGGCGCTAGACCGGTATGCGCGCCACCGGCCGGCCAGAATCTACGGGCGGGCGGCGCCGACCAGGGTGGACTGGTACCAGCCGGCCAGCGGGATCTTCTGCACGTCCTGCCCGGTCTGCGGGGCGTCGATGATGTCGCCGCCGCCCACGTATATGGCCACGTGCCCCACTCCGTCGAAGTACACCAGGTCGCCGGGCTCGAGCGCGGAGGTGGAGATGTGCGGCAGGGCGGCCCACTGCGCGTAGGTGGTGCGCGGGATGCTGACCCCGGCCGCGGCCCAGGCGGCCTGGACCAGGCCGGAGCAGTCATAGCTGCCTGGTCCGGTCGCGCCCCACTGGTACGGCTTGCCCAGCTGGGCGTAGGCGAAGGCGACGGCCTTGCCGCCCTGGGTCGAGGTCGTTCCGCTGTAGGTGCCCGAGGTCGTGCCCCCGCCGATCGAGTTGGCCTGCACGGCCTGCTGCTGCGGCACGGTCAGGCTGGCCAGCGTGGCCTTCTGGGTGTCGATGAGCTTGCCCAGCGAGGACTTGTGGTCAGACAGCTGCCGCTTCAGGCCGGCGATCCCGGCCTCCGTCCGCGACATCTCCTGCTCCACCCCGGCCAGTCGGCTGGCGTCGGTGAGCAGCTGCCTGGTCTGCGCGCTCCGGTTCCCGGACAGCTCCATCAGCAGCGACCCCTGCTGCAGCAGCACGGACGGGTCACCCGAGGTCAGCACGCCCGCGATCGAGGTCGCCCCGGTGTCCTCGAACGCCGCCGCGGCGGTGGCCGCCACGTTGGCCTGCGCCGTCTGGAACTGGGTGTTGGCGTTCTTCAGCCGCACCCGGACCTGGGACAGCTTGGTCTGCGCGGCGGACAGCTGCTGGCTGGCCTGGTCGAGCTGCTGGCTCACCTTGTCGAACTGGGTGGTGAGCTGGTTGATCTTGGCCTGGACCTGGCTGACGGTCGGCTGCGGCGCTGCGCCGGCGCCGGTAGCGAAGACCGCGAGCCCGCCGGCCATGACCAGCCCCGCGCCCAAGGCGACGCCGCGACGAATCCCCGACACCCCCGCAAGCACCCGGCTCACGTACCAGTCACGCTCCTTTTTCCACCGCTTGCGCTGTCCCGCTGGTCCCAGGCACCAACGGCTACACGGTGAGTCACGTTAGCGACGACGCACGAAGGGTCTCAACCGGTTCTCGTAGATATCACGGAATTATTACGTGTCCCGACATGCGGCGACACGGTCCGGAAAACGTGCGCCAACGCGCACCCGCACGCCGCGGAGGCCGGGCCGGTACGGCTCACCCGGGCGCTTACGCCCTCGGGTTCTCGGCCTGACGCAGCAGCGACGTCAGCTCGTGCAGGTCGGCGATCTGGATATCGGCCGGGACGCCCCGGAGCGCCGCCACCACGGCGCCGGCCGCCTGTCCGGCCCTGACCCCGGCCTCGGCGTCCTCCACCACCAGGCACCGGCGCGGATCGGCGCCGAGCTTGCGCGCGGCCAGCAGGTAGCCCTCGGGGTCGGGCTTGCCGGCCCGCACGTCGTCGATGGTGACCAGCAGCGCGGGCCTGATCCCGGCCGCGGCCAGCCGGGTGCGGGCCAGCGGAGGATCGGCGCTGGTCACCACGGCCCAGGGCAGGCCCAGCAGGTCCAGCTCGCCGAGCAGCTCGTGCGCGCCCGGGGTCGCGGTGATGTCGGCGACGTCGACGTACTCCAGCTCCAGCTGGTACCGGGCCGCGGCCGCGGCCTCGTCCTCGGACAGGTCCGGCCGGAGCCGGCGCACGTTGCCCAGCGCGGGCAATCCGTGTGCGATCAGCGGCCCGCAGCCGGGGTCCACGGGGTACTCCGCGGCCCAGGTCCGCCACGAGCGCTCGACCGCCGCGTCCGAATCGACCAGCGTGCCGTCCATGTCGAGCAGGACCGCCTGCAGCTGGCTCAGGTTCATCAACCCTCCCCGGGGGGCGCATTGCTCATGCCATCCACCGTATCCAGGTGCCCCGGGGCGAGGTGAGCTATGGATGCTGCCGTGGTGAGGCTGCGGTGCTGCAAAGGGTGGCACGCTCCGCAGCGGTTCATCGCACCGAACCGCCCAGGCTCCCGTCCCCGCGGTTTCCCGAGAGCACCCTGTGCCCAGAGCCACCCTGCGACCCCCCGCCCAGCCCGCTGGATTCAATGAGAGGAACCCTCTGCCCAATAGATGCGGTAGAGAGTGCCTCTCACTGACTCCCCGAACCACCTCAGCCGGGGGTCATTGATTCGCGGAGGGCCCCAACATGGAATACCCCGCCATCCCCCGTGGTTCCGATACATGCAAACGCATATATCGGAGGCATGGCATGCAGTTCGGGATCTTCTCGGTCAGCGACATCACCCGCGACCCGGTATCGGGCGAGACGCCCAGCGAGGCCGAACGGATCGATGCGATCACCCAGATCGCGCAGAAGACGGAAGAGGTCGGCCTGGACGTGTTCGCGATCGGCGAGCACCACAACCCGCCGTTCTTCTCGTCCTCACCGACCACGCTGCTGGCCTACATCGCGGCCACCACCAAGCGGCTGATCGTGACCACGGCGACCACGCTGATCACCACCAACGACCCGGTGCGCATCGCGGAGGAGTACGCGATGCTGCAGCACCTGAGCAAGGGCCGGATGGACCTGATGATCGGCCGCGGCAACACCGGCCCGGTGTACCCGTGGTTCGGCCAGGACATCAGGCAGGGCCTGCCGCTGGCACTGGAGAACTACAACCTGCTGCACCGGCTCTGGCGCGAGGACGTGGTGGACTGGGAGGGCAAGTTCCGCACCCCGCTGCAGGGCTTCACCTCGATCCCGCGGCCGCTGGACGACGTGCCGCCGTTCGTCTGGCACGGCTCGATCCGCACCCCGGAGATCGCCGAGCAGGCGGCCTACTACGGTGACGGCTACTTCGCCAACAACATCTTCTGGCCCAAGGAGCACTACCAGCGCCTGATCAGGTTCTACCGGCAGCGCTTCGCGCACTACGGCCACGGCACCGAGCAGCAGGCCCTCATCGGCCTGGGCGGCCAGGCCTACCTCGCCAGGAACTCCCAGGACGCGACCGCTGAGTTCCGGCCCTACTTCAACGAGGCGCCGGTCTACGGGCACGGGCCGTCCATGGAGGACTTCATGGACCTGACCCCCCTGTCGGTCGGCAGCCCGCAGCAGGTCATCGACAAGACCCTGACCTTCCGCGAGCACTTCGGCGACTACCAGCGCCAGCTGTTCCTGGTCGACCACGCGGGGCTGCCGCTGAAGACCGTGCTGGATCAGCTCGACCTGCTCGGCGAGGAAGTGGTCCCGGTGTTGCGCAAGGAGATCGCCGCCCGGCAGGACCCGCAGACCCCGGACGCGCCCACCCACGCCAGCCTGGTGAAGGCCAAGTACGGCGACGAGGCCCCGCGTCAGCCGCGGCCGAACGCGAACCGCGGCGACAACGTCACCGGCGCGTCGCCCTACCAGGACAGCGCCGACGAGTTCCAGGCCGAGTACCCGGAGCTGTGATGCCCGAGCCCAACCTCGCGAACGACGCGTGGGAGGCGCTGCTGACCGCCCACGCCGCCGTGATGAAGCAGCTCGCGGCCGAGGACACCTGGACGGACGTGTCCATGCGCGAGTACGACGTGCTCTACACGCTGTCCAAGTACACCGAGCCGCTGCGGCTGTCCGAGCTGAACCGGCACGTCCTGCTCAGCCAGCCGGCCCTGTCCCGGCTGGTAGAGCGGCTGTCCGAGCGCGGCCTGGTGGGGCGGCATGCCGACCCGGCCGACGGGCGCGGCGTCCGGCTGTCGCTCACCGCGGCCGGGCGGACCATGCAGCGCGCGATCGGCCGCCGCCACGCCCGCAGCGTGACCCGGGCCATGACCGCCGGGCTGACCCGCGCCGAGATGGCGCAGCTGGAAATCATCTGCCGGAAGCTGGCGTGCGCCAGCGACACACGTGAGGTCGTGCTCACATGAGTACCGAACGGTTCAGGCTCGTCCTGGTCAGTGCAGGCACGAGCGATCCTTCGTCGACGCGGCTGCTGGCCGATCGCACCGCCGACCGGGTGAAAGCCCTGGCCGCCCGGCGCGGCCACGAGGTGACGGTCGGCGTGATCGAGCTGCGAGAGATCGCCGCCGACATCTCCACCGCGCTGGTCTCCCAGCTGATCACGCCGAGGCTGCAGCAGGCGATCACCGCCGTGGCCGAGGCCGACGGCATCGTCGCCGCCGCACCGGTCTACAAGGCCAGCCCGAGCGGATTGTTCAGCTCGTTCTTTCACGTCCTGGACAACGACCTGCTGATCGGCAAGCCGGTGGTGCTGGCCGCGACGGCCGGCACCGCGCGGCACGCCCTGGTCGCGGACGACCAGATGCGCCCGATATTCGCCTACCTGCGCACGATGACGGCGCCGACCTCGCTGTTCGCCGCGCCGGAGGACTGGAGCGACCCGGCCCTGAACACCCGGATCGACCGGGCCGCGGTCGAGCTGGTGCTGCTGATGGAGAGCGGTTTCGCCGGCCAGATCAAGGACGAGTCCTGGCAGAGCTACCAGCATGAGTTCGGCAGCGCGGGCGGCACCGAGACCGCCATCGACCTCGATACCGACATGATGCGCCTCGCAACCGGCGGTTCCGCTGGCTGAGACTGTATATCCTGACATCCGGCCGGATGCGCATCAGTTATCGCGATGCCCTTCGTGGCGCTGCGACCGCTCAGGCCACGGCGTGACGACGGAGGGGGACTAGCGATGAGCCTCAGTGCCTGGGAACAGGACGCCCTGGATTCGATCAAGAACGGCCTGGCCGATAGCGATCCGGCGCTGGTCGCGCGGCTGGCCATGTTCACCCGGCTGACCTCCGCCGAGGACATGCCAGTGCGGGAGAAGATCCAGGCCGTCAAGCTAGGGGTGGCCCGGCGCCGCCGCCGGCTGTACCAGCGCCTGGGCGTGGGCCGCGCCATGCTATTGGTGTGGCTGGTCACCACCCTCACGCTGATCACGGCGGCCGTGGCCAGCAGCCGCGCCAGCGGCCCTGACACGTGCGCCGGATCCTGGGGGTCGCTGTGCGGCCATGCGGCCGCCGCACCCGAGCCGGCCCAGCCCATCCCCTGACCGCCCAGCCTGCCCGCTGAGCCTGAACGCTGAGCCTGAATGCTCAGCCGAGCAGTTCGCGCACCCGCGGGACGACCTGCTGGCCGTACAGGCCGATGGCGGTCATGAGCTGATCGTGGGTCAGGCCCGGCAGGCCGTACTTCAGGTCGAACCTGGTGGCGCCCAGGGCGCGCACGTTCGCGGCGATCTTGCTGGCCACGGTCTCCGGCGACCCGACGTACAATGCCCCGTCCGGGCCGGCTTCGGTGTCGAACGAAGCCTCGGTCGGGATGGCGAAGCCCCGCTCCTCGGCGACCAGCGCGATGACCTCCCGCCAAGCGGGCCAGAACTCCGCCTTGGCCTGCTCGTCGGTGGCCGCGACGTGGCCGGGCGAGTGCACCAGCACGGGCCGCGGTGGCTGGCCGAACTTCTCCAGCGCCCGCCGGAACAGCTCCGAGTACGCGGCGAACCTGGTCGGCGGGCCGCCGATGATGGCCAGCGCCAGCGAGAACCCGAGCCGGGCGGCGCGGATCACCGACTGCGGGTTGCCGCCCACGCCGATCCACGCCGGGAACGGCCCCGACTCCAGATGCGGCACCACGTCCTGGCTCAGCAGCGCCGCGCGGGTCTTGCCTTCCCAGGTCACCGGCCCGCCCTTGAGCAGTTCGGCGAACAGCGCGGCCTTCTCCTCGAACAGTTCCTCGTAGTCGGCCAGGTCGTAGCCGAACAGCGGGAACGACTCGATGCTCGACCCGCGGCCGAGGATGACCTCGGCCCGGCCGCCGGAGACCGCGTCCAGGGTGGAATAGCGCTGGAACACCCGGACCGGGTCGTCGGAGCTCAGCACGGTGACCGCGGAGCCGAGCCGGATCTTCTCGGTCCTGGCCGCGATCGCGGCCAGGGCCACGTCCCCGGCCGGCATCGGGAAGTAGTCCGTGTGGTGCTCGCCGATGCCGAAGAAGTCCACCCCGGCCTGCTCGGCGAACACGCCCTCCTCGACCACGTTGCGGATCGTCTGGGCGTGCGACAGCGGCGTGCCGTCGGCGCGGCTTTCCCGGTCGCCGAACGTGTCGAGCCCGAAGGTGTAGGTCAGCGTCATGACAGGCTCCTCGCGTCCTGGTGTACTGCCCGCTCGAACTCGGGCACCGTCAATACCTGGCCGAACACCGGCCCGCCGGGCTGCAGCACCCGGCCCGCCGGCAGGCCGCCCAGCCGGACCGGGTCGTAGCCGATCCGGTCGGTCAGCTCCGCGACCGCGGCGACCGCCGCCGGGTCGTCGCCCGCCAGGCCGGACGCCCGCCGGTCCGGCGCCCCGGCCGGCCGGGCCCGGTCCTCGAGCTCGTGATAGCCGATGTGGTTGAGCGCCTTGACCACGGCCGAGCCGGCCAGCCGCCCGGCCACGATCTCGCTGCTGCCGCTTCCGTCGCTGGCGCCGTTTTCGAACGCCGTCAGCACGCCGTCGCTGGCCGGCCAGTAGTTCATCGCGTCGACCACGACCGTGCCGGCCAGCAGCGCGGGATCGACGTCGGTAAAGCGGTGCAGCGGTATCGCGAGCACCACGATGTCCGCGTCCGCGACCGCATCGCTGGCCCACCGCGGCTCCGCGCCGGGGATGACCAGCTCGGTGATCAGCGCGATGTCCTCCGGGTCGCCCGACGTGGCGATGGCCACCGGGTAGCCGGCGCCGATGGCCAGCCGCGCGATGACCGGCCCGACGTGACCCGCGCCGAGCACCGCGAGCCTGCTCTCGTTCTGCATGGCCAGCAAAACGGACTTTACCCCGCTTGTATTCCGTCGGCCCGCCGGGACGGTCGCGACGCGAGGGACCAGAAAGCCTCCGGGCCTCTGGCTCCGGGCTAGGCCTGGCCGCGTGGCCGGGCCCGGACGTGCATCCGCTCGCCCTGCGGCCCGAACAGGATCAGCAGCTCGGCGGGCTCGGCCCCGGCCGCACCGAACCAGTGCGGGACGCGCGTGTCGAATTCGGCGGCCTCGCCCGGCTTCATGATGAAGTCGTGCTCGGCGAGGCGCAGCCGTAGCTGGCCGGAGAGCACGTACATCCACTCGTAGCCCTCGTGGCTCTTCTGCTCGCCCGCGGGCTCGCCTGCCGGGGCGAGCATCTTGTAGGCGCGAATGCCGCCCGGCCGCTGGGACAGCGGGATCAGCGTGCGCCCGTTCCGGATCACCGGCCGGGCCCGGACCCGGGGGTCGCCCGGCGGCGGCGCGCCGACGAGCTCGTCCAGCGGCACCTGGTGCGCGCGGGCCAGCGCCAGCAGCAGCTCCAGGGTGGGCTTGCGTCCGCCGGACTCCAGCCGGGACAGCGTGCTCACCGAGATGCCGGTGGCCTCGGAGAGCTCGGCGAGCGTGGCGCCGCGCCGCTGGCGGATCGAGCGCAGTCGCGGCCCGACTGTGTAGAGCACCGGATCGTGGTCCATCTCCCCATTGCTGCTTCGGCAAGAGGATTTGTCAAATCGGCTGCTTCTGCGCAATGGTCAGCGCATGAGCGAGAACGAGAACTACGACGTCGTGGTGGTCGGCGGCGGCGCGGCCGGGCTGAGCGGCGCGGTGGCGCTGGCCAGGTCCCGCCGCTCGGTCCTGGTCGTCGACGCGGGCGACCCGCGCAATGCCCCGGCCGGCCACGTGCACAACTTCCTCAGCCGGGACGGCACGCCGCCGTCCGAGCTCTTTGCGACCGGGCGCGCCGAGGTGAGGCGGTACGCCGGCCAGGTCGAGGCCAGCCGGGTCAGCGCCCTGGGCCGGGACGGCGAGCGGTTCGGCGTCCAGATCAGCACCGAGGCCGGCCCGCGCACGGTGGCGGCCCGGCGGTTGCTGGTCGCCACCGGCGTGCGCGACGTGCTGCCCGACGTGCCCGGGCTGGCCGCCCGGTGGGGGATCGACGTGCTGCACTGCCCGTACTGTCACGGCTGGGAGGTCCGGGACCAGCGGATAGGGATCCTGTCCACCGGGCCGGCCGCTGTCCACCAGGCCCTGCTGTTCCAGCAGCTCAGCCCGCACGTGACGCTGTTGCGGCACACCGGTCCGGCCCCGGACGCCGGGCAGCGGGCCATGCTGGAGACCCTCGGGGTGGCCATCGCCGACGGCGAGGTCGAGCAGATCGAAGCAGGCCCTGATGGCCTCACCGGGGTCGTGCTGGCCGGCGGCGGTCACCTGGCCCTGGACGCCGTGGTGGTCGCGCCGCGGGTGGAGGCCCGCGCCGAACTGCTCGAACCGCTCGGCCTCAAGCCGACCGAGATCCTGATGGACGACCACCCGGTCGGCACCCGCATCGAGGCGGACCGCACCGGCGCGACCGCCGTCCCCGGCGTCTGGGTGGCGGGCAACCTCACCGACCCCATGGCCCAGGTCATGTCGGCCGCGGCGGCCGGCCTGATGGCCGGCGCCGCGATCAACTTCGACCTGGTCCTCGAGCAGGCCAGGAGCCGCGGCTAACCTAGCACCTGCGGGTCGTGCTGCGCGCCAGCCAGGACGTACCGGTTGCCGATGTCACCGGGCCGGACATAACGCGCATACCAAGATCTTTACGGCCGAACGGCCTTCCCGATCTTCGAATCGTGGCAGGCTGAGCCCCGTACTGCGTGAGGGAGACGTTGTGAGGGCGGGCATCCGCCGCGCCGGCGTTCGCACGGCCGGCCTGCGGGAGGGGACGTGGTGGTCGTGCGCGGAAATCGCGGGAGCGCACTGCAGTTGGGACTGCGGATCTCGGGGGCGGTCCTGCTGGCCGTATCGGCCGGTATTCACCTCGACCTGTACCTGACCGGGTACCGGAAGATTCCCACCATCGGCTGGCTGTTCCTGCTGCAGGTCATCGTGGGATTCATGCTGACGATAGCGGCGCTGGTGACCCGCAGCCGGCTGGCCGCCGCCGCGAGCGCGGCGCTCGCGTTGTCCACCCTCGCCGCTTACCTGCTGGCGGTCTGGATCGGGCTGTTCGGCTTCAAGGAGATCCGGACGAGAGCGGGGCTCGCGGCCGGCCTCATCGAGGTGGCGGCCTTCGCCACGCTGGCGCTGGCCGCGGTCACCGCCGATTCCGCGCGTCGCGCGGGCGCCCCCAGCGCGGGTGCTTTTGCCGGCGCCGGACGCGGCCGCCGGGCGCGGGCGCAGAGCGCCATGTCGATGGTGGTCGGCGCGGTCAGCGCCGTCTCGGTGGCCGCCCTGGCCCTGCTCGGCGTCGCGGTGGTCAGCGCGGGCGGGACAGCCGTGGCCGCGGCCGACGTCGGGGCCACCTTGACGACCGTCAAGATCGACGGCGTCGACGTCCTCGCCAACGCCGACGGCTTCACTCTCTACTGGTTCGCCCCCGACACCTCGACCCGTTCCACGTGCTTCGGCTCGTGCGCCATCTACTGGCCGCCGGTCTCCGGCAGCCCCGCCGCCGGCCCCGGCGTCACCGGCAAGCTCGGCACGGTCAAGCGCCCCGGCGGCGGCCTGCAGGCCACCTACGACGGCCACCCTCTCTACACCTACATCGGCGACCGCGGCCCCGGCCAGGCCCACGGCAACGACCTAGACCTCAACGGCGGCTTCTGGTACGACATCCGCGTATCCCACTAGGCTCCGGGGCCGTCCGACCAGGGCGTGACCGGCCGGGCGCGCCGTTCGCCGTCCAGGATGACGTCGATCCGCTCGTCGAAGAACGCGATCAGGTCACGGACCCGGGCCGCGTCGTGCTGCGGATCCGGGTAGCTCCAGGCGATGTCGGGGACGAGCCGGCCGCCGGCCGAGACGGAGAAGTAGGACGCCTCGCCCTTGTACGCGCACCAGGTCCTGGTGGGGCTGGGTACCAGCTCGGCGGTGACGTCCGCGCGCGGCAGGTAGTAGCGGGCCGGCAGCATGGTCTCGAACAGCAGCACCGGCCGGGAGCTGACCGCCAGCACCTGCCCGTCCAGCTCCAGCCGGACCTGGCGGGAGCTGGGCAGCACGTCGATGCGGTGGAAGGGGTCGCGCGGGTGGGCCACGTTCAGCTCGTCCTCTTCGTACCAGGCATCGAAGGCGGCAAAGTCGAGGATCACCAGCCCGGCCAGGTCCGGGTCGGCCGGGCGGAAGCCGGCGCCCGGCCGCACCTGGCCCGCCGCCCGCAGGTCGAGCGCCTCGCCCGCGGTGCTGTGCACGGCGAACGGAACCCGCGGGTCGAGCACCCGCAGCGCGGTTACGTCAGCCAGCCGGACGCCGACCTCGTCGCCGGGACCGGCGTCGTCGCCGGCGCCGGCCGGCACCAGGTCGCCACGCACATCCTCGACCGGCACCGCGTACGACGGCACGATCCGCCGCGGCTCCCAGACCAGCACGGCCCGGGTGCTGTCGACGACCGTCGCACCGCCCAGTACGGCCTGGATCCGCTTCGCCGTCGGCTCGTGCCGCAGCTCGCCGAAGCCGCTGGCCATCAGCTTCCTGACCTGACTGCTCATCGCTGTTCCCCTCCCGCGCTGTCCGGAACCTCACCTTGATGCCTAATCTAAACTCCGCAGGGGCGCCTCTCACCGCCGCTCGGGCTCAGGCGGCGGTGATCGCGCTGATCATGTTCAGCCGGGCGGCGCGCCGGGCGGGCCGGATCCCGGCCAGGATGCCGGTGACCGCGCCCAGGACCAGGAACAGGATCAGCTGCAGCGGCGGCGCCGCGAACACGGCCAGCGAAGCGCCGCTGGATGACCGGACCACGGCCCAGCCCAGGAACGTGCCGAGGATCACCCCGCCCAGCGTCCCGAACACCGCGACGATCACCGACTCCCACCGGATCATGCCGCGTGCCTGGGCCCGGGTCTGGCCCAGCGCGCGCAGCAGCCCCAGCTCCCGGGTCCGCTCGTGGATAGACAGCGACAGCGTGTTGGCCACGCCCATGAGCGCGATGACAATGGCCAGCGCCAGCATGACGTAGACGAGCCCGAGGACGGTGGTCACGTAGCTGGCCGCGCTGGCCTGGTACTGCGCCCGGTCCTGCACCCGCGGCTGGCCGGCCGTTGCGGTGGCCGCGGTGACGGCGGCGCGCGCCGGGCCGAGCGCGGCACCCGGCTTCAGCTTGATCAGCACCATGGCGTCGAGCGGCTGCCCGGCGTGCGGGGCCCAGGCGGCCGCGGCGAACAGGTAGTCGCCGGCGACGTCCGGGTGGTCGAAGACGGCCGCGACCCGCAGCCGGGCCCGGGCACCGTCGGGGTACACGACCGGTACCCGTGACCCGACCCGCCAGTGCCGGTCCGCCGCTGTCGCCGCCGACACCGCGAACGATCCGGCGTCGACGGCGCCGAGCGAGCCCGCGGTGACCCCCAGGTTCAGCACCGGCCCGACGCGGTCAGGGTCGACCGCGGCGATGGTCTGCGCCTGGCCGTTCAGCAGGACGCTGCCGCGGCTCACCCCGGCCGCGACCCTGACCGAGGGCAGCCGGCCGAGGCCGGCCGCGAGCTGCGGGCTGAACCCGGCCTTGCCGGCGCCGCCGGCGTACCCGGGCTGATAGACCACCAGGTCGGCGGTTAGCGCGCGCCCGACCCCCTGGGTGGCGCTCGCCTTCAGCGACGCCCCGATCACGGTGAACAAGGTGGCCACGGCCACCCCGACCATTAGCGCCGACGCGGTGGCCGCGGTGCGCCGCGGGTTGCGCAGCGCGTTGTCCCGGGCCAGCCGTCCGTCGACGCCGCGCACGGCGGCTATCGGCGCGCCCAGCAGGGCCGCGGCCGGCCGGACCGCGACCGGACCGAGGACCACGAACCCGGCCAGGGTCCCCGCCGCCCCCGCGATGGCGGGTCCCTGGCCGCCGCCGGCAGTCCCGGCGATCACGGCGCCGACCCCGCCGGCGACCAGCAGGAAACCGAGTACCGAACGGAGGTGGGATATCCGCGCCGGTTCGGCCGCGAGCTCGCGCAGGGCGGCGAGCGGCGGGACCCGGGAGGCCCGCACCGCGGGTAGCACGCCTGCCAGCACGGTGGCCGCTATCCCGACCGCCACCGCGAGCACCGAACTGGACGCCCGCAGCACCAGGCCGCCGGCGGGCAGCGCGAAGCCAAAGCTGTCGAAGACCCCCTTGAGCAGCGCGGCGATACCGATGCCGCCCGCCCACCCGGCCACCGAGCCCACCACGCCGACGACCAGCGTCTCGGCCAGCCCGGCCACGGCGAGCTGGCGCCGGGTGCCGCCCAGCGCGCGCAGCAGCGCGGACTCGCGGCCGCGCTGGGCGGCCAGGATGGAGAACGTGTTGTAGATGCTGAACGCGGCGACCAGCAGCGCGACCGCGGCGAACGCGGTCAGCCCGGTGGACAGGAAGCCGAGGAAGCCGCTGTTGATGTCGTCCAGGTCCTCGGTGGCGAGCTGCGCGCCGGTGATGGCCTGCACGCCGGCCGGCAGCACCGGCCGCAGCCTGGCCGCCAGTTCCTGATCCGGCACCCCGGGGCTCGCCTTGACCAGGATCTCGGTCAGCTCGGCCGGGCCTTTGGGTCCGGCCAGGTGCGCCCGCGCGGTGTCCAGCGTCATCCCGGTGAACGTGCCGGGCCCGAAGCCGTCGGCCGTGCCGAAGGTGGAGATGCCGACGATGTGCACCCGCAGCGGCTGCGGGGTCAGCAGCGTGGTCGTCATGCCGAGCGTCAGGTGCCCGGTCCTGGCCGCGCCGCGGTTGATGACCACCTCGTCACCAGCCCGCGGGGCGTGCCCCTGGACCAGCCGGTACGGGTTCAGCGCCGGGTCGGCGATCCAGTTCGCCGCCTGGGTGGGTGGCCCGTTGCCGCCGATCGGCTTGCCGTCGCGGCCCAGCAGCTGCCCGTAGCCCTCCAGGTAGGGCTGGGCGTCGGCCACCCCGGGCACGGTTCGCACCCGCGGCAGCAGGCTCGCGTCGATTCCGGTGCGCGTGCCGCCCCCCGAGCCGATCTCGGTCGCGCCGCGCAGCACCACGTTGGTGCCGCCGTCGGCCTGGGTGAAGAGCCGGTCGAAGTTGGCCCGCAGGGTGTCGCTCAGCAGCAGGGTCCCGGCCAGGAAGGCCACGCCGAGGGCGACCGCGACCAGGGTGGCGACCAGCCGCCGCTTGCGCGCCCACAGGCTCCGCGCGATGATCCCGATCATCGTGTCCCGCCCTCCGTGACCCGCCCGTCGGCCATGACCACCACGCCGTCCGCGAATCCGGCCGCGACCGGGTCGTGGGTGACCATCACGATCGTCTGGCCGAAGTCATCGCGCGCCGCGCGCAGCAGTTCCAGCACCTCGTTCCCGCTGCGGGAGTCGAGGTTGCCGGTCGGCTCGTCGGCGAACACGATCTGCGGCCGGGTCGCCAGCGCCCGGGCCACCGCGACCCGCTGCTGCTGGCCGCCGGAGAGTTCGGCCGGGCGGTGCCCGAGCCGGTCGGTCAGCCCGGTCCGCTCGATCACCGTGGCCAGCCAGTCCGGGTCCGGCGCCGTGCCGGCCAGCGTCATCGGCAGCGTGATGTTGTCCCGTGCGGACAGCGTGGGCACCAGGTTGAACGCCTGGAACACGAAGCCGATCCGGTCCCGGCGCAGCAGCGTCAGCTGCCGGTCGGACAGGGCGCCCAGGTCGATCTCGCCGACGAAGGCCTTCCCGGTGGTGAGCGTGTCGAGCCCGGCCAGGCAGTGCAGCAGCGTCGACTTGCCGGACCCGGACGGGCCCATGATCGCGGTGAACCGCCCCGCCGGGAACGCGATGCTCACGTCGTCCAGGGCGGTGACCGCGGTGTCCGCGGTGCCGTACACCTTGACCGCGTGCTCGGCGCGCACGGCCACGCCCGTTCTCGTCTGTGTGGTTGCCATGCCCCGATGGTCGGTCCCGGACCCCGGCCGCGTCGCCGGCCAGGCGCGGGCACCTGTCCTACCGCGATCGCGGTAGTCAGCTCGCCCAGCCGGGACGGACCAGCCCGGCCTCGTAGGCGAACACCACCAGGTGCGCCCGGTCGCGCGCGCCCAGCTTCATCATGGCCCGGTTGACGTGGGTCTTCACCGTGGCCGGGCTGAGCACCAGCCGCCCCGCGATGTCGTCGTTGGACAGCCCCTCGCCGACCAGGCCGACGAGCTGCCGCTCCCGTTCGGTCAGCACGTCCATGCTGGCCGCGGGCGGCGGGGGCTTGGCCCGGTCGGCGAACTCGCTGATCAGCCGGCGCGTGACGCTGGGCGACAACAGCGCCTCGCCGGTGGCCACCACCCGCACCGCCCGGACCAGCTCGGCCGGCTCGGTGTGCTTGACCAGGAAGCCGCTGGCCCCGGCGCGCAGCGCCTCGAACACGTACTCGTCCAGCTCGAACGTGGTCAGGATGACCACCCGCACCCCGGCGAGCCGTCCGTCGCCGGCGATCTCGTGCGTGGCCTGCAGCCCGTCCAGGCCGGGCATCCTGATGTCCATCAGCACCACGTCCGGGTTCAGTTCCCGCACCAGCCGGACCGCGACCGCGCCGTCGGCGGCCTGACCGACCACCTCGATGCCGTCCTGGGCGTCCAGCAAGGCCGCGAACCCGGCCCGGACCAGGGCCTGGTCGTCGGCCAGCAGCACCCGGATCACCGCGGCTCCAGCGGCCCTGTTTCCAGCGGCAGGCGGGCCCGGACCGCGAACCCTCGGCCCGGCCGTGGCCCGGCGGTCAGCTCCCCGCCCAGCGCCGTGGCGCGCTCGGTCATGCCGCGTATCCCGCGGCCCCCGGCGCTTCCGCCGCCGCGCGAAGGGCCGGGATCCCTGATCCGTGCGGTCCCGTCGTCCTCGATCTCGATCACCAGGTCGCCGTCGTCCGGCCCGATCCGGACGCTCACGCGGGTGGCGTGCGCGTGCCGCACCACGTTGGTCAGCGCCTCCTGCACGATCCGGTACCCGGCCGCGTCTACCCCGCGGGGCAGCGTGAGCGGGGTGGCCTGCACGTCGACGCTGAGGCCCGTTGCCTCGGCCCGCCTCGCCAGCTCCGGCACGTCACGCAGGCCCGGCGCGGGGGCGAGCGGAACCTCCTCGCCGGGCCGGCGCAGCGAGTCCAGCACCGACTGGACGTCCACCAGGGCTTCCCGGCTCGCCTGCTTGATCGAGGTCAGCGCGGTCCTGACCTGCTCTGGCCGCTGGTCCATCAGCTCCAGCGCCACGCCGGCCTGCACGTTGATCAGCGACAGGCTGTGCGCCACCACGTCGTGCAGGTCCCGGGCGATCCCGAGCCGCTCCTCGCTGGCCTGCCGCCGGTCCGCCTCGTGCGCCGAGCGCTGCTCCTCGATCGCCCGCTGCCTGCTGGCCTGGGCGAAGGCCCGCCGGTTGCGGATCAGCTCGGCTCCGGCCAGCAGGAGCAGCAGCCAGGCCGCGAGCCCTCCCGCGGCCCAGGCCGACGGCGCCGGCTGGCCGGTGGTGAGCACCGGTAGCCACAGGAAGCCCAGGTAGCCGGCCAGCAGCGAGCCGTAGGCCGCGATCCGGTGGCCGGACATCAGCGCGGTGCCGAACGCGATGATCAGGCCCAGCCAGACGGGGCCGCCGGGGTAGCCGAGCAGCACGTAGCCGAGCGTGGTGGCGAACGCCAGCATCAGCACGGGAACCGGCTGCCTCCGCCGGAGGAGCAGCGCGGCCGGGCCCGCGGCCAGCAGCAGGTATCCGTACACGTCCAGCGCGCGCACGTGCTCCTGGTGCCGCGCCAGGCGCGCCGTGATGCCGATCTGCACCACCGCGGCCAGCACCGCCAGGGCGACGTCTACGCGCCTTATCGACCTCCAGTCCACCTCAGCACCGTAGGCCCGGATCTGCCCGGACGTCATCCGCCCGCCGGTGTAACCCGTCTTACCGCGGCCGCGGTACGCCGGTTACCTCCGGCGGAGTACGGCAAGAGCCTGCGTCTGGACGACGCGGCGGCGGCCTCGGTCACCGCAGCATGAAGCCATGACATTCACGACGCTCACCCCAGATGCCGTCCGCCCCGAGATCCCGGCGGGCCCGCCCAAACTCACCCCACCCCAGCTCAGGACCGCCCAGGCGGAAACCCTGGACGCACCCAGGCTCCGGTACAGCCTGCTGGCCCGGGCCCTGTTCAGGTCGATGGACCTGGCCTACGGCCGGACCAGGACGATCGTCAAGTTCACCATGCTGGAGTTCATCGCCCGGGTGCCCTACCAGGCCTGGGAGCGGATGGGCTACCTGGCGCTGGCCCGGTACCGCGGGCGGTCCGCGCTGGCCCGGCGGGTGTTCGAGCGCATCGTCGAGTCCCGCGCCGACCAGGACAACGAGCAGTGGCACCTGCTGATCCTGCAGGATCTCGTGCAGCGCCGCGGCCTGCGGCAGTCGTTCCTGCTGCACCGGCTGGCGCCGTGGCTGATCGCGTTCTTCTTCTACCACGTGTCCTGGCTGCTGTTCGTGCTCCGCCCGGACTGGAGCTACCGGCTCAACGCCGACTTCGAAGATCACGCCGAGCACGAGTACATGGCCTACGTGGCCGAACACCCCGAGCTGGAGACCCAGCCCGACCCGGGCAGCTTTGCGGAGCAGTACGGCCAGTACGGGAGCCTGGCCGACCTGCTCCGTCAGATCGGCCACGACGAGCGCACCCACAAGCAAGGCAGCCTCATCAACATGCGCACCCCCCGCCTCACCGCGTAATCTGAGCCCCTCACGCCTCAGCGTGAAGGCTTCCGAATTCAATGAACGGCCCTCTCTACCCAATAGGTGCGGTAGAGAGGGCCGTTCATTGACTGGCCGGGCCGCGGAGCGCTACGCATCCCCGCGCCGCATCCGCACCGCGGCGGCACCCAGCAGCACGAGCGCGTAGGCGCAGAACACGCCGAACCCGGTCCACGGCGCCAGCGACGTCGCCGGGTCGGGGTGCACCATGGTCACCGCCAGGCCGGCCGTGCCAGGCAGGAACTTGCCGATCTCGTCGGCCAGGCTCCCCGGCAGGAAGCCGACCAGGATCGGGACCGCGAACAGCAGGCCGAACAGCGCCGCGATCCCGCCCGCCGTGCTCCGCAGCAGCGCGCCCAGGGCCAGGCCGAGCAGGGCGGCCACGGCCAGGTACAGCGCGCCGCCGATCACCGCGCGGGCCACGCCGGGCTCACTGAGCGATACCGACAGGTGCTGGCGGCCCAGGATCGCCTGCCCGGCCAGGAACACCGCGACCGCGGCCGGGACGCTCACCGCGACCACCGCGCCGGTCACCACCGCCGCCTTGCCCCACAGCGCGGGCAGCCGCCGCGGCACCGCCGCCAGCGTGGTCCGGATCAGCCCGGTGGCGTACTCGCTGGTGATCAGCAGCACGCCGAGCACCCCGGCCGCGACCTGCGCGAGCTGCACCCCGGCCAGGCTGACCGAGGTCGGGTCGAACGAGGCGGTCGCCGCCCCGTGCGGGGGCCTGGCCACCCGCAGCAGGCTGTAGCCGATGCCGAACGCGACGACCAGGATCACCGCGGACAGCAGCGACCACAGCGCGCCCGGCTGGGTGCGCAGCTTGGTCCATTCCGACTTCATCACCCGGACCTGGGTCACCCGCAGCGTGCTCACTTTTCCTCCTCGAAGGTTGAACCGGTAACGGCGCGGTACTCCACCGCGTCCTTGGTCAGGTCGACGAAGGCGTCTTCCAGCGACGTCTCCAGCGTGGACAGTTCGGCCACCGCGATCCCGGCGCCGGCGGCGATCGCGCCGATCCGCTCGGCGGGCAGCCCGGACACCAGCAGCGCGCCGTCGTCGGCGACGGTAACGGTCACGTCCGGCGACCGCAGCAGGGCCGCCAGCCCGGGCTGGTCCGAGCTGCGCACCCGCACCGGGGCAGGCGCGGCCGAGGCGATGAAATCGGCCACGCTGGTGTCCGCGATCAGCCGTCCCTTGCCGATCACGATCAGGCGGGTGGCGGTCTGCGCGATCTCGCTCATCAGGTGCGAGGAGACGAAGACCGTCTTGCCCTGGGCGGCCAGCTCGGTCAGCATCCCGCGCATCCACCGGATGCCCTCGACGTCGAGCCCGTTGACCGGCTCGTCCAGCACCACGGTGGCCGGGTCGCCGAGCAGCGCGGCGGCGATGCCGAGCCGCTGCGCCATGCCGAGGGAGAACTTGCCGGCCGGCCGCCTCGCCACCGAGCGCAGCCCGGCCGCGTCGATGACCTCGTCGACCCGGGACCGGCGGATGCCGGTGGTCTGGGCCAGCGCGAGCAGGTGATGGCGGGCGCTGCGGGACGGGTGCACCGCCCGCGGGTCCAGCATGCCGCCGACCTCGTGCAGCGGCGCGGCGTGCGCCCGGGGCGGCCGCCCGTTGACCGTGACCGAGCCGCTGGTCGGCTCGTCCAGGCCGAGGATCATCCGCATCGTGGTGGACTTCCCGGCGCCGTTCGGCCCGAGGAAGCCGGTGACCGTACCGGGCCGGACCGTGAACGTCAGGTCCGAGACGGCGGTAGCAGGCCCGTACCGTTTGGTGAGTTCGTGGATCTCGATCATGACAACCACGGTGCCGAACGGGCGGCTTCCTGTAATTGGGGCGCCCAGCCTGCCTCGCCTGGGGAAAACCCCACCTCCGCGGCAGGAGCGCCCCATAGTGGCCGGCCGGAAGCCCTTATACCGTGACCTCATGACGTGGCGCGCGACCAAGAACGCCCTGGCCGGCTTGATCGCCGGGCTGGCCGGCGGCGTCCTGCTCGGCGCGCTCGCCGTGATCGTGGGCGTGATCCTGTTCACCCTGGCCGCCGACGCGGGTAACTGGGATCACGTCGCCGTGTACGTGGGGATAGCCGTGCTGATCGCGGCGCTGGCACCGTGGCTGGCGCAAGGGCTCAGCGCCCAGCAGCGGGCCCGGTTCCGCGCGATGCTGGGGGTCGAGATCCCCGCGCCCGTTCGGCCCCTCCGGCGCACCTGGCATCAGCTCGCCTACCACCTGCTCGCCCTGTTCACCGGCGTGGGCGGCGCCCTGCTGGTGCCCCTTTTCCCCATCGTGCCGGGGCTGGCCCAATGGGTGAGCCAGACCGACGAACGCCTGGCCCGGGCGCTGCTCGGGCCCGGCCGCCGCGAGCAGCTGGCGCAGCGGGTCGAGTCGCTGGCCCGCAGCCGCGCCGACCTGGTCGCCGCCGCCGACGCCGAACGCCGCCGGATCGAACGCGACCTGCACGACGGCGCGCAGCAGCGCCTGGTGTCGCTGGCGATGAACCTCGGCATGGCCCGGGAGCGGTTCGAGGCCGAACCCGAACCCGTCCGCCAGGCCCTGGCCGCGGCGCACGACGAGGCCGTGCTGGCCCTGACCGAGCTGCGCGAGTTCATCCGCGGCCTGCACCCGGCCGTGCTCAACGACCGGGGCCTGGACGCGGCCCTGTCCGGCCTGGCGGCCCGCGCCCCGCTGCCGGTCCGGCTGCGGGTGGACGTGCCGGAGCCCGCCTCGCCCGGCGTCGAGGCGGTGGCCTACTTCATCGTCTCCGAGGCGCTGACCAACGTGGTCAAGCACGCCCAGGCCACCCGGGCCGAGGTGACCGTGACCCGGGCCGGCGACCTGCTCCGCATCGCCGTCACCGACGACGGCCGGGGCGGCGTCGACCCTTTGATCCCCTCGGCCGGCGACAGCACGGGCCTGCGCGGGCTGGCCCAGCGGGCCGCCGCCGTGGATGGCACGCTGAGCATCGACAGCCCGCCCGGCGGGCCCACCACCATCACCGCGGAGCTGCCATGCGAATCGTGATCGCCGAGGACTCGGTGCTGCTGCGGGACGGGCTCACCCGGATGCTCACCGACGGCGGCTTCGAGGTCGTCGCGGCCGTGCCGGACGCGGCCCAGCTGCTCAAGGCGGTGGCCGAGCACCAGCCGGAACTGGCCGTCATCGACGTCCGGATGCCGCCCACGCACACCGACGAGGGCATCAAGGCCGCCCTGGTCATCCGCCGCCAGTTCCCGGACGTGGCGCTGCTGGTGCTGTCCCAGTACGTGGAGGAGAGCTACGCCACCGACCTGCTCTCCGAGGCGAGCAGCTCGGTCGGCTACCTGCTCAAGGACCGCGTCGCGCACGTCCGCGACTTCCTCGACGCGGTGCGCCGGGTGGCGGCCGGCGGCACCGCCCTGGACCCCGAGGTCGTCGCCCAGCTCCTGGTCCGCCGCCGCGACGACCCCCTGGACCGCCTCACCCCGCGCGAGCAGCAGGTGCTCAAGCTGATGGCCGAGGGCCGCTCCAACACCGGCATCATGGAAACCCTGAAGGTCAGCCCCAGCGCGGTGGAGAAGTACGTCACCAACATCTTCCTCAAGCTCGACCTCCCCCCCACCACCACCGACCACCGCCGCGTCCTGGCCGTCCTGAAATACCTGGGCACCTAACCACAGACCGCAGAGGGTCACGACGTCGGCGGCGCAGCCCCAGGACCAGAACACGCCGCTGCCGTCGTGGCCGTAGTTATGGATGACCGTCGTGCCGCCGATCTGCTCGGCCTCCAGCCTGACCTGCGGACGGCCGGGGCGCAGCCCGACCTCGATGCCCAGCACCGGCACCGAGGCCAGCTCCGGGATCGCCACCGCGGCCCGGTCGATGGTCTCCGCCGCGATCTGCCCGTCGGGCATCAGCAGGTTGCGGCCGGGACGCCGGACCCCGCCGAGCAGCACTCCGCGCCGGTGCGGCAGGATGCTGATGCCGTCCGCCGACGCACCGCCCTCGAACACGAACTCGCCGACGAACGGCGCGTCGACCAGCACGTGCTGGCCCCACACCGGTTCCACGCTGTCGTCCCCGGCCAGCTGCCGGGCACCCAGCCCGGAGCAGTTGACCACGACTTCGGCGCCGGCCTCGCCCAGATCCCTGACGACGCGCTGCTCGATCCGCCCGCCCAGGGCCTGGACCCGGCCGGCCAGCCAGCTGAGGTACCACGGCATGTCGGCGAACGGCAGCTCGGCGGCGAAGCCGGAGACGAACCCGGGCGGAAGCTGCTCACCGGTCAGCGGCGCGCGAAATCCAGGCACCTCGGCGACCCAGGGCGGCAGGCCGGGGCCGAGTTCCGGCGCGGCCAGCAGCCGCCCCGCCAGTAGCCGCACCCCGGTGGCCGGGTCGCGGGCCAGCTCGCGGAAGACGGCATCGGAGCGCCGTTCCCAGGCCAGGCTGCGCTCGTCACCGGACCCGAACACCGGGCCCACCATCGCCCCGGCCACCGCGGACACGGTTCCGGCCGGCGCCCCGGTGGTCAGCACCACCACCTCGGCGTCGACCCGAGAACCCCGGGAAGCCTCGAGCAGTGCCACCGCGCAGGTCAGCCCGCTCACTCCGGCGCCCACCACGACGATCCTCATGCCTGGCACGCTACCCAGGCTCAGCCGGCGGCAAGCGCGGGCTCGCGCCGGGACATCAGCCAGAACGGGATCATGACGGCCCCCGCGACCAGGGCACCCACGCCGAGGACGAGCCCGGCCGCCGGAGCCAGTCCGATGAACGGCACCCAGGTCCCGGTGGCCGCCTTGGTCACCGCGACCAGGGTCACCGCGCCCGCCGCCGCGCCCGCGACCACGCCGGTGACCGTGACGAACAGCGCGTGCCAGCCGAACGCCGCGGCCACCTGGCCGCGGCTCGCGCCGACCCGGCCGAGCAGCCGCAGCGCGCGCCGCCGCTCCACCGTGGCCACGGCCAGCGTGTTCACCAGGGCCACCGCGGCCAGCGCGGCCACCAGCCCGAGGATCAGGTTGTTGGCGAAGCCGTCCTGCGCGGCCGCCTGCTCGGACGCGGCGTTCGCCGCGGCCCGGCTGGCCACATGCCAGCCCGGGTGGCCCGCGGCCAGCCCGGCCAGACCGCTCGCCGTGCCCCCGCTGACCAGGACCTGCGCGAACCCGGGCGCCGCGCCGGTGTGCCCGGCGACCGCAGCGGCCGGGATCAGCACGTCGCCGGAGGCCAGCGACCTGGTGTACAGCGCGCTGACCGTGGCCCGGTACGGCGTGCCGTCCGGCAGGTACACGGTGACCCGCGATCCGACGTGCACGCCCATCGCGCCCGGGGCGGCTTCCAAGGCGCTCACCGCGATCTGCCCGGGCCGCAGCGATGACAGGCTGCCGGACGTCACGCCCAGGTCCAGGACCTTGCTCAGCGGCCCGTCCGACACCGCCTCGCCGTAGACCGGCTCCAGGTCCGGGTCGGTGGCGGCCACGCTGACCGGTGCCACGCCCGCCGCGGCGCGCACCCCGGGCAGCGCCCGGACCTGCCGCAGCGCCCCGTCATCAAGGCCGGCGTTAAGACCGGGCCCGGAGATCACCCGGTCGGCGGTCACGGTGGTTCCGGCCTGCGCCGCGGTGGCGTGCGCGATCGAGGCGTCGGCGAAGTAGACGCTGCCCACCAGGGCGACCGCCATGGCCACCGGGATGACGGCCGAGGCGGTGCGGCGCGGCTGCGCCGAGATCGCGGCCAGCGCGAGCCGGGCCGACGGCCCGCCCACGGCCCGGGCCGGCCGGGCCAGCCAGGCCGCGAAGGCCACCAGCACCGGGCCGAGCAAGGCCACCGCCACCATGCACGTCAGCAGCAGCGGAAGCGCCAGCGCGAGCTGCCCCGCCGCGCTCTTCTGGCCGAACGTGAACGCCATCAGGGTCCCGGCGCCGCCGGCCGCCCCCAGGCCAAGCAGGATCCGAACGGGGCTGGGCCATGTGCCCTCGGCCACGGTCTCCCGCAGCGCCTGCGCCGGCGAAGTCCGGCCCGCCCGGCGCGCCGCGATCTGCCCGCTGAGCACGGCGACGATCACGCTGACGCCGCACGCGGCGAGCAGCAGCCACGGGCTCCGCCATGCGGCCGAATCCGCGGGCAGCATCTGATGCGCGGCCAGCGCGTGCACGCCGAGCCCGCCCAGCGCCACGCCGGGCAGCCAGCCGAGCGCGCCGCCGGCCACCCCGCACACCGCCAGCTCGGCCAGGATCGCCCGCCGGACCTGGGCGCGGGTGGCGCCGACCGTGCGCAGCAGCGCGAACCGGCGCCGCCGCAGGCTGACGGCCAGCCCGGTCGTGGCGGCCAGGACGAACAGCGAGATCGTCACGATCGGCGGGATGAGCGCCGCGCCCAGCACCTGGCCGTCGGACCGCTCGACCGCCGCGGTCAGGTCCGCCACGTCCCCGCGGGCCGGACCGGTCGCGATCGTGTAGCCCCGGCCCCCGTGCCCCGCTGACGATAGGGCCGCGCGGATACGGCCCGCCAGCACGCCCGGGGAAACCCCGGGTTTCGCGGTCACCGCGACCAGGTCCACCTCACCCGGCCGGACCACCCCGCCGGGGAAACCGGACTCGCCCGCGGCCGCCGCCACGCCGGGCACCCGGGCCACCTGACCGGCCAGCCCGGCGGGGACGCCCCCGGAGGCCCGCAGCGGC
>Ga0081540_1000818_pt1 | contig 28473 bp, 21 predicted proteins | sample TabmetS2T1R1_FD_71024 | JGI IMG/M metagenome (GOLD analysis project Ga0081540, IMG submission 71024) | Tabebuia heterophylla rhizosphere microbial communities from the University of Puerto Rico - S2T1R1 | ecosystem: Host-associated > Plants > Roots > Rhizosphere ...
AGGTACTGACCCTCGGAGAACAACAGCGTGACGTTGATCGGCACCCCCGCAAAGATCGCCTCTTCGATGGCCGGAAGGCCCTCGGGAGTGCCCGGAATTTTGATGAAGAGATTCGGACGGCGCGCCTGCGCGTGCAGCTCCTTGGCCGCGGCGATCGTCGCTTTGGTGTCGTGCGCCAACAACGGCGAGACCTCCAGCGAAACCCAACCGTCCACGCCGCAGGTCCGGTCATGAATCGGGCGGAAGAGGTCCGCCGCCTGCGTGAGATCATCCAGCGCGAGCTCGAAGAAGAGCTTTTCCCCCGACTTGCCCTCGGCGAGCTTGCGTTTGATTGCGTCGTCGTAGTCGCGGCTGTTCTTGATCGCGTGATCGAAGATCGTCGGGTTCGAGGTCAACCCGGTCACCGATAGTTCGTCGATGTAGCGGCGCAGCACCCCCGTGTTCAACAAATTGCGCGTGATGTTGTCGAGCCAGAGGCTCTGGCCCAATTCGTGCAGGATGCGAGTGGCCTTCATGATGTCACCTCCATCGCGTCCCCCGACTTCGGTAAGTCCGGTGCAAGCGCTTTGGCCTCGTTCGGGGCGGCGCGATCACGACGCAGGCCTCACGTGCTCTGTTCCGGGTGACGATGCTCGGCCCTGATCGGCAGCCATGCATGCCCATCGCGGGTGAGCAGGCGATCGGCGGCGGCGGGTCCGGCGCTGCCGGCGGCATAGTTGGGAAAATCGTCGGCGGGGGCGCGGGCCCACGCATCCAGCAGCCCCTGAATTGCACACCACGCCGCCTCCACTGTATCGGCCCGCTGGAACAGCGTGGCATCCCCGATCAGGCAATCGTAGATCAGCGTCTCGTAGCCGACCGACGCCAGCGGCGCGAAATAGTCCCGATAGGCGAAATCCATTTCGACGCCGGCGATCTCGATCTTGGCGCCCGGGCGCTTGGCGCTGAAACTGAGCGATAGTCCCTCATCCGGTTGGATGCGCAGCATGAGGATGTTCGCGGGCAGCCGATCCACGGGCGTGTCCCGGAACAGCGCGTAGGGCGCTTGACGAAAGTGCACGGCGATCTCCGTCGTGCGGGCGGAAAGGCGCTTGCCGGTGCGCAGATAGAACGGCACGCCGGCCCAGCGCCAATTGTCGATGCCGAGCTTGAGCGCGACGTAGGTTTCGGTCCCGGAATTTGGCGACACGTTGGGCTCATGCCGGTAGTCGCCGACTTTCTTGCCAAGCAGAACCCCCGCTCCGTACTGGCCACGCACGGCGTTCTCCGGCGAGATGGGATGGACGGCCCGGAACAGCTCCGTCTTCTTGGCGCGAACGGCATCGGCGTCGAATGAGACCGGCGGCTCCATCGCGATCATGGCGAGAAGCTGGAACAGGTGGTTCGGCACCATGTCCCGTAACGCACCGGTCGTTTCGTAGAACCGGCCGCGGTGTTCCACGCCCACGGTTTCCGCCGCGGTAATCTGCACGTGGTCGACGTGGTCGCGGTTCCACAGCGGCTCGAAGATGCCGTTGGCGAAGCGCAGCACCAGAATGTTCTGAACCGTTTCTTTGCCGAGGAAGTGATCGATGCGATAGATCTGATCTTCGGTCAGAACTTTGAGGATTTGTGCGTTGAGCGCCGCGGCGGAGGCAAAGTCGTGGCCGAACGGCTTTTCGATGATGACTCGTCGCCAAGCGTTCCCCGATTGCCGCATCAGTCCGGCGGCGCCGAGCTGCTCGATCACGGGGCCGAAGAACCGGTCGGCGACGGCCAGATAGAACAGCGCGTTGGCCGCGCCGCCCTGGCGGCCGAATTGCTCGCTCAGCAGTTTCTCGAGCCGGCGGTAGGTTTCGGCCTGCGTGAAGTCCCCTTGCATATAGTGCATGCGACCGGTGAGCCATGACCACGCCTGCTCGTCGATTGCTCCGCCCCGGCCATCGGCGCGGACGAAGCCTTGCATCATTTCGGTCAGGCTCTGGCACCACGCCTGCGTGGTCATTTCGTTATGATCGATGCCGATGATGGCGAAGCTATCCGGGAGCATTCCGCCTCGCACGAGATTGTAGAGCGCCGGCACCACGAGGCGCTTGGTGAGATCGCCACCGGCGCCGAAGATCGTTATCACGGCGGGTGGAGGCCGCCGGTCGGGAAAACACTTGGCGATCGCGGCCGGGTCCGCGGCAAGCGTTGTCGTCGCCCTGCTCGCCTCGCCAGGCGACGTGGTCGGGCGGCTGCTGCGCAGAGGTAAAGGAGCGCTATTTTCTCGGTCCATATCAGCTCTCCTGATCCTCTTTCCAACAACCCGCTTGGCCACCGTTTGGTTGGCGGCTAGCTCAGATCGGAAGCAACCCTCAGCTGCGCGAGCGCGGAACCGAGCTCACAGCGTTCGACGAGCTTGGGGTCTCCCTTGATCACTTCAAATTGCGTCTCATCGCCTTCGCTCCAGAACCGGATGTCGAGCTTGTGCTTACCGATGCGAAGATCGTGCACCCTCAAATCGGGTAGCCAGTATGGAAGCGACGGATCGACATAGAGCTTATTGCGGGGCGCGTCCGGTTGAAATCCCAGCAGCGCCTGGGTGAGCATGAAGACGGAGCCGGCCGCCCACGCCTGGGGCACGTTGGCGCCGATATACTGAACTGGAAAATTCGTCTCGGTGCGCTCGGCGGCTGTGTAAAGTTCCGGCAACTGATTGAGCAGAAAGTGGCTTGCCGCCACGCTCACGTCGTGCGCCACGCGCGCCGCCTCCGCGGCAAAGCCGTAGAGCTTGAATCCCATGGCGATGATCGCGTTGTCGTGCGGCCACACCGAGCCGGTCTGATAATTGTATGGATTGAACGCCCGATGATCGGCGGAAAGCGTGCGAATGCCCCATCCCGTCCACATGTCGGGCGCCATCAGACGATCCACCACCCGCTTTGCGCGCTCGCTGGGCACGATGCCCGACCATAGACAATGGCCGGGGTTGGAGGCGACGGTCAGAACCTTATTTTTGTCGCCGTCGAGCGCATAGGCATAAAATCCCAATTCCTCGTCCCAGAAGGCTTGGTTGAATCGCTCGAACAGCGCGGCGGCCTTGGCACGCAATGCCTTGGCGCGTTCAGGTTGACCGAGCGCGTCGAACGCCTCGGCCATGCGGATCCAGGCGTTATAAACATAGCCCTGAAGTTCGCAAAGCGCCTTCGGTCCCTTCACCAGCGAGCCGTCGGGATACATGACCGCATCGCCGGAATCCTTCCAGGCCATGTTCTCGTAGCCGGCCGGAGAGCGCGTCTGATATTCCTGAAATCCGTCGCCGTCACGGTCACCGTATTCCTCGATCCAGGCGAGACAGCCTTCCGCCGTCGGCAGGTGACGTTCCAGCAGCCCTTTGTCGCCGGTCGCGCGCCACGCCGCGTGCAGCGTGATCAAATAAAGCGGCGTCGCATCCGCCGTTCCGTAGTAGGGGGTGTGCGGGATCAGCTTGAAATGCGCGAGCTCGCCGTATCGCAATTCGTGAAGGATCTTGCCAGGTTCGGCGTCGCGGTATGGGTCATCGTCCTTGGCTTGCAGCGAACCCAGAATTTCCAGCGCCCCGCGGGCGAATTCCGGATAAACGAGAATGTTCTGCAACGAAACGATCAGGCTGTCGCGGCCGAAGGGTGCGACAAACCATGGCAGCCCCGCGGCTGGCAGGAACACCGTGTGGCCCGTGCCCCTGATCGGCAGGCGCAGCGCTGCCATGTCCTCCAGCGCCTGACGAAAGAGGCGGTAGAATTCTTCGTTGCTGGTCTCGATCTTGACCACGGTCTTGAGCCACTCGGTCATTGTCAGGGAGTTGGGGGATTTGTGAAGCTCCCCGACGCAGTCGGACGGCGCGTGAAAGCGTTGTTCGCTGTCCTCCAGCATGTACAGCAAACAGGCGTGCCACGCCTCGCCTGGCGCGAGCGCAACCTCGAAGCTGAGCCGCCCATTGGCGGAAACGGCCTCACTCGTCGCACGCGGCACAGTGATCGTCAGCGAGCGATGAAAATCCCGGTTGGAATAGACGGTATGAAGCCGCTGCCGTCGCTGCGACCATTCGGTCGTGATCTGTCCGCGCCTTACGATGCGGCCCGACTTTACCTCGAAGATGTCGGCAAAATCGCATCGTATGGCCACTTCGAGCTGAAAACGCACGCGATTCATGCTGTTGTTGGTGATGTCGAGATCCTCATGCATGCCGCCGGTGATGGACCGACTGATCGTCAGGCCCATGGTGCGCGGCGCGATGGTACCGTCTTCGGTGAGAATAGTTTTGTTGGTGAGGAAGACGCGCGCCGCATGGTAGTTGATGGGGCCGCCGTTCAACAGCTCCCACGGTTCGCCATTGGCGTAAATCGTCCAGTTGCTGACAATCCGCGTATCGAGAAAGTACAGCCCTTTCTCGCTCGGCCAGTCGATCCGTCCGTCCGGCTCGCTGATGAGCACCGTCTGGCCCTCGTGGATGGCGATCTGTGGCGGGCCAACGTGAACCTTGAATGACATGGTGGCGTCCTCGTACGCGCGACGGGTACGTCGCGAGGTTGTCTTGAAGTTTCGTAGCAAAGGACCTTGGGGAGATCACTCTGCCAAACCTCCCCCGTCCTCGACTTCGGCCATGACCGCAGTCCATTCATTGCACAGTCGAGGGCTTCGTTTCCGGCATCCAGAACCAAAGGATCAACACTGCCAGCAGGCCTACCGACGCGATACTCACGAACGCGGCGGTGCGGCCGAAGCCCGCCGCCAGCAGGCCAAACAGCGCTGTGCTAAGCGAAGCGCCGATTCCGGACGCCGTTCCGACCATGCCTTGCGCCAAATTGAAGCGGCCGGTGCCACCCGTCACATCGGCGATGACCAGCGCCGTCAACACGCCCAGCACCGCTCCACTGATGCCGTCGAGCAACTGAAAGACAACGAGCAGCGGCGGATCGAGGACCGAAGCGAATAGGAGCGCACGCACCGGCAAAGCACCAAAGCCGATCAGCAGAAGCGGCCGCCGGCCCCAGCTTTTTGCCTGTCGGCCAACCCATGGAGCCATCAGAGCAACGAGGATCTGCGGTAGGACGACCAACGCCGAAACGACGAGCGAGGAGCCCCTTTCGCCCTCGTAGACGAGAGCCTCTACCACCAGCGGCAGCATGGACGCGTTGGCGAGTTGAAATAGAAACAGGCAAGCGGCAAAGGCGAGCAGATCGGATCGCTGACATAGCGTCAGGCGGCTTGTCCTCGCCGGTTGACCGGACTCGTGGTGGTGGGGCGCACCGCAGGCGCGGCCGAAGTGGATGTCGGACAGATGGATGCGCGCAAGCGCAACGAATAGGATAGGGGTGAGCGCGGCGACTGCCACAAAGATCGCTTTGTAGGAGAGGAAATATCCGATCAGCCCCATAACCGCGGCCGCGACCAAGCTTCCCGTCGAGGCGAAACGTTGATTGCGTCCGAGCCGTTCCGGTAATGCGGCTTGGCCGACGAGGCCCAGGCTAATGGCGGCGATCGTCAGCCCGAGCAGGCCGCCCGTGATTCCTTGCAGCATGAGCGCGGTGAAAACCAGCGGAAATCTCGGCTCAAACGCAATGATGATTGCGCTGATGGCGACGATTGTCGCGCCCGCCACGATGATCGTTCGCTTCGAGCGGACGGTATCCAGCAACTCGCCCCCGGGGACCTGACTGAGCAAGCCCGCGAGACTGCTCGCGGTCAGCACGAAGCCGATATTTTCTTGGTTCCATTTTTGGTCGGCGAGATAAGCGGCCACATAGGGACCGAACCCGGCGAGGATGCCGGCAACGAAGAAGTTGACGGCGTCGAGGGCGCCGAGACTGGAATGCGAAGGCACCGGACCAGCGGTGCCGAAGGATGCCGTGGTAACCGTCATCTTTGCTGAATGTCGCCGCGTGTCGCGAGTGAAAACGGTGTCAGCATTGTGTTCCGGGGCTGCGTAGTTCGCCGGCGCCGTGCTGATGAGACTGAGCTGTCTTCCTCTCCTTGAGCAACAGGCGATGCGAGACTACGACCCGGGTCACTCGGGGCAAAAGAGTAGCAGGTTATTCCGCGGCGAGCGCGCGCCGGTTCAGCGGAGGTCCGAGCTCTCCCGCACGTCGACCATTGCCTCGGCGACTTCGTCGATCAACGCGTCGTCATGATGGGGCGATCGCGTGATGCGCAGCCGCTTGCTGCCCTTGGCGACGGTTGGAGAGTGACGCCTCATCCTTTCCGGCGTGAATGGGAAGGAAGCGACCGGCCCCGCCGGGCATGGGGCCGGTCGCGAAGGCCCGATTTCGGCAGAGGGGGGGCCGCAAACCGGACGCGCGTTTACATTACTGATGGAGCGGACGGATAGCTTCGCGGCGTTTGCCGTGATTGGGCCGATTTTGCGGTAATGTGATGAGATGACGCGCGTGGCGCGGAGCCCACAACGGTGTCACGCTGCCGGCGACCCGATTTAGCGGCCGCCGAGGCTTTTCATTAAAGCCTCGTGGAATTGGTCCGGTGCCTGGATCTGCGGGGCGTGTCCCAGCTCCGGGAACTCGATGAGTTCGGCCTTGGGAATGCGCCTTGCCGCGGCGCGGCCAAGCTCGGGATAGTTGCCAAGCTCTTTGGCGAGCTCTGTGGGTGCGCGATTTGCCCCCGGCGCGGTGCGATCCAATTGTCCGATCATCAGCAAGGTCGGCACCCGAATGCGCTCGAGCTCATGCACGACCGGCTGGATGAAAGCCATCTCCGCAATCCGCGCCTGCACCTGTGCAACGCGTTCGCCGCCCGGCCCGCGATACATGCCGGCGAGCATCTCCACCCAACGGTCGTATTCAGGCCGCCACTGGCCGGCATAGTAGAACCTCTGCTCGTATCGCTTAATGCTGTCGAAGGTCGTTGCCTTTTCGATCTCGAGCCCCTTGTCGAGGTCGATGAATGGGACACCCTCCGCCTGCCAGTCCTCCAACCCGATCGGATTGACCAGCACCATCTGCTCAACGGCATCCGGAAACATGAGCGCATAGCGCATGGCCGTCATGCCACCGAGGGAATGACCAATGATGATGGGTCGAGAGACGCCGAGCGAGGTCAGCAGCGCGTTGGTATTGGTCGCCAGTTGTTGAATGCTGAACTGATAGGCGAGCGGTTTCGTCGATTTGCAGAATCCGATCTGGTCGGGCGCAATGACGCGGAAGCCGGCCTTGCTGAGCACGGCGATCGTCTTTTCCCAGGTCGCGGCGCAGAAATTGCGTCCGTGCAGCAGTACCGCGGTGCGCCCGTTGGGGGTTTGCGGTTTCACATCCATGTAGGCCATGGACATATCGCTGCCCTGCGATCTGAAGGCGTAGCGGTACACATCATGGGGATAGTCGAAACCCTCGAGCTCGGCGCCGTAGATACGGTGGTCCTCAGCTCGCGATGGTGCCGCAACGCTCAGCACAGCGATGCCGATCGTCAGAGCGAGAAGGATTTGACGCATGGCATCCTCCTGCCGGCTTCATCCGCTGAATATCAAGCAAGCGATCCAGCCTTCGGATGAGGCGGAACGAACAAACCATATCATCGGCTCGTATGGCTCGGAAGGCTGCTGCCGCACGCGGCAGCCATCCTCTCGTTGAGTTTCGTTTCCCAGCACACCCGAGCGGCGTGGTTGCTTTCAAAAATTCATCAGCGTACCTTCATATCGAAGACGAACAGGAGGACGCCATGGCGCAAGAACCGCTCGCGACGAAGGGCAACTTTCTGCACATCTATGATTTTCGCGTGACCAAAGGCAAAGAGGAGGAATTCGTCCGTTCGTTTGAGGAATTTGACTATTCGGACGGAAATCCCATGCACAAATCCAGGGCGCAAGTGAAAGACGGCGTGCTGTGCCGCGACACACAGGATCCGCAGCGTTTCTTTCTGATCGCAGAATGGTCGGATATCGAAGAGCACGCGCGTATCCGCAAAGTGCTCGCCAACGAACTCAAGCCGCAATTCATCAAATATATCGAAGGCGGGACATTCATACCGAAATATGTCGAAGTGGTTTCCTCCACACCAGACGAAATTCTCAACAAGGCCGCCGCGGCGGAGTAGGCGTTGTCACGCGATTTGTACACGTTCTTCCGGTCCTCCACCTCGTACCGGCTCCGCATTGCACTGGCACACAAGCGGCTTGAATACGCGCCGCATTACGTGAGCCTGCCAAAGATGGAGCATCGAGAGTCCTCATACCGGGCGCTGCATGTCCAGGGGCTGGTGCCGTTACTCATCGATGGCGACCAGTCCTTGATCCAGTCCATGGCCATCATCGAATATTTGGACGAGGTTTATCCGGATCCGCCGCTCATCCCGGCGGAGGTGCATGGACGCCATTACGTGCGGGCGGTGTCGCAAATCATCGGATGCGACATTCACCCTCTCAACAACGTTCGCGTGCTCAAGCACCTCCAAACGCAATTCGGTGCCGACGAGGCAGCGACCAAGACATGGTATCGGCATTGGATCGCCGAGGGGCTGGGCGGCCTCGAGACGTATGTCGCCAGCGCCGGCCTCGCCGGCCGGTTCTGTTATGGCGATACCGTCACCATGGCGGACATTTGTCTGGTGCCGCAGATTTTCAACGCGCAGCGCTTCGATTGTCCCATCGACGATTACCGCACCCTTGTTGCCATCTTCGAACGGTGCATGGCGCTCGAGGCCTTTCGCGCGACGCAGCCCAATACGCAAGCCGATGCGTTCTGAGCGGCACCCGGCAGCGGGGGCGCCCCTCACGCTCGATCGGATTTCAACTGGGCTGAAAGATCGTCCGGCCGAGGTGATTGTTGCCATTGATGAGCCGGATCAGCGTTATCATGAGGGCGTTGCGCTCCTGCGGGAGAAGCGGGCTGAGCAGACGTTTCTGCGCCCGTTGCATCGGGCGGTACATTTTCCGCGTCAGCCGATCGCCGGCGCGGGTCAACCGCGCCAGCACCATACGCGCGTCGTTCGGGCTGCGGCGACGCTCTATCAACCCGCGTCTCGCGAGTCGATTGAGGACGTCGGCAACATTGGTACGGTCGATCCCCAATTCGCGGGCTAACGAATTTTGGTCGAGATTGGGATTGAGTGAAAGCGTCGTCAACAATCCGTACTGAACGGGTGTGATGTCGTATCCCGCGCATTCCTCGAAGAACAGCGCGTAATGGATCTGATGCAGGCGCCGCAGAAGATAGCCGGGCCGGCCCCATAGCGGCATCTCGGAATGAACCGTGCCCTGGCGAGATGATGCTTTGCTCGCCCCGGGCCGCCGGATTTTGGTTCGACGCGGGGCGCTTTGCATGCGCCTGCGCGCCGCCTTCGTTCTCATCGCCATTCACGCTTCTCCTCGGCGCACCGCTGCCGCTCGCACAGCAGCAAATGTTCAGTATACCGTCATACTTGCACGCGCTCGGGGCTGTGGTAGGCTTTTATCGACGCTGCACGCAGATGCAACGGCCAAAAACAAATTACAAGCCCCGACGCGATGCGGGCTCCGAGCAGTTCATTTCAGCGGAGAGAGCCAAAATGCGAAGGCGTACGTTTCTCATGCGGGCGGGCGCGGGCATGGCGGCGACCGCCATTGCCAGCCCGGCGATCGCTCAAACCGCCGCGCCGGTGCGTTGGCGGTTGGCAACGAGCTGGCCGAAAAGTCTCGATACGCTCTACGGCAGTGTCGACGCCATGTGTCAGCGCGTGGGGCAAATCACCGACAAGAAATTTCAGATCCAGTGCTTTGCCGGCGGCGAGATCGTGCCGCCGCTGCAGGTCTGGGATGCGACGCAAAACGGCACGGTCGAGTGCGGCCACACCCTTACCTCGTTCTATATTGGCAAAAACCCCGCGGTCGCGTTTGATTCCGGGCTCGCGTTCGGACTCAACACGCGCCAGCAGCAGGCGTGGATGAATTACGGCGGCGGCCTTGAACTCATCCGCGCGTTGTTCAAGAAGGACGGAATCCTGCCCATTCCCTGCGGCAATGTCGGCGTGCAGATGGGTGGCTTCTACCGCAAGGAGATCAATTCGGTCGACGACCTCAAAGGACTCAAGTTCCGCATCGGCGGACTCGGCGGCATGATTCTGGCCAAGCTCGGCGTTGTCCCGCTGCAGATCCCCACCGCCGACATTTATCCTTCGCTCGAGCGCGGCACTATCGACGCCGCCGAGTGGATCGGTCCTTACGACGACGAGAAGCTCGGGCTGCACAAGGTCGCAAGGTACTACTACTATCCCGGCTGGTGGGAAGGCAGCGCTCAGGTCACGCTTCTCGTCAATCTCCAGCACTGGGAGGGGCTGCCGGAATCCTATCGAGCTGCGCTCGAGGCAGCGTGCGCCGAGACGACGGTCCTGATGATGGCCAAGTACGACACGAGTAACCCGGAGGCCTTGCGCCGCCTGGTGGCCGCCGGTGTTCAGCTGCGGCAATTTCCACGCCCGGTTTTGGACGCGTGTTACAAAGCGGCGTTCCAGACTTATGACGAGCTCGCCGCCAGGAATCCGGACTTCAAGCTGATTTACGAACCCTGGCAGAAATTCCTGGCGGATTCGAATCTCTGGTTCCGCATCGCCGAAAACACGCTCGACAACTACCGCTTCACGATGTCCGCACAGCCGCGCTAGCGCGGTTCTACCGCCAAGTGACAAGACGTCGGCGTCCGCCACCGTGGCTTTGCACCGGGATCGAATATGACGCAAGGGATCGGAGCTAGGGTCCAGCGTAAGGAGGACGCCCGCCATCTGCACGGCCGCGGCAACTTCGTATCCGACATGCTGTTGCCCGGGCAGAGCGAAGTCGCCTTTCTCCGCAGTCCCATCGCGCACGGCCGCATCCGGCGCATCGTCAAGCCGCGCGGCGCCGAAAACCAGGTTTTCATCCGCGACGATCTCGCGGATGTGGCGGCTATCGTCGCACCGACGACCGTGCCCGGCTACAAGCTCTCCGAGTGGCATCCGCTGGCGCACGATAAGGTGCGCTTCGTGGGCGAGGCGATCGCGATGTGCGTCGCGCCGACCCGGGCCGAGGCCGAAGATCTCAGCGAACAGATCGAAGTCGAATTCGACGAGCTGGCGGTGCTCGTCGACGCGCAGGCGGCGCGGATGGAGCCGACCGTGCGGGTGCACGAGCAATGGGACGACAACCTCTTTCTCACGCTCAACTATGAGAGCGGCTTCGAGGCAAAGGCCAAGGGCGCGCCGATCGTCATCCAGCGCGAGATCGCGCTCGCGCGGCAGGCCATGGTGCCGATGGAGGGCAAGGCCGTGCTCGCCCAATGGGATGATCGCAGCGGCCAGCTCGTCGTGCATGCCTCGACCCAGGTCCCCCACATCATCCGCGTCGGCCTGGCGCAGTTTCTCGGCATTGACCAGGGACAGGTGCGGGTTATCTCCCCCGACGTGGGCGGCGGCTTCGGCTACAAATGTATCCTCCAGCCGGAAGAGCTGTGCGTCGCGTGGCTGGCGCTGAAATTCAGGCGGCCGTTCCGCTACGTCGAAGATCGCCGCGAGCACCTGGTCGTCGGCGCCAACTCGCGACAACATCGCTACCGCGTGACCGCCCATGCCGACGAACGCGGTAAGTTGTTGGCGCTCGATGCGGAGGTCACGATCGACGGCGGCGCGTACTCGGCCTGGCCGTTCACCGTCGCGTTGGAGCCGGGACAGGCGACGGGCAACCTGCCGGGACCCTACGACTTTCGCGGCTATCGCTGCCGCACCTATTGCGTGGCGACCAACAAGCCCGGCTTTCTGCCCTATCGCGGCGTTGCCCGAACCGGCGTCTGCTTCGCCATGGAGTTGGTGATCGATGCGATCGCGCGGGCGGTCGGCCGCGAACCGTGGGACGTTCGTTATGACAATCTGGTTGCGGCCGCCGACATGCCCTACGACAACGTGGCGCGCAAACATTACGACAGCGGCGACTATCGCAAGGCGCTTACGCTTGCGCGCGAAAAACTTGGCTTCGAGGCCTGGCGCGAGCGGCAGCGCCGCGGCGAGCGCGATGGCCGGCTCATCGGCATAGGTTTCGCCTCGTATTGCGAGCAGACCGCACACGGCACCAGCGTCTTTTCCGGATGGGGCTTGCCGATCATTCCCGGCTACGACCAGGCAACGGTGCGAGTGAACGCCGACGGCGGGCTCGAAGTCCGCGCCGGCGTCCACTCGCATGGCCAGGGCATGGAGACGACGCTCGCCCAGATCGCGCACGAGATTACCGGCGTCGATATCGCCAATATCCGCGTCGTGCTCGGCGATACCGGGACCACGCCGTACTCCACCGGCACTTATGCTTCCCGCAGCATCGTGATGGCTGGCGGCGCGGTTGCCAACGCATGCAAGGCGCTCATCCCGCGCTTCCTGGCGATCGGCGCGCACCTCACGCAGGCTGCGGTCGCGACGATGAAGTTCGAGAATGGAGAGATCGTCGGCCCGCGAAAATCGGTCTCGCTGCGCGAGGTCGCCGAGGCTTGGTACCTGCGGCCGCAGGAACTGCCGCCCGACGTCGACCTCGGCGGGCTCGAGGCCACGGTGGGCTTTCGCCCCAAACGCGATACCGGCGCATTCAGCTACGCCTCGCACGCCGCGGCGGTTGCCGTCGACACCAAGATGGGCGCGGTCGAGATCCTCGATTACGTGATCGTCGAGGACTGCGGCACGCGGGTCAATCCAATGGTGGTCGAAGGCCAGACCTTGGGAGGGGTGGCGCAAGGCATCGGCACCGCACTCTACGAGGAAAGTCCATTCGACCCGAATGGACAGCCGCTTGCCTCGACTTTGGCCGACTATCTCTTGCCGGGACCCACCGAGATTCCCGCCGTCCGCATCTATCATTTGGAGACTCCGTCCCCTTACACCGAGTTCGGCATCAAGGGCATGGGCGAAGGCGGCGCGATTGCTCCACCGGCGGTGATCTTCAATGCGGTCAACGATGCGTTGCGACCGCTTGGCGTGGAACTTGCGGAGACGCCGCTGACCCCGCGCCGGCTGCTCGAGGCGCTCGGCCGCGCCAAGCCGTTGAGCGCGCCGCGAGTGGCAACCGCATGAAGGCCGCGCGGTTCGATTACGTCCGTCCCGGGGATGTAACGGAGGCATTGGCTGTCCTAGGGCAGGCACAAGGGGCCAAACTCTTGGCCGGCGGACAGTCGCTAGGACCAATGTTGAATCTGCGGCTCGTACGACCGGCTCTGCTGGTCGATGTGTCGAGGCTCGCGGCGCTGCAACAGCTGGAAGACACCGGCCGCGCGTGGCGGATCGGTGCCGGCGTCACCCACGCGCGCCTCGAGGACGCGCGCGGCCAAATTCCCGGCGGCGAGATGCTGTGCGAGGTGGCCTCGGCGATTGCCTATCGTTCGGTCCGCAACCGCGGCACCATCGGCGGTAGCCTCGCTCACGCCGATCCGGCGGCGGATTGGTCGCTCGCCCTTGCCGCGCTGGGCGCGTCGGTCAACGTTCTCGGTGCGACGCGACGCAGTATGTTGGTCGCGCGTTTCATAGAAGGGGCCTTCACCACCGCGCTCGCGGCAAACGAGATCATCGAAACGATCGATGTCCCCAAGCTGTCGCGCGCCGGACGGTATGGTTTCTACAAATTCTGTCGCAAGACGGGCGAGTTCGCCGAAGCGAGCGCGGCGGCCGTGTTCGATGCGGAAGCCGGCGTCGCGCGCATTTTCCTTGGCTCGGTGCGTGGCGTACCCCAGCCGCTCGCTGCCTTGGCGCAGCAGGTGGCGCAACACGGAGAGAGCGCGGCCTCAACGCAGGCCGTGAGCGAGGCATTGGCGCACTCGGTTGGCGATCTCGATGCTGTCGAGCACGCCATGGCGGCAGCCGCGCTGACACGCGCCTTGGGTCAGGTGTTCGCGCCATGATGCCGATTGCGGTTAGCGTGAACGGACGGAAGGTGCAGGCGATGATCGAGCCGCGCACCCATCTCGCCGATTTCCTGCGCGAGCACTGCCGCCTCACCGGTACGCATCTCGGCTGTGAGCACGGCGTTTGCGGCGCATGCACGGTATTGGTCGACGGCAAGCCTGCGCGCTCCTGCATCACCTACGCGGTGCAGTGCGACGGCGTTGCCGTGCAAACGATCGAAGGCTTCGACGACGATCCTGTCATGCATGAACTGCGCACGGCCTTTTCGCGGTCGCACGCGCTGCAGTGCGGCTTCTGCACGTCCGGCATGCTTATCGCAGCGCGAGACATCGTGCGACGGCTGCCGGACGCGGACGCGCGCCGCATCCGGGTCGAGCTTTCCGGCAATCTGTGTCGGTGCACGGGATATCTGGGCATTATCAACGCGGTGGAAAGCGTGATCGCTGCACGCGGGGCGACAGCCGCGGTTGTCTCTTCCGCTGCAGCCGCGCAGCCGGCAACCCCGTTTCCTGCTTTCGTGCCCAGCGACCACGGCGCAGCGCCCGCGGTCGCCGCACCCGTCTTCGCGCCCGAAGAGGCACGCACGGGCTGGACCAGGTTCGAGGAGAGCTTCCTCGTGCCGAGACCGCCGGCAACGGTATGGGCGATGTTCGCCGACATCCCCGCCGTGGTCGCCTGCCTCGACGGGGCCGAGTTGACCGAGCACGACGCGAACACCGCGAAGGGAAAGATGACGGTAAAGCTCGGTCCGATCCAGGCCGGCTTCTCCGGCTCCGCCGTGATCGAACGCGACGACCGGGCGCAACGCGGTATCATTCGCGGCGCGGGCAGCGACAAGGGTACCGGCTCGCGCACCAAAGGTGAAATCGTCTATCGCCTGACGCCGGAGGCAGAGGGGAATGAGACCCGAGTTTCGGTGACGGTCGAATACAATCTGCAAGGCTCGCTCGCCCAATTCTCACGTTCCGGGCTTGTCCGCGAGCTCGGCCGTCGCTTGGTTTCCGACTTTGCCGCCAATCTCAATGCGCGGCTTATGGGAACCGAGACCCGCGCCGCGACTGGCGCGCCGTTAAACGCCGGACGTTTCATCCGGGCGTGGTTTCTTGACCTACTGCGCGGCTTATTCGGCCGGTAGATAGATATGATGGTATACTGATCACCCGTGCGACCTCGGCGAGAATTCCGAGTTCGGCGCGGATGTATTGGCCTTGGAAAAAATCGCAGCTATGCTGAGCAACTCGTTCGGGACCGCAGACGATGGCATGGCAAAAGGTCGCATCCATCAGTGAAATCGACGCGGACGGCGTCCTGGGCGTGGATGTGGACGGCTCTCCCGTCGCGCTCTATCGCTTGGGCAATGAGGTTTTTGCCACTGCGGGAATCTGTACCCACGCTTTGGCGATATTGAGCGATGGCTTCGTCGAGGACGGCAAGATCGAGTGTCCGCTCCATCAGGGCCAATTCGACATTCGGTCCGGCAAGGCGTTGTGTGCGCCGGTGACGGAGGATCTCCGCACCTACGCCGTGAAGCTCGAAGGAGACGACGTCTGCATCGACATGGAGCGGCCGGCCGCGAATGCGGCGACGGGTCCCAACGCGGCGGATGGCTTTCGCAATGCTGCGCGGGAGAATAAAGCGGATACTCGCAATAGTGCCGGCGCCAGCATGCGGTCTGACGATTCGCTGACGCAGCGTTACGTCTGGCCGGCAGAAGGCCTCACCCGCATCCCGGATTGGGTCTACACCGATCAGACGATCTATGAGCGCGAGGTCGACAAAATTTTTCACGGCCACACCTGGAACTACGTCGCTCTGGAATGCGAAGTACCCAAGGCTGGCGACTTCATCCGCTCCAATGTCGGTCCAACGCCGGTGGTCGTCGTGCGCGCCGACGACGGCTCCATCAATGTCTTCGAGAACCGCTGTTCGCATCGCGCCGCGGAATTCTGTCGCGAGCTCAGTGGGAACGTCAAAGAATTCGTCTGCCCGTACCATCAATGGTCTTACGATCTTCAAGGCAATCTCGCCGGTGTTCCGTTCCGACGCGGCGTCAACGGAAAGGGCGGCATGCCCGCGGATTTCGACAGCTCGCAGCACGGACTGCATCGGCTCAACGTCACGAGTCACCGCGGCGTCGTATTCGCTTCCTACGCCCGCGACATGGAATCGTTTGAGGATTACCTCGGGCCGGAGGTGCTCAAGGAGTTCGAGGCGACCTTCGACGGCCGCAAGCCAAGGCTTCTGGGCTATTACCGGCACACGCTTCCCGGCAATTGGAAGCTCTACCACGAGAATCTCAAAGATCCCTATCACGCCACGCTGCTGCACACATTCCTGGTGACGTTCGGGCTGTTGGTGGCCGGCAACCGGTCGCTCATGCTTGCTGACGCGACCGGACGTCACGGCGTGATGGCGTCGGCGAAGTCTGAGCGCAAGAGTGTCTCCAGCGATGCCAAGAAGGAGATGCGTGCCTATCGCGATGGCATGAGCCTGGCGGAGCCGCGCTTCATGGATTTCGTCGAGGAATTCGACAGCCCCTGGTCGGTGACCATGGCCACGATCTGGCCGAACCTGATCATCCAGCGCGAGATGAATACGCTCGGCGTGCGCCAGATCGTGCCGACCGGTCCGCATGAGTTCATCATGAAGTGGACGATGTTCGGCTTCGAAGGCGACGACGAGGAGATGACTCGCCATCGCCTGCGCCAGGGCAATCTCATGGGTCCGGCCGGGTTTCTTGGCCTGGAGGACAATGAGGCGATCAAGTTCGTGCAGGACGGGATGCAGCATGTTCCCGGCGGCCAACACCTGGTGAAGCTCGATCCTGCGGTTGCGGCGGGCACTTCCGAGAGCTTGATCTCGGAGGCATCGATCCGGGCGATGTACCGCCACTGGCGCGCGGAGATGGGGCTCTAGACGATGGATGACTCTGTCCTGACGCGTGATCACCCGCTCGATCCCGCATCGCTGGATTCGCGCCTAGAAGCGCTGCTGCTGCACCACGAGATCGAATCCTTCAACGCGCGATACGCGCAGGCGCTCGACGAGCAGCGGCTGGCGGATTGGACCGAGATGTTCACCGAGGATGCGCGCTACGTCATCCTGTCGCGCGAAAATTTCGATCGCGGACTGCCGGTCGGCTTGATCTATTGTGAGAGCAAGCGAATGATCCACGATCGCGCATTCGCGCTTATGGAGACTTCGATGTTCGCGCCGCGCTATCTGCGGCACATCATCGCAAACCTGGTTGTCTTGGGCGCTGAGATCAATGGCACGGTGAAGTCGCGCGCGAACTATGTCGTGCTTCAGGTGCTATTCGATCGTCCCGACGCGACGCTGCATCAGGTCGGCGTATACTACGACGTGTTCCGTCGCGAAGGCGGCGCGCTCAAGCTCGCCGAGCGCCGTTGCGTCTACGATAACCTTCTCGTACCGAATGCCCTATGCATCCCGGTCTAGGCGCCGATGAACCGGATCGTCTTTGCTGCGCTTATCGTTTTGACTGCGTTGACCGGCGCAGCGGCGGCGCAGGATTATCCGATCCGCCCGATCAAGTTCATGCACGGCTTCCCGCCGGGAGGGAACGTGGACATCATCGCCCGGCTTCTGGGCAACGAGATGTCGAAAGGGCTCGGACAGTCGATCGTGATCGAGCCGAAGCCTGGCGTGGCCGGCAGCCTCGCCGCGGAGGCGGTCGCGCGCAGCGATCCGGACGGCTACACGCTCCTGGTCGTTCCCAGCGCCCACCCGGCGCATGGCGCGCTGTCCAAGACTGTAAATTACAAAGTCGTCGAGGACTTCGAATGGATTTCGGTCGCAAGCTTCTACCCATTCCTCATCTGTGTGCGTAAAGACTCCCGCTTGCAGACGCTCGAGCAACTGATCGAGGAGGCGCGCAAAAATCCCGGCGTTTTGAAATACGGGTCGGCCGGCGTAGGCTCGATCCTTCACACCACCGTGGAACTGATGGGCAGCGAGACCAAAACAAAGTTTCTGCACATTCCATATCGCGGCGAGGCGCCGGCCATCACCGGCCTGCTTCAAGGCGATATCGATTTCATCGCGGCAACCTCGGGACCGATCAGCGCGCGCATCCGCTCCGGCGAATTTCGCGCCCTCGCCGTCACCGGCAAGACGCGCTGGCGCGATTTTCCGGATGTGCCAACGGTAGCGGAGCAAGGCATCCCGGGATTTGAGGTCATCTCGTGGACCGGGCTCGCTGGTCCAGCAAAACTACCTGACCCGATCGTCAACAAGGTCAATACGGAGCTGCGCCGCGCCATTTCGGTTTCCGATGTGAAGGAGAAGCTCGAGAGCATGGGAGGCGATCCGCGCGCGACCACGCCGGCCGAGATGCGCGCGCTCGTGGCAACCCAGTTCTCGACCTGGAGCCGACTGGCCAAGGAAGCGAACATCTCGATCAATTAAGTATCCGCGCGCGCTGCGGTTCGGGTTGCCCCGTTCAACGAGAGGTTACCGGGCCCCGAACGGGCTTGCTCTAGCGCCTCGCGCTCGTCGCCTGGCCGCTCAGCGACTGTGCCGTCTCCAAATGTTTGTGCAACGTCGGCAGCGTCTCCTTGGCGTAAGCACCAGCGGCGTCGTCCTTCTTTGCTTCCTTTTCGTACTCTTTGATATCCTTCTTGTGGTCCGCGACCATGTGCTTCGCGAACTCACGGTCGAACTTGTCGGCGGAGAGCTTGGACAATTTGTCGTACATTGCCTTCTGCTTGCTGTTCGGCTCGCTCGGCGGCGACATGCCCATTTGATTGGCCACAGCGGTGGCTTTCTGGTTGGCGTCGGAATGGTCCTTCTGCAGCATTTGGCCGAAGGAGCGAACGCCGTCGCTCTTGCCGTTCTTTTCGGCCAGTTGGCCCATCTGAACTTCCGCCAGATTGCCCTCGATCGCCTCTTTGAGGAATTTCTGGCTGGCTTTGTCCTGGGCGAAGCTGGGCGAGCTGACGATAACCCCGGCGAGAATGCCGGCCACCAACAACCTGATGCTCATGGTGTAATCCTCCAATTTTTTTCTTCTGGCTCGAGCGGCGAGGTGGTCGTGCAAAGCGGTGGACCCGTTTCGTTGAAGCTTGAGGGGCGAGACTGATGCCCTCGTCTGGACTTCAGGTAGGGCGGAACGGGAAAGCCCCGCCGGTCCGCACGACGGGGTTCAGCTCATCCTTCAGGGGTCCGCGAAACGTCCGTCCTGACAATCCCGCATGTCAACCTAAGTTCCGCGGAGCTCTCGGCTAGACGACGGCGCTGAGCCACTCGAACGGGGAGGGGCTCGCCCGCCTTCCTGCGCACCTCAGCGCGGAAGCCTCATCTGCCTCGCAGGGCGTCCTTCAAACCGCCGACGGCGCTGCGGATCTTCCCGCTGACTTTGTTCGCCTTGCCTTCGGCCCTGAGCTTCTTGTCGCCGGTGGCCTTGCCGGCAACCTCCTTGACCTTACCCTTGGCCTGCTCGGCCGAACCTTTAATGCGATCCTTATCCATGGCTTCTTCTCCAATCTGTGCTGTGAAAACGAGCAGCATGGCGGGAAGTTCCAGGCGCGCCGGCCTCGGCACTGCGGTGCTCGTCGGGCGACGATCAAATAAACCGGTCGCAGCTATGCCCCGCCGCCGTCAACTCCCGCGGCCGTGGCCAAAGCGCGGGCCGAGGTGGGGAACTCTGCGGATGGAATCGGCGTTTGCACTTCGAAAAATTAGGACATTGCAAAGACACGAGAATGTACCGAGGCGCAACAAGCGCGCCCTTAGCCCGAGCCGGGTCCGAGCCCCCGAGCGCGAAAGCGAGCGGCAGCGGAGAGCAACGCCTGACCGGAAAACTCCGAAACGGCGCGACTCCTTACGCCATTGTGCTCGCGAAGCGGCTCGGTCTTCGATACGTCAGCAGCGATTCCTTGTCGATCCGCCGGGCGCGGCGCGGCAGAGGCTGGATCTATATCGGCCACAATCAGCATCCGATTCGCGATCCCAAGATCACACGCCGGCTGGCGCGACTGGCAGTGCCGCCCGCCTATGCCGATGTGCTCTATGCGGCAGATCCGGACGCGCATCTTCAGGCTGTCGGACGGGACGCCGCTGGCCGCCTGCAATACCGCTATCACAGCCGGTGGGAAGACGTGCGGGAATTACGCAAGAGCCGCCGTCTTGCCCGGCTGGCGGATGCGCTGCCCCGTATCCAAAGACGCGTTGCCCAGTGCTTGGCCTCAGAGCAGTGCACGCGCGAGTACGCCTGCGCGGCGATCATCGACCTCGTGACGCGCAGCGCTATAAGGGCAGGCACCGAAACCTACACGCGGCTGCGCGGGACGCGCGGTGCCGTCACACTGCTCAAATCGGACGTCACCGTGCGCGGCAAGGTGATCACTCTGAAGTTTCGATCGAAAGGGGGAAAGATCGTCACCAAGGAAGTCGCTGCGGGGCGACTCGCCAGGGCCATTAGGCCGTTGTTGCGGTTGGCCGGCCGGCGGCTGTTCCAGCACCGACTGGAAAACGGCGAGATTCGTGCGCTCAGCGCGCACGAGGTGAATACATGCTTGCGCGAAATGGCCGGCACCGGCATCTCGCTGAAAGACTTTCGCACGCTTCTCGCATCGGCGCGCGTGCTGGAAACGCTGGCGCGGGTGAAGCCCGCGCCGCGTGCGCATCAGCGCCGCAAGCAGGTTCTCGCGGCAGTGAGCGAGGCCGCCGAGGAGCTCGCGAATACGCCGACAATCTGCCGCAAAAGCTATGTGCACGAGTGCGTGGTCAGAGCCTTCGAGCAAGGGGTACTGGAACGCTTCTCGACGAGCCTGAAACATTCTCGCTCGCCGATCCGACGCGCGCGCGTGCTGGCAAAAATTATCGCGACCATGGGCAAGCCGTCCGGGTCAGAGGGTCAGAGAGGAGGCGCCCGCGCGCGTTGAGGCGCTGCGCCGGCATGTTCAAGCGCTCAACGCGGAAACCGAGCATCAGACGGTTCGCAACACGACCACCGGCGGCGCGAAGCCCATGGGGCAGCGCGGCGCGACGATGGCCGATACCGTCGGAGCGAAGCGGGAATGATCGCGGCGAATTTCGCGAGAGCGAAAGATCGCATCAGATGGGCCGTGATGGATCGAAGGGCGGGGCTGCGGCGAGCTTCGTTATTGCCTGCCCAATCGCTCGCAACGTCAGACCACCAATTGCGTTTCCGCAGCGCGCCGGGCGCTCAATTGCTGCGCCTCGGCCTCCTCGGCGTGTTTGAGATAGTTGTGGGCTTGCACAAGGAGAAGCCGCGCACGTTGCCGATCGCTGACCGCATGCGCCTTCTCCAGGCACGCCTCCGCTTTCCTTCTCCACAAATCGACGCTTCCCATGAGCCAACCCCCGTTGCTCGCATGCGCGCATTGCAGCGCGCAATCGTGGCAAAATGTCGGAATGTGCCGCTCGCGAGACGGTGAAAATTTAGGGGCGCAACCAGCGGCTGCGTGTCAGTCGGGTATGCGACTCAGTTTGCTGAGGCCTGGCCCGAAGATGCGCATTGCCGGTCCGCGCTGCCGCGCAGACAGCGCCATTGCGCCGCAGGCGCCCTCGCTGTGCGTGCAGTTCTTTACGAAAAATCGGCTTCGAGGCTGGCGAATTCCGCCCGGGGCTTCTCAGACTTGCGGGCACGGGAGCGCTTGCCGTTCGCCGTTGCCTGTATGAGATCGTCTACGACATGCGCCGGGTCGTGCCGTGCAGTTGCTTCGCGGGAGATGCCTGGGATTTTTTCCCACCATTCCGCGGAGTATTTGCCGCCCATTATGTCCTCCCGACTACGCGTCAACTGCACCTCGTTATATGCACAACCGCGGCGACATTATGTACTATTTACATGCTCCGATCGGAGAGAGGGGGAGGGCCTAGCCGCGAGCCGATCGCCTCGTTCTAGGCGGAAAACCCTCGACCTGCCGAGCGCATGACGTCCGCCGCTGAGGCGAGAGCGGGCTGCGTTTTCAAATCTTCCAAACTCACGGGTAAGCGCCGGCGCCAATTCGGATGTTCGTTGGTCGTTCCCGGGAGATTGACCTGGTCCCTGAGCCCGAGCAGGTCCTCCATGGATATGACCAACAGGCGCGATGGAGTATCGGCGAGGTATCGCGCCACCGCCGTAAAGTCCTCGGTTTGAAGGCCGTGCTGGTGCAATGCTCGGCGCAAGGCCTCGAGCGCACCATGCCGCTGCTCGCCGGTTTCGCCGGCATCAAGGCCGAGCGCCCGTTTGACGGCCAAATCCTGCTGATTCCGCCATCCGGCGAAGGTCGCGACGTCATGCGTTCCGAACGAAACCAGCGCATTCTCGCGATAATTTTCGGGCGGGAAAAAAGCGCCGCTGCCCGAACGCTCGAACAGCATGACCTGATAGGTCCAGAAGCCCCAATGCGCGAGCGTTTCGCGGAAGTTTTCGGGGATGGTACCGAGGTCCTCGCCCACAACGATGCACCTGTGTTCCCTGCTGGCGAGCGCGGCCGCGGCCAGCATCGCCTCGAAGGGAAAGCGAACATAGGCCCCCTGGCTCGCGCGCACGCCGTGAGGGATGAGATAGAGACGCTTCAAACCCAAGACATGATCGAGCCGAATCGCCCCCGCGTAGCGCATGGATGCCCGCAGCATGCGGCGAAATGGTTCGAACTGCCGTTCTTCAAGTCCGGCCGGATTGAATCCGGCCAATCCCCAGTTCTGCCCCGCGGTATTGAGGGCGTCCGGCGGCGCGCCAACCGCCATGCCCGCCAAGACGGCGTCCTGGTCGCACCAGGCATCGAAGCCGTCGCTGCAAACGCCGACGGCGATGTCGAGGTAGAGCCCGAGCGGCAGACCGCGCGCTTGAGCCTTGGCGCGACAGCGATCGAGTTGATCGTGGGCCAACCATTGCACGAATTCGAACAGCCCGATCGATTCCGCCTCGGTCTGACGAAGTGCCGCGAGCTTTTCATCTTCGGTTCTTCGCCAGTCGCTCGGCCATGACCACCAAGGATGGCCGTATTTCCGGCGCAGCCACTCGAAGCACGCAAAGCGAACAAGCGTTGATCCCCCCGTCTTGCGAAAGCGATCGAAGGCACGATGCCGTCCTGCAGTGCCTTGCCGGCGAAACGCCTGGTACGCGAGTTCCAGCGCCCGCAGCTTCGTCTTTGCGACGCCCTCATAATCGACAATGTCCTGCCGGCGCAGGCGCTCGACCTCCTCTTCCAAGCCGGCGGCTCGCAGGCCGGGAAATTCCGGCACCGCCTCCACGTCGATGTAGAGAGGATTGAAGAACAGACGGCTGTTCGGCGCATACGGACTGGCGTCCGACGGCCGGTCGTCGAACAAAGCGTGCAGCGGGTTTAGCCCCACGCCCGCGGCGCCGAGGTCGGCGGCGAGATCGAGCAGTGTCACGAGATCGGTAAAGTCCCCATGTCCCCAATTGCGCCGCGACCTGACGCCGTAAAGCTGCACCGCGAGCGCCCACATCCGCGCCGGCGCAGTTTGCCGGCCCTGATACGCACGATGCCGACACACGATGAGGCAGGCGTCCTCGCTCCGATCACCCTCCGGGCGCGCGACCCTGACACGCAACCGGAAGATGCCATCCTCCAGAGGGGGCAGCGTTAGCTGTGCGGATGTCGCCTCGCCCGCGGCAGATTTTCCCTCCGAGAGGATTTCCCAGCGCAGCGGCTCCCCTTCGGAGCCGGACAAGCGCAGGATCTGATCGGCGTCGCTACGGACGATAATCGTCCGCGGCAGAATGCGCTGCGCCCCGTCGCCCCCGGCAGCCAGCGCCTCGAGGATGCGAACAAGCACCTCCGGCTCGACCGTGCGCAGGTTTCCGAATCCGTCGCGGTATTCGGTCTCCACACCCCAGCGCACCGCGCGTTCGAAAATGCCGTCCATGCGCTAGCTATACCGAGAGGGCGCCGAATCGCGCGGCCAAAGACGATCGCCACGGCCCGAGCCATGACAGGCGCCACGATCCGGGTTTGTTCCGTTGACACTCGGGCGTTTGCGTCAACACGATTCCCTGCTATTCCGTACGACCTCAACCCGCCTCGGAACCAAAGCGGCCGGCTATCGGTTCCATTCATGCGGCTTCTGCCGTCCGGGCGCCAGCAAACCACGATCGAGCCGTGACAGCGAATGCCAGCATTCGGTCCGTCGGCGACCTTTCCAGACATCGCATCTACATCGAGGACATTTATCCCCTCGTCGATGACGGCCGTTTTCCGGTCAAGCGAACCGTCGGCGAAGAGGTAGAGGTCTGGGCCGATATTTTTCGCGATGGCCATGCCGTACTCGCGGCCGAGCTGTTGTGGCGGCGCGAAGGAGCCGAGAAATGGTTCCGCGTGCCCATGGCCCTTCTCGACAACGACCGCTGGAGGGCGAGCTTCACCCCGCACAAGCCCGGCCGGTACGTCTACGCCATCGAGGCGTGGACCGACGTATTTGCCACTTGGCGGCGCGATTTCCTGGCCAAGCGCGATGCCGGGATGGACGTCAGCCTCGAACTCAAGGAAGGCCGCAACCTCTTGGCGGACCTGAGGCCCAAACTGCCCGAGCAGGCACGCCTCGTTCGGCAGGCCTCAAGCACCGCGGACCTCATCGAAAATCCGGCGCTGCTCTTGTCCGAAGAGCTCGCGTCCGCCGCCAGCAAGGGTCAGCAGTCGGACCTCACCCGTAGCGCCAGTTTTCCGTTGCTCGCCGACCGCCCGATCGCGTGCGCGGGTGTCTGGTACGAAATGATGCCGCGGAGCCAGTCGTCGGTTCCGGGCAAGCACGGCACTTTCGACGATTGCATCCATCGCTTGCCGGATATCGCCGCGCTGGGCTTCGATGTACTTTACCTGCCGCCGATCCATCCGATCGGTCGCGTGAACCGCAAGGGCCGCAACAACTCGCTGCGTTGCCAACCCGGGGACCCCGGCAGTCCCTATGCCATCGGCGCCGCCGAGGGCGGGCATGACGCGGTTCATCCCGAGCTCGGCACGCTCGACGACTTCCGGCGGCTGGTGCGGGCTTGCGCCGACCTCGGAATGGAGGTCGCGCTCGACTTTGCGGTCCAGTGCTCGCCCGACCACCCCTGGCTTGCGCAGCATCCGGAATGGTTCAGGCGCCGGCCCGACGGCTCGATCCAATACGCGGAAAACCCGCCGAAAAAATACGAAGACATCGTCAATCCGGACCTCTACGGGCGCGACACCGAGGGGGTTTGGACAGCGCTGCGCGACGTGGTGCTGTTCTGGGTCGCGCAGGGGGTGCGCATCTTTCGCGTCGACAATCCGCACACCAAGCCGTTTCCGTTCTGGGAGTGGCTTATTCGCGAAGTCCAGTCCGTCGACCCCGCGGTCATCTTTCTATCCGAGGCCTTTACCCGACCGAAAGTCATGAAGGCGCTGGCCAAGCTCGGCTTCAACCAGTCCTATACCTACTTCACCTGGCGCACGGGCAAGGATGAGCTGCAGGCCTATGCGAGCGAGATCACCCGCTATCCCGAGCGCGAATATTTTCGGCCGAATTTCTTCGTCAATACGCCCGACATACTGCCGTTTCATCTTCAGACCGGCGAGCCGTGGATCTTCCAGGCGCGGGTGGCGCTCGCCGCCACGCTGTCGGGCAATTACGGCATCTATAATGGATTCGAGCTGCTGGAGCACGAGCCGATACCGGGCAGAGAGGAATACCTCAACTCGGAGAAATACGAGCTGAAGGTGCGGGATTGGAATCGCCCCGGCAATATCAAGGCCTATATCGGCCGCCTCAACCGCTTGCGCAGGGCGAATGCCGCTCTGTTGCAAACCAGCAATTTGCACTTTGCCCAAATCGACGACGCGGAGGTGATCGGGTTCGTCAAGGAATCGGTGGCTCGCGACAATGCAGTGGCCGTTGCCGTGGCGTTGACAGGGGAGGGGCCGCGGGAATTCTGGTTTCATTTTGGTGACATCGAAATGGGTCCATCGACTGCCCGTCGGCGCGTCAAGCTCATCGAGAATCTCGTCACCGGCGAGCGCCACGTGCTCGAGTGGGGCGGGGTGCGCTTGCGCATCGACCAGCAGCAGGATCCTGCGCTGTTGTTCCGTTGCTACACGTGAAGGTCTGCCGTGGACGTGGTGGCTGACATCAAGACGGAGCCGAAGCTCGAGACCGACGAGCTGTGGTTCAAGGATGCGATCATCTACCAGCTTCACGTCAAGGCGTTTGCCGACAGCAACAACGACGGCATCGGCGACTTCGCGGGACTGACGAGCAAGCTCGATTATCTCGAGGATCTCGGTGTCACGGCGCTCTGGCTGTTGCCGTTCTATCCCTCGCCCGGCCGCGACGACGGCTACGACATTTCGGACTACCGCACCATCAATCCCGATTTCGGCTCCATGGCCGATTTCCGGCGCTTCATGCAGGAGGCCAAGCGTCGAAAGCTGCGCGTGCTCACCGAGCTCGTCATCAATCACACCTCAGATCAACATCCGTGGTTCCGGCGTGCGCGGCGAAGCAAACCGGGATCGGATGCGCGCAAGTGGTATGTGTGGAGCGATAGCGATCAAGCCTATGCGGGAACGCGCATCATCTTCAATGACACCGAAAAATCGAATTGGGCATGGGATCCCGTCGCAGGGGCGTATTACTGGCATCGCTTCTTTTCGCATCAGCCGGACCTCAATTACGACAATCCGCGCGTGCTCGCCGCGATGATCCAGGTGATGCGGCGCTGGGTCGAGCTCGGCGTCGACGGCTTCCGTTTGGATGCCATTCCCTATCTTTGCGAACGCGAGGGGACCAACAACGAGAATCTCCCCGAGACCCACGCGATCATCAAGAAGATCAGATCCGCGCTGGATTCCCACTCCCTCGGCCGAGTCCTGCTTGCCGAAGCCAATCAGTGGCCGGAAGACGTCAGCGCCTATTTCGGCGACGGCGACGAGTGTCATATGGCCTATCATTTTCCGCTGATGCCGCGCATCTACATGGCGATTGCCCAGGAGGACCGCTTTCCCATCACCGATATTCTCCGCCAGACTCCGGATATTCCCGCAAATTGCCAATGGGCGCTGTTCCTGCGCAACCACGACGAGCTTACGCTCGAGATGGTCACGGACGTCGAGCGCGACTACCTCTGGTCGACCTATGCGACCGATCCTCGCGCGCGCATCAACCTCGGGATCAGACGACGTCTGGCGTCGTTGATGGACAATGATCGGCGCAAAATCGAGCTTATGAACTCGCTTCTGATGTCATTTCCGGGCACGCCGATCATCTATTACGGCGACGAGATTGGAATGGGAGACAATATCTACCTCGGCGATCGCAACGGCGTACGCACGCCGATGCAGTGGACGCCGGATCGCAATGGCGGGTTCTCCCGCAGCGACCCGGCGCGGCTCTACCTGCCGATGATCATGGACCCGGTCTACGGTTACGAGGCGGTGAACGTCGAGGCGCAGTCGCGCAGTCTGGCATCGCTGCTGAGCTGGACCAAACGCCTGATCTCGGTGCGCAAATCGAGCAAGGTGTTTGGCCGCGGCTCGCTGAGCTTCATCCGGCCGGCAAACCGCTCGGTCCTCGTCTATGTACGCCAATACGAAAGTGAAGTCGTGCTCTGCGTCGCCAACCTGTCGCGCTCGGCGCAAGCCGCCGAGATTGACCTTGCCCCCTGGCGCGGCCGCGTGCCGTTCGAATTGCTCGGGCGAACCAATTTTCCGGCGATCGGCGACAATCCCTACCTTGTGACGCTCGGACCTTATGGCTTCTTTTGGTTCCTGCTGCGCGAGCCCGACGCATCCATCGAGGTGCCGCGCACCTTGGCGGAATTCGAGACGCTTGTCGTCACCGACGGCTGGAGGTCGGTGCTGCGCGGCCGCTCCAGATCGGTGCTCGAGCGCGACGTTCTTCCGGCGTTTCTTGCCAGCCGGCGCTGGTACGCGGAGCGCGGCAGTTGGCCGACGACCCATATCCTCGGCGCCCTGCCGCTCGGTGCCGGCGATGCCGAGCTCGGTATGGTGCTGCTCGAGGCCAAAGGCAGGCGCGAAACCGCCAATTACCTGCTGCCGCTGACCATCAAATGGACCCGCTTCGATCGCGAGCGAGAAAATCCAAACGCGTTGGCGGCCGTGCGGCGCGGGCCGCGCGAGGGCAGCCTGCTTGACGCGATGGTGGATGCGGGCTTTGTCACCCTTCTCTTGGAAAACTTGCGCGCGGCGCGGAGCATAGAGGCTGACCGTTGTAGCCTGGAGTTTTCCCCGACGGCGAGATTTCCCGATGAGGGAACGCTCGCTGTGCAGGACGTGCGCGCCGTGGATGCCGAGCAATCCAACACCACCGTCCTGGTCGGGGCGGACTACGTGATCAAGCTCTTTCGCCGCCTCGAGCAAGGTCTCAATCCGGAGATCGAGGTTGGCCGATTTCTAACGGAAACGGTTCCGTTCCCGCACATCCCGCCGCTGCTCGGAAGCGTGGAGATCGAGGAGGATGGCGCTCGCAGCGCGGTCGCGGTCGTGCACGGCTTCGTGCAGAACCAGGGCGACGCCTGGACAGTGACGAACGCCTATCTCGACCGTTTCGTCGAGGAACAGCGCCTGCTTACTGCCGAAGCGGCCGGACACAGCGACGAGCAGGCCGCCTATCTGCGGCGGATGGAGCAAGTGGGGCGCCGCGTGGCTGAGTTGCAGCTCGCGCTTG
>Ga0081540_1000819_pt1 | contig 28460 bp, 16 predicted proteins | sample TabmetS2T1R1_FD_71024 | JGI IMG/M metagenome (GOLD analysis project Ga0081540, IMG submission 71024) | Tabebuia heterophylla rhizosphere microbial communities from the University of Puerto Rico - S2T1R1 | ecosystem: Host-associated > Plants > Roots > Rhizosphere ...
GTGCCGCCCTCTCGCTCCTTCGCCGTGGGGATGCTGTGCCTGGCCCTGCTGGCGGGGGGGGCGGGGCGGGCGGAGAACATCCTGCGCCGCGCGCGGCCGCTCGACGCCGCGGCTCCCCCGGGCACCGCCGATGCGGCAGCCGCGGCCGCCGCCGCAGCGGCCGAGGCGCAGAGGCTGAAGGCGGCGAACGCTCCCCTTCGCCGGGCGCTCGACGCGCTCGACGGGTTCCGCCAGGCGCAGGCCGCGGCGCGGGCGGCCGCCCAGGGAGCGTCGAGCAACGTGCCGAACGGGCTCGCGGGTCTGGTGGTCGACCCCGGCGTTCCCAATGACCCGAGCCGCTGGCAGGGAGCCAGCCTCCCGACGGAGCAGGGGAAGTCCGACGGCCGAATCGAGGTGACCGTCACCCAGAACCAGCAGAAGGCCATCCTCACCTGGCAGAAGTTCGATGTCGGCGCGAACACCGACCTCCACTTCGATCAGACCGCCGGCGGGGCGGACGTCGCCTCGTGGATCGCGCTGAACCGCGTGCTCGATCCGTCGCTGGCGCCCAGCCGCATCCTGGGAAGCATCCGGGCGGAGGGGCAGGTCTACGTCATCAACCGGAACGGCATCATCTTCGGCGGGACGTCGCAGGTGGACGTCCACTCGCTGGTCCTCTCCTCGCTCGACTTCGCCGGAGGAGACGCGCAGTTCCGGGCGGGCATCGTCGGCTCGACCTTCGGTGGGCCGGGCGCAGGCGCGACCGCCGGGAAGGTCGTCGTCGAGCCCGGAGCGCAGATCACGATCGGCAACTACGGACAGGCGCTCCTCCTCGGCGGTCAGGTCAGCAACGGCGGCACCATCGAGGCTCCGGACGGCCAGGTCATCCTCGCCGCGGGGGACCAGATCTCCATCGGCGCCTCGGGCGATACCCTCCACGTGCGCGGGCTCGCGCTGACCTCGTTCGTCGGCGGGCGCCCGGTGGAGAACACGGGCGTCATCTCCACCCCCCGGGGAAACATCATCCTCGAGGGCGGGTGCACCGGCTCGGCCTCCCCGGACTGCGTGGGCATCGGGCAGTACGGCCTCCTCACCGCGACCACCAGCGCCGTGGGCAACGGCTCCATCTCCATCGGCAACCTCTCGAACACCCGGGTCGTCCTCGCTTCCGGGAGCGTGACGCAGATCCTCCCCGACGATGACGGGAAGAAGTTCATCGGTTACCAGGACTCCGACTTCGTCGGCTCCCAGCTCTCCGTCTTCGGGAGCACGGTGATCGTCGAAGGAAACGCGACCGTCTACGTCCCCTCGGGCGCTGTTACCCTGGGCAACCGCGTGGGTGACTCGGCGACGGGGGTGGACGACAGCCGGGTGTATCTGGCCACCGGCTCCATCGTCGACGTCTCCGGCCTCCGTGAGGTCGAGGTCCCGATGGAGCGGAACACCATCAGCGCTCAGCTCCGCGCAAATGAGCTCAAGGACAACCCGATCTTGAGGAACAGCCCGCTCCGTGGGCGGACGGTGTACTTCGACGGCCGGCTGGGGATCTCGGTCGCCGACGCCAGCGGGTACTACGACCTGGTCGACCGTGACGTGAAGGAGCTCATGGTCCATGGCGGCACGGTGACCCTGACCGCCAACACGGTGATCACCCGGCCGGGCTCCGTCATCGACCTCTCGGGGGGAAGCCTGCGCTTCGACTCCGGCTACGTGACCCACAGCATCCTGCTCGACCCCACCGGAAAGCGCGTGCCGATCGAGAACGCCGTCCCCGGGGTGGCCTATGCCGGCCTCGAGGGCGACTTCGTCGTCGATCACGCCCGCTGGGGCATCACGGAGACCTACGTCTCGAGCCTCAGGGGGAACCGCCGGGAGTACGAGGGGGGATACGAGCAGGGAGCTGGCGCGGGCAAGCTCACCATCGACAAGGTGCCTCCCTCGCTGGTTCCTTTCCCGGACAACCCCGGGGGCCAGTACACCACCCAGGCGACTGCCGAGTACCGCGCGCTCGAGGGCTCGGTGGTGGCCTCGGTGATCGTCGGGCCGAAGCAGCGGGACGTTCCCACTGCGAACCCGGGTCCCACCGAGGCCTGGCGGGAGCGCCCGAGCCTCGCCTCGCTCGAGCTCCACAACGTCGGTGACGTGCAGATCACCAATCAGATCTCGCCTCTCGACCCCGGCTTCGGGCCGGACGGCGTCCTGGATCCTTCCCGTCAGTATCGGATCGAGGTGCCCGCGCAGTGGTTCGACGGAGCGACCTTCGGCTCGGTCAACATCCTGCATGCCGCGGTGACCGACACGGAGCCGAACAACAGCCCCAGCTACCAGACCACCAACAAGAACTTCTCGCCGGGCGGGGCGCTGGTCATCGGGCAGGGCGTGGTGGTGAATCTCGGGGACGGGGGCAACTTCAGCTTCGATGGGACCTCGGCCAGCATCGACGGCTCGATCCTGGCGCCTGGCGGGCGAATTTCCCTCACGGCCATCAATCCCCGGTCGGAGTCGAGTACCCCCGGCCCCGAGCTCTCCATCCGACTCGGCGCCACCGCACTGCTCGACGCTGCAGGGCGGCTGACGAACGACTCGCTCGACGGCGCCGGCGGCCCGCTCGGTGCCCTGAACGGGGGGAGCATCACCCTCGTCGCCAGCAACATCCTGCTCGAGCGCGGCTCGCTGCTCGACGTTTCGGGTGGCGCTCTGGTCTCCGCGGCCGGCACCAAGCTCACCGCGGGGAGCGGTGGGTCCATCTCGATCAACATCAACAAGGACGTCGGGGCGGGGTCGCGGACCGGCTCACCGCAGGCAACGCCGTTCGCCCAGAGCCTGGTCCTCGATGGAACACTGATGGGGTACTCGCTCGGCACGGGCGGGGCGACCGGCGGCTCGCTGTCGATCACCACCGGCTTCAACGTGGTGGTGGGTGACGCGCTGCCCGCCGATGCGGATGCGACCTACCGGCTGTTCCGGCCCGACTTCTTCGACCAGGGTGGGTTCTCGCGCTTCGCCCTGGCCGGTGAGCGGAGCCTGACGATCCTTCCCGGAGCGGTCATCTCGCCTCAGGTCGAGTCGTATGTACTGCCCACCCAGCTCCGCGACATCCCCAGCGGGGTGAAGCTCGGCCAGGTCGCGACGCGGCAAGTGCTCGCACCCGAGCTGCGGGGCCCGGTCTCGCTCAGCTTCTCGACCGAGAGCGGCCGGGCCTTCGCGCCCAGCAACGACTTCTCCCGCGCGCTCACCGTGGGAACGGGCGCGCAGATCCTCGGTCCCCCGGGCTCGCGGATCTCGTTCACCTCGATCGACGGGCTGTTCTTCGACGGCCACATCGACGCCCCGGGCGGACAGGTGACGTTCACCGGAAGCTCGGCGGGCGTCATCCAGGGCACCATCGTCGAGCAGCCGGACATCCGCCTTGGCCCGAACGCGGTGATCGAGGTTCCGGGGTACGCGCAGACGGTCCTCGTCTCCGGCATCCCGCAGCGGCGCGTGCTCTCCGCGGGGAGCATCGTTCTCAGCACTCCGACCGCGGTCCTCGTCGATCCGCACGCCGTGCTCGACGCCTCGGGCATCCAGGCCATTGCCGACGTCGCCGCGGCCCCGGGGGCAGGGGAACGGTACGTCCCGGTGCAGATCGACGGGGCCGCAGGGTCGATCTCCATCAACGCAGCGCAAGGACTTCTGGCAGGGACGTTCGACCTCTCCCCGGGCGGATCGACCGGAGCGGGCGGGACCTTGACCCTGTCCGGGCCACTCACCGTCTCCGCGACGGTGGCAGCCGAGGCCGTGACTCCCACCAGCACGGCATCGTCCCCACGCCTCCTGGTCGGCGCCGACCGGCTCGATGCGTCCGGTGCGGATACCCTGGTGCTCACCGCCGCTGCGTCGGGTCTGAGCACCGGATCGACGCTGCTCTTCGACGGTCCGGTCGCTCTCTCTGCCCGGCGTTCTCTGGTCGTCCAGAGCGCCGGGCTGGGATTCGCCGATGGGAGCCCGCAGGGCAGCGCGATCTCCATCTCCGCGCCCTCCGTCGTGCTGGAGGGAGTGCTCGGAACCGGCACCCCGCCGGTGCCGCAAGCCGCGCTCGCCGGCTCGACCCTCACCGTCTCGGCGAACACCATCGACCTCCTCAACACCTTCGCCCTGGGCTCCGCCGGCTCGGGATTCGAGACCGCGTCCTTCCGGGCGGTGGGCGACGTGCGTCTGGCGGATCACGTCCGTGACGCCCCCTCGTCCACGGCGGGGCTCTACTCCTCCGGCGACCTGATCTTCGACGCAGCGCAGGTGGTCGTTGCCCGGTTGCTCGACATCCCCGGTGACACCGTCTCGGTCCCCGGGGTGACCATCCAGTCCAGCACCTCGATCACCGTGAAGAGCAACGGGAACCCCGCCCCGGTGCCGTTCTCGTACGGAGACACGCTCACTCTTCGGGCGCCCCGGATCGAGCAGGGCGGGGTGCTCCGTGCGCCGCAGGGCCAGGTGGTGCTCCAGGGCACCGGGCCGAATGGAACGGTCGAGCTGCTCCCGGGGAGCATCACCTCCGCGTCTCTCGAGGGGACGATCGTCCCGTTCAACTGGGAAGACGGCCAGCTCCTCTCCGGCGGCGTCTTCTTCAACTACAACTCCCCCGGGGCCGCACCGAGGAAGGCCGTCCGTCTCGACGCGCCGAACGTCGCGGTGAAGCAGGGAGCGGTGATCGACGTCTCCGGCGGGGGTGACCTCCAGGGCTACAGCTTCGTTCCCGGCAACGGAGGCTCGACCAACATCCTGGCGACGGCGGGAGCGTTTGCCGTCATCCCCGCGCGCGGAACCCAGGTTCTCCCGGCCGGCGGGGCAGGCGGCCTCCTCGATCCCTCGCTGCGGCCGGGCGACGTCATCTGGCTGCAGGGCGTGCCGGGGCTGCCGGACGGCTACTACACGCGGCTTCCGGCGCAGTACGCGCTCCTGCCCGGCGCCTACCTGGTCCAGCCGATGGCCGGGGCGTACGCGACGGCTCCGGCGACCGTGACCCGTCCCGACGGGGCGATCATCGCAGCGGGCTACACCGCCGTCGACGGGACCTCCATCCGCTCCGATGTCTGGAATCGGTACGTGGTGATGCCGCAGTCGGTCTACGCCCAGTACAGCGATCTGCGGACCTACTCCTTCAACAGCTTTGCCCGCGACCTGGCCAGCACCACCGGTGTCGTCGTCCGCGTGCCCGACGACGCCGGCAGCGCGGTGTTCTCGGCGAGCCAGAGCCTCGTCCTCCAGGGGACCGGAAAGTTCGGCGCACCGGCCGGCGGCCTCCTGGGCAACCTCGACATCTCCGCTCCCCGCATCGCGCTGGTTGGGGACGGGCAAGCCGCGCCGGATTCGAGCTACCTGTCGATCGACGTGGACGCGCTGAGCGCCTTCGGCGCCGGCAGCGTGCTCCTCGGCGGAGCGCGGACACCGGGGACGGACCCCTCTCAGCCGGGCACGGTCCTCGACGTCCGGGCGACCGACGTCGTGGTCCGCACCGGGACGACGATCTGGACCGGGCCGGAGATTCTCCTCGCGGCGACGAACGAGGTCTCGGTGGCTGACGGCTCGCGGCTCCAGGCGAGCGGGGCCATCGCGAATGACACCAGCAACCTGCTGGTCCACGGCGACGGAGCGCTGCTCCGGCTCTCCACCGGCACGCGCGTCGGCGTGGTGCGGACCGACGTCCCGGGAGGCTCGTCCACCGGCGGCCTGCTCGACATCGGCGCCGCCGACCTGAGCGCCTCGGGGAGCCTGACGCTGTACGGCAGCCGCGGCCTGACCCTCTCGCCCGATGCGCGCCTCTCGGGCAAGCAGCTCGACCTGGCCTCCACCCGGGTGAACCTCGGTGATGCTCCGGCGGGAACGGATGGGGCCACCCTCGGCGTGGAGAGCATCGCCCGGCTCTCATCGGCGACGGATCTGCTCATCCGTGGGACCGAATCGATCCACCTCTACTCGGGGCTCAGCCTCGGGACGCGTGACGGCGCGGGTGCGGCGACGCTCGGGAGCCTCACCCTCGACTCGCCCCTGCTGCAGGCCGAGGGTGCAGGAACGAGCCAGATCACCGCCGGCCAGCTGACGCTCCGGAACAGCGGGGGGAGCGCCTCCGGCACGGCCGGAACCGGTAGCCTCGTCCTCGACGCCGACACGCTCACCCTCGGGCCGGGCCAGGTGGTCCTCGCCGGGTACTCCGGCGTCCAGGTCCGGGCGACCGAGGTCGAGCTCCGCGGCGTGGGGGGCCTCTCGCTGGGCGGCGACCTCACGGTCCAGACCGCGCGAATCCAGGCGGCGTCTGGCACGAGCTACGCCATCGCCGCGGCCGGCGCGGTCGCTCTGATGCCGGGGCAGGGGACTCCCACCGACGCGCCCGGATCGGGCGGCGTCCTCCAGCTGTCCGGATCGACCGTCACCATCGACACGACCATCGTCCTTCCCGCCGGTCGCGTCGAGGTCACCTCGGCAGGCGCGCTGCAGATCGGCGGCAGCGGGCTCATCGACGTGAGCGGGCTGGCCCAGGATTTCCAGGGTCAGCCGCGCTACGCGCCGGCGGGCAGCATCGTGCTCACGGCCGGAGGGCCGCTGACCGCCGCCGCCGGCTCGATCCTCGACGTGTCGGGCGCCAGCGGCGGAGGAAGCGCGGGCGACATCACCCTCGTCTCCGGCGGAGCACTGGCCTTCGACGGCGAGGCGCGGGCGACGTCGGCTGCCGGTCAGCCCGGAGGCTCGTTCAGCATCGACGCGACTCAGGTCCAGGACCTCATCGCCCTGAACCGTCGCCTCGAGACGTCAGGTTTCTCCCGCGTCCGTAGCTACCGGGTGCGGCAGGGAGACCTGAGCTTCGGGGCCGGCGAAACCATCACCGCGCAGACGGTCGTGCTCCAGGCAGACACTGGCTCGGTGACGCTCGGCGGGACGATCGAGGCTGCTGGAACCGAGCAGAGCCCCGGGGGAGGGCGAGTGCAGCTGGTCGGAGCCTCGGGGGTGACGCTCGCCGGAACGGCAGTCATCGACGCCCACGCGGTGGCCCCGGCCGCGGACGGCTTTGCTCCAGCGAGCGGACAGGTCGAGCTCGTCTCCACCGGTGGTCGCGTCTCGCTCGCCCAGGGTTCGCTGGTCGATGTCTCGGGTGGCAGGTCGACCGGCGGCGGCGTGGTCGTCGTGCGCGCGCCGCGCCAGGGACAGGACGTGGCGGTGGATCCGCTGCGGGGAACGGTCCGCGCGGCGAGCATCGTGGTGCAAGGGCTCCAGTCGTACGGGGTGAGCGTCGTCGACACGGCGCTGGCGAACCAGATGGTGAGCGACGCGGCGACCTGGCTCCAGAACGCTCCGCAGATGCAGGCGCGCCTGACCGGTGGCAGCACCGGGCTGCCGTCCGTGATCGTCGCCCCGGCGATGCAGGTCACCAGCGCGACGGACCTCTCCGTCCAGGCACCCCTCTCGCTGTCCTCGCTCGGCTCACCCGGCTGGCTCGGCCTGAGCGCGGCCGGAAACCTCCGGATCAACCAGTCGATCAGCGATGGCTTCGCCTCCGTGGCTCCCGGCGCGACGCTGGGCTCCGGGCCCTCATTCTCCTACGCGCTCCAGGCCGGCCAGGACGTGGTCCTCGCTCCGGGCGTCCTCGTGCGGACCGGCACCGGCGACATCCGGCTCCAGGCGGGCCGGGACATCGTCCTCAGCGATCCGACCTCCGTCGTCTACACCTCTGGAGCGAGGACCCCCACCGCTCCCGGCTTCACCGGGGGCCCGGGCGAGTTCCCGACCGGCGGAGGGGACATCGACCTGGTCGCGGGCCGAGACATCCTCGCTCCCTTCTCGGTGCAGACGACCTCGGCCTGGCTCTTCCGCACGGGCGCGACGATCTGGAACCAATCGCAGGCCGACGCCACCGTGCTCCAGCAGTCGTCGTGGTCCATCGTCTACGGGAACTTCCAGTCTGCGGTCGGAGCGCTGGGCGGCGGGGACGTCCGGGTGAGCGCCGGACGGGACGTGGTGCAGCTGCAAGTCGCGATTCCGACCACGGGACACCTCACCACGCCGGTGGGGAGCTCGCCCGTCGCCGGTGACCTCGTCGTCCGCGGCGGCGGCGACCTCGACCTCTTCGCGGGACGGGACGTCCGCGGCGGGTTGTTCGTGCTCGGCGAGGGCCAAGCAGACATCCGCGCGGCGCGAGACATCCGCGCGAGCGACACCCTGGCCAACCTCCGTCAGAGCTTCGGGAATGGCTCGCTGACGAGCACGCGGACCGTGGCGCCCCTGCTCGGATTGATGGACGCGCAGGCCACGCTCGTCGCGGGTGGAACGCTGGAGATCGAGGGCGCGTTCGATCCGATGCGCCAGGGGCAGATCCTGGCGAACAAGCCAGGAGGAACGGGGACGGCCTTCACCGGCTACTCCGAGCGCACGTCGGTGGACGCGCTCGCGGTGAGCGGGAGCATCACCTACTGGAACGATCCCTGGGCCTCGGTGGACGTCAGTGGTGGGAACGCGAATCCCCAGTTCCGGGTCCGGATGTCAGGCGGCGGTGCGGGCGACCTGAACTTCGTCTTTCGCGAGGCACCGCCCACGATGCGGCTGACCTCGCTGCAGTCCTCGGCCACGGTTCGCGACCGGTTCGGCGCGAATACGGTCCTGGCGCTCTCGGCCGCGAGCCTGGGCACGCTCGAGGTGATGGCGGGGACGGATCTGCTCCTGACGCTCAACTCCATCCAGCTCGACAACCTGGGAGCGACCTACCGGCGCAACGGCTGGGTTCCGTACGCGACCCAGGACCCGACGCTCGGCGGGCTCGACTCCGCTCCCCAGGGCTCGGTCCCGACCGACCCACCCTACCTCCATGCCAACGATCCGAACCCGGTGCGCCTCTACGCGCTCAACGGATCGCTGTGCGGCTACGTCAACGGCTCCTGCCGCCCGCTGAACGTCGCGCTCCCGGTCGTCCAGGTGAGCCCGCAGAAGACGCTGGATGTCTACGCGGGGAAGGACGTCGTCACAGGGTCCTACAACGTCATCGGCCTCGGTCCGGATCCGATCTCTCGCATCCGCGCCGGACGGGACATCGTCGACGTCTCCGTGACCGCAGGCGGGCCGGGGACGGTGCTCGTCGAGGCCGGACGCGACCTCGTCGAGCACGCCTACGGCAACGTGACCGGGGCGCGCGGCGGCTCGCTCGTCGCCACCGGGAACCCGAACGGGATCCCGGGCCTGCCGCGGGACCAGGCGGCGGACATCATCGCGGTGGCGGGAACCAAGGGAGGCGTCGACTACGACGGCTTCGCCCAGGTGTACCTCGACCCGAACAACGCGGCGGGCGTTCCGCGGACGTACCTCCCCGAGCTCCGCGACTACATGAAGGGCCTGGGCATCGTGACCGGCAGCGATTCCGAGCTGGTCACCCGCTTCCAGGCGCTCCCGCTCGCCGACCGCCAGGTCTTCGTCTACCGCGTCTACTTCGACGAGCTCCGTCAGACGGGCATCGACTACAACGACCCGGCCAGCCCCCGGTACCAGAGCTACCAGCGTGGGTTCGACGCCGTCGCCCGTCTCTTCCCGGACAGCGGCAAGGCCGGCGCCCCGGTGGGCAACGTCCTCCTCGACGGAAAGCCGCTGGAGACCCAGGCCGCCGGTGACATCACCGTGGTCGCCCCCTACGGGCGGATCGCGGTCGGCTCCGAGCTCCTCACCAGCTCGAGCGCCGGAGGCATCGTCACTCGCCGGGGCGGCGACATTCGCCTGATGGCCGACCAGAACATCGACCTCTACACCTCCCGGGTCTTCACTCTGCAGGGCGGCGACATCACCATGTGGACGTCGAACGGGAGCATCACCGCCGGCGCGGGATCGAAGACCTCGGTCCTGAGCGCGCCGCTGACCTACCTCACCAGCGTGGACGGGGTGGTCACGGTGAACGTCTTCGGTCTCCAGACCGGCGCGGGCATCGGCGTCCTCGACGCGCTCCAGGGCACGGACCCGAACCGGAAGCGGAGCCGCCTCGACCTCATTGCTCCCCGTGGCGAGGTGAACGCCGGCGACGCCGGCATCCGCGTCATCGGCGACCTCAACATCGCGGCCCAGGTGGTGGTGGGCGTGGAGAACATCCAGGTGACGGGAAGCGCGGTCGGTGTCCCGAAGGTCACGGCGGTCAACGTCGCCGCGCTCACCTCGGCGTCGCAGCTGACGCAGGCGGCGACCAAGGAAGGCGTCGGTGCGGCTGCCGCGCCGAAGACCAACGTCCAGGACCTCCCCTCCATCGTCACCGTCGAGGTCCTGGGCTACGAGACCACGGACAAGACGCCCGGCGCCGTCGACGAGAAGAAGAAGAAGACGAAGTAGCTCAGGGCCGCAGAGGCTGAGGCCTCACCTCGGGCCACTCCGTCGGGATGAGGATGACGGGGGGTGGGCCTTCCCAGAGCGGGATGAGCTCCAGGGCGTACGAGGGTCTGCGCAGAACCATCGGGGGTCCTCGCCGCGGTGCCGCCTCGAGGCGCTCCCGCGCAGCGCGAACGGTGTTGCGGCGGGGCGGCAGCGGACGCTCGTCGATGACGACGGGCGCGAGCACCACCGCGAGCACCAGACCCCGCATGTCACGGGAACAGCGCTACTGGGCGTCCTCTTCCACCGTGAGCTGGTAGCTGTCCTGGAAGTTGGATTCCCGGTTCTTCGAGTCCTGAACCTTGAAGAGGTAGACGCCCGGCTCGGCGGCGTAGCGGATGACCTCCGAGGCGTCGCCCTTCCCCCGGTCCGAGGTCTGCACGAGGGACAGCGAGCCGTCGTCGTTCTGCTGGTAGAGGAAGAGCGCGACGTCCACCTTCAGGATTCCGGTGAGAGTCGCCTTGATGGCCGTCTTCACCGGCCGCTCGGAGAGGTCCAGCCGGAAGAAGTCGACGTCCTTCTTCGGGTAGACGGTGCCGCGGATGGGCCGGCCCAGCGCGAGCGAGGTCGCCTGGTCCGCGGTGTCGTTGGGCTCGCGCTCCTCGCTGCCGTCGTCGGGGATGGCCCGCGCGGTCAGGCGGTAGGGCTGGTCCGGGTTCTCGAACTCTCGCACCCACTTCCCATCCACCTTCCGGAGGGCACCCTCCACCTTGACGAAGCACTCCTTGGCACAGGCCACGCTGTTCAGCCGCTCGGGCTCCTTCACCGCCCCGTCGTTGGACCGCTGGAGCACCTTCTCCGTCCCCGGTTTCGCGCCCGGCTCGACGACCGAGAGCACGAGGTCGAGCTTCTCCACCCCGCTCAGCTCGAAGCGCACCAGTGACGGCTGGGCCGGGCGGACGACGTAGTCGTCGACGTCGGTCTTGGGCGTCAGGAAGCCCTCGCGGTAGCCGTCGAGCGGCAGCGGGGTGGCGTGCGCCAGATCGTCGTTGGGCTCGTACTCGGCGTTGGCCCCGGCGGCCTCGCGGGAGATGGTGAGGGTGTAGGGATGCTCGGGATCGAAGCCCCGCCGGGCGTCCTTGCCGGTCCCCGTCCAGGCGCTCTTCACCACCACGTCGATGACCCGGTCAGTCGCCCGGACCGCCACGTTGCGCTGCGACAGCGGCTGGCCCTCGGTGCCGCGGGCAGTGAAGAGCGTCGCCTCCGCCTCCGAGAGCACCTGGACCTCGGGGCGCACCCCCGGCACCGCGCTCACCTCGATCCGCAGCGCGATGCGAGGCGCCTCCGGTGCCACCGTCCCAGCGTCCAGCTCGGTCCGTGCGCCTCCCAGCGGCGGAGGCTGGGTGGGGAAGCCCTCGGCCACTGCCGGCGGGGGACCCGCGTCGGGCCCGGCCGTGGCGGTGGAGGTCGGGCCGCCGTCGGGAGCGCTCGCCTCGGTCGGACCGGCGTCGGCCGTGGCGTCGAGGACGATGCGGAAATGGTCCTCGTCACCGGGCGAGCCGTACAGGCCCTGGAGGGTCCAGACGTCGTTCTGGGGCTGGAGCTCGGTGGCGTCGGCGTGCCGGTCGTTGGGCTCGAGCTCCGTCCCCGGCTTCGGCTCGCCGTAGCGGACCGAGAGGGTGTAGGCGCCGCCGCCCCCCTTCCGGGCCGCCGAGACCCGGAGGAGCAGCTTTCCCCGGACGGTGAGGTTGGGGAACCTCGCCGGCTGGCCCTCGCCCTCGGCGCTCACTCCCGCGAGCCGGGTCCGGGTCTCGTCGTAGACTTCCAGCAAGACCACCGTCCCGGGGATGCCGCCCACCGTGACGTCCGCCGTCCGCGGCCGGTCGCCGAACAGCAGGTACCAGTCCTCGTCTGGTTTCGCGGGGGTGCTGGAGAGGCTCGCCGTGACGTCGCTGCTCTCCCCGAGGGCCATGGACTGCTCGGGGCGGTCGTTGGGCTCGACCTCGGCCCGCTGCGCCGGACCGGCGTCGATGCCCTGGACGGGCGGAGCCTCCTTCTTGCGGGAACATGCGGTGGCGAGGAGCAGGAGCGACAGGACGGCGAGTGCGCGCGCAGAGCTCACGACACGGCCACCTAGCACACGCCTCCCCCGATGCTCGCAATGCTGGAGTGGACCGCCCACGTGCGCGATGCTCCCTTCGTTCCGACCCACATGACCCTCAGCCCGCTCTTCGGAGTCGTTCTCTCGGCCGTGCCCGGACTCGGCTACTTGCAGGCCACCGACTGGTACGAACACGCGAGCAACCCCGCTCACTTCCAGCCCCTGCAGCTGGTGGACGGAAACCTCAAGACCGCCTGGTGCACCTCGAGCTCGGACGCCCAGGCGGACGCACTGACCCTCGGCTTCGCGGCGATGGTGGTGGTGGACGAGATCCGTCTCGGAACCGGGAACCAGGCGGAGACCGCCGCCTTCCACGCCTCGGCCCGTCCGAAGAAGTTCGTGCTCCGCACCGACGGACGGGCGAGCACCTTCTCGGTGGCGGACACCGAAGGGATCCAGACGGTGAAGCTGGACCAGCCGCTCCAGGGGCAGGTCTTCACCCTCGAGGTGCTCGACGTCGAGCCCGCAGAGGATCCGGCGGCGCCGGCCTGTCTCTCCGAGGTGCAGCTGGTCTCGCACGGCAAGCCCGTGCCTCCTCCGAAGAAGGCCCTCCTCAAGTGGGACCCGCAGCGGCAACGGCTGCTCGGGACCTGGTACGCCGGTGACGAGGGCAACCCGGACCGGAGCCTCTCCTTCTTCCTCGACGGGACCTGGCAGCTGCGGACGGTGGTCTACGGCGAGCCGACCCGGCCCAAGACGGTGAACGGCACCTGGGGCCTGGAGAAGAAGGGGCTGTGGATGAAGGCGCCCACCTCCGGGAAGGGCAAGGTGACCCCGGAGTTCGAGACCAAGGCCGACGCGCACGGCAAGCCGCGGACGACGCTGACCCTCAAGGGCGGCGTGCCCGCGGCGATGCGCGTTCCGCTCCGCGACCGTCAGTGACCTCCGCGAGGCGGAGGCTCAGCGGCTGGCGGCGCTCTTCTTCTTCCGCGACGAGAACCGCTGGAAGAAGTCCACGATCTCCTGCTGCGCCACCTTCACGTCGGTCGCGTCCTTGAACTCCGACTCGAGGAAGATGCCGCCGCAGGACTCGCACGTGTCGTAGTGGAGGGGGTGCTGCCGGTCTCCGCCGTCCACGCGCACCAGATCCACCTGGCACTCGGGGCACTGGCCGGTGAGGGCCTCGGCGTCCACGCGGCCCCCCAGGCTTTCCAGCCCCGGGAGGTTGTTGTGGAGGAGCAGGCGGTTCAGGTCCGCCACGTCCAGCCACAATCCGCCGCACTCTCCGCAGCGTCGCAACGTCGTCTCTTCGCCTTCCAGCTCGGCCATCTCGACGTTGCAGCCGGGGCAATCCATGTAAACGCGTCTTCTCCGTGCAGGGGGAGCAGTGCTCCGATGATGGATGCTCTCCGGAGTCTAGGGCCGGGAATTTTCAGGCTGCAACCTGCAGTGATGTCCTCTGAACGGGTTTTCCGCCTTCACTTCACCCGGGTGGCCCGGGCGCCCAGGGCCTGCAGCTTCCGTTCGAGCCCCTCGTAGCCCCGATCCAGATGGTAGACGCGCGCCACCCGGGTGGTTCCTCCCGCCCGGAGGCCGGCCAGGATGAGCGAGGCAGAGGCCCGGAGGTCGGTGGCCATGACCGGTGCCCCGGAGAGGGTGTGGACTCCCTTCACCACCGCGGTGTGCCCTTCCACCCGGATGTCGGCCCCCATCCGGCGGAGCTCGGCCACGTGCATGAAGCGGTTCTCGAAGATGTTCTCCGAGATGACGCTGGTGCCCCGGGCCACGCTCAGCAGGGCCATGAGCTGGGCCTGCATGTCGGTGGGGAAGCCGGGGTGCTCCGTGGTCTGCAGGTCGACCGGCTCGGGCACCTCGGGGCCCTTGCAGCGGAGGCCCTCGGGGGTGGGGACCACCGTGCAGCCGGCCTCGCGGAGCTTGCCCACCACCGCGTCGAGGTGCGCGGCGACGGCGCCCTGGACGTGGACGTCGCCCCGGGAGATGGCGGCGGCGACCAGCAGGGTGCCGGCCTCGATCCGGTCCGGGATGACGGTGTGCTCGACGGCGGACAGACGGGAGACCCCCTCGATGGTGACGAGGTCGGTGCCGGCGCCCTGGATGCGGGCCCCCATGGCGTTCAGGGCCCGGGCGAGGTCCTCGACCTCGGGCTCGCGCGCGGCGTTCTCCAGGACGGTCGTCCCCTCGGCGAGCACGGCGGCCATGAGGACGTTCTCGGTCCCGGTGACGGTGATCTTGTCGAAGCGCACGGTGGCGCCGCGGAGCCGCTTCGCCCGGGCCTCGACGTAGCCGCCCTCGAGGACGATCTCCGCCCCGAGGGCGCGGAACCCCTTCAGGTGCTGATCGATGGGCCGGGCTCCGATGGCGCAGCCGCCGGGAAGCGAGACGCGGGCGCGGCCGAAGCGCGCGAGCAGCGGCCCGAGGACCAGGACCGAGGCCCGCATCTTCCGGACGAGATCATAGGGCGCCTCGGGGAGGGTGCCGGCCGGGGCATGCACCCGCACCACGTGCCGCTCCGCGCCGGGAACCCGCTGGGCCTCGACGCCCATGGTCCGGAGCAGCTCGAGCAGGGTGGTGACGTCGGCCAGGTCGGGAACGTTGCGCAGGGTGGTGGGGCCCTCGCCGAGGAGCGCGGCGGCCATCAGGGGGAGGGTGGCGTTCTTGCTCCCCGAGACCCGGACCTCGCCCTCCAGCCGGGGCCCGCCTTCAACGTGGATCTGATCCAAGTGCTCCGTCTCCTGGGTGCGTGGCCGCCGGGCCGCGGAGGTGTGTCCCGAGGGCCAGGCGATCGTGTCGAGCGAGGTCGCGTTCGATGCGGACGGAGCCATATCCGGCCGTCTGGAGCAAGCCGTGGACCGCCGGACCCTGGCCGTCGCCGATCTCCAGGGCCAGGAGCCCTCCGGGGACGAGCCAGCGGGGGGCGGCGGCGACGATGCGGCGGACGACGTCGAGCCCGTCCGGGCCCCCGTCGAGGGCGAGGGCAGGCTCACGCCGCACCTCGGGGGAGAGGGTGGGAATCTGGTCCCGGGGGACGTACGGGGGATTGGCCACCACGGCGTCGAAGGGGGGCTCGTCGGACACCGGGGAGAAGAGGTCGCCGGTCCGGACCTCGAAGCGGTCGGGTGCGCCGAGGGCGGTGGCGTTGACCCGGGCCACCTCGGCGGCGCCGGGGTCCAGCTCGGTGGCCAGGACGCGGGCCCGCTTGCGCTCGAGGGCGAGGGTGATGCCCACGCAGCCCGTCCCGGTGCAGAGGTCCAGGAACCGGAGCTCGGCGTCCTCGGGAGTCGCCTGGAGCACTGCCTCCACCAGCAGCTCGGTCTCCGGTCGGGGAACGAGTACCCGCGGGTCGACGGCGAAAGGTCGACCGTAGAACTCCCGGACGCCGGTCAGGTAGCTGGTGGGCTCGCCTGCGGCGCGGCGGGCGATGAGGCCGCGGTAGGCGGCGAGCTCCGGCGGATCCAGCGGGCGATCCAGGTCGGTGTAGAGGCGGACGCGCGAGGTCCGGAGCATGTGGGCGAGCAACAGCTCGGCGGTGAGGCGGGGCGAGTCGAGCCCGAGCTTCTCGAAGTGCTGGGAGGTCCAGCCGAGCACCCGGCGGACCGTCCAGGGCGGCTCGCTCATGCCTGGGGCTGGGGGCGGGCCGACTCGGCCTTGAGCTGCTCGGCCTGGAAGAAGGTGCGGCAGGCCACGACGATGTCCTCGATGTCGCCCGCCATCCGCGCCGGGAGATTGTGCCAGGTCACCCCGATGCGGTGATCGGTCAGCCGGTCCTGGGGAAAGTTGTAGGTGCGGATCTTCTCGCTCCGGTCGCCGGTGCCCACCTGGCCGCGACGAAGGGAGTCCCGCTCGCTGGTGACGCGCTCCTGCTCGATCTCGTAGAGCTTCGCCCGGAGCATGCGCATCGCCATGTTGAAGTTCTTGGTCTGGCTCTTCTCCTGCTGGCACTTCACGACGATGCCGGTGGGCTTGTGGATCAGCCGGACGGCCGAGTCCGTGGTGTTGACGCTCTGGCCGCCGGAGCCCGTGGAGCGCATGACCTGTCGCTCGACGTCGGCGGGGTTGAGGTGGACGTCCACGTCCTCGGCCTCGGGCATCACGGCCACGGTGATGGTCGAGGTGTGGATGCGCCCCTGGGCCTCGGTCGCAGGCACGCGCTGAACTCGATGCACGCCGGACTCGTACTTCATCGACGAGTAGACGGCGTCGCCGGAGAGGGTGACCGTGGCGTCCTTGATGCCTCCGGCGTTGCCGGCGCTCATGTCGATGAGCTCGGACTTCCAGCCCTTCCGGTCCGCATAGCGGAGGTACATCTGGAGGACCTCCTCGGCGAAGAGCCCGGCCTCGTCCCCGCCGGCGCCGGCGCGGATCTCGAGGATGACGTTCTTCTCGTCGTTGGGGTCCTTGGGGATGAGCAGAATCTTGAGCTCGGCCTCGAGCGCGTCGCGGCGTTCCTTCAGGGCAGGGAGCTCCTCCTTCCCCAGCGCGCGCTCGTCGGGGTCGGAGCTCGCGAGCATGCGCTCGGCCTCGGCCAGGTCGGCCCGGACCGCCTTGAACTCACGGTAGACGGAGACGATGCGCTCGAGGGAGGAGCGCTCCTTCATCACCTTCGTCAGGCGTGCGCTGTCCCCCAGCGTCTCTGGATTCGCGAGATCTGCCTCGAGCCGGTCGTATCGCCGCTCGACTTCGTCAAGCTTGTCGAACATCTGCCGGAGGAGCCTCTACCTCGGGAGGGGGCCCGGCGCCACCTCCGGTGCCCCGTCACGCCGAGCGCTTCGCGCCCTCGCGCGCCCCGAGGGTTCGCTGGAGGAAGGGAAGGGCGTGGGCGAGGAATTCCGCGGGGTGGTCCTCGTGGGCGAAGAGCCTGGCGCGGGGAATCTCGACCAGCTCCGCGGGTCCACCGAACTGGGGGAGCATGGCGCGCGCCTTCGCCACCGGGAAGAAGGGGTCGTCCGGTCCCCAGATGCAGAGCGTGGGAGCGCGGATCCGCGCGTGGACCTCGGCCAGCGCATCGACCAGGTCGAAGTCGACGGAGCGGAGCAGCTTGAGCTGGCTGTCGCGGATCCGGCGGTCGGCGAGCGGGGCGAGGAAGAGCTCCCCGAACTCTCCGCCGGCGTGGGCCGGATCGGTGAAGAGCGAGCCGACGCCGAGGACGGTGGTCCGGAGCGGCCCGCCGAGGATCGCCTTGAGCAGCACGCCGGCGAGGCCCAGCCGGGCCGCGACGACGTAGGCCAGGAGGAGCGGCGGGTGATGGCCGGGGATCTCGGTGCCTTCCAGGATTAAGGCCGCGAGCCGCTCGTCTCCGGCGCAGGCCAGGCGGGCGATGGCACCGCCGCTGTCGTGAGCGAGGACGCCGTAGCGCCGGGTGCCCAGGCTGTCGACGAAGGTGCGGACGACCTGCGCGCAGATCTCGAGGTCCACGGCGCCGGGCCACTCGGTCTTGCCGCTTCCCGGCAGGTCGAGGAGGTGGACGGTGAAGTGGTCGGCGAGCCCGGGCAGGAGCGTGCGCCAGGTGGCGGCGTGGAGTGGCCAGCCGTGGATCGCGACGAGGTCGGGCCCGGTGCCGAACCGCCAGGTGGCGACGCGGCCGCCGGGGACCTCGAGGAAGGAATCGGGGGAGGAGAAGCGCTGGAGCGGCTCGGACACGATGCAAGGACCTCCGATGAGAGTTCGGAGACCAGGGTGTCGAGGGCGCCGGTTCCGGGCAATGACATGGGGAGGTAAGCGCGCGCCTGGAACGTGGTGGGTACACTCCGATGCCGTGACTCGCCGTGCGCCCGCCCTGTTTCCCGCGCTGCTCCGCCACTGGAGGTCCAGGCGGGGGATGAGCCAGCTCGACCTGGCGCTAGCCGCCGAGGTGTCGGCGCGGCACGTGAGCTTCCTCGAGACCGGGCGCTCGCGGCCGAGCCAGGAGATGATCCTGCGGCTCGCCTCGACGCTCGACGTGCCGCTGCGCGAGCAGAACGCCATGTTCCGCGCGGCCGGCCTCGACGAGGCGTTCCCCGACCCGGGGCCGGAGGCGCCGCTCCCGCCGGCGGTGGAGCGCGCGGTCGAGCGGATGATGGCTCACCACGAGCCGTTCCCCCTGGTGGTCTTCGATCGCCGCTACGACCTGATCCGCCTGAACTCCGGCGCCGCGCGGCTGCTGCCGCTGTTCGTGGCCGAGCCGGCGGCGCTCGAGCCGCCGGCCAACGCGATGGTGCTCCTCTTCGATCCCCGCGGCGTCCGTCCCTACGTCGAGGACTGGCCGCAGGCGGCGCGGTCGATGCTGGCGCGGCTCCACCGCGAGGTGCTGGCCAGTGGAGGGGACGCGGAGCTGGGAGGGTTGCTGCAGCGGCTGCTCTCGTTCCCCGGCGTCCCGGCGAGCTGGAGGCAGCCCGATCTCGAGATGCCCTCCGAGCCGACGCTCGCGCTGCGGTTCCGTCGCGACGCCACGCGGGTGGGCTTCCTCACGACGGTGACGACCTTCAGCGCGCCGCAGAACGTGGCGCTGGAGGAGATGCACATCGAGAGCTGGTTTCCTCTGGACGACGAGACGGCCGACGTCTGTGCGCGGCTGCAGCGCGGCTGAGGCGTGCTAAGAGGCGGGGCCCCATGGCCAAGAAGATCGGAAACCGCAGCAAGCGGAAGCTGTCGAACCGGGCGAAGGTGAAGCGGAGGGCGCTGAAGCGTCACCGCCGGCGTCACCAGGGCGCCACCAGGCGGTAGCGCCCGGGCACCGAGGTGGGCCGGCTCGCAGGGCCGGTGCGCGCAGCGGCGGACTGTGCTGGCGCGCGCCCGCCGGCGGAGGTAGCGGTGCGGTCATGGACACCCGTGCCGTCTTCGACTTCGTCGTCACCTTCTCCAACGGCGGCGGCCTGCGGGGCGAGGGCTTCCGGCTCGACCTCCCGCGACCCGACCTTCCGGAATCGGAGATCGCGGCCCTGCTGGTCACCCACCTCGGTCTGCTGATGGTGGAGAAGGTCGAGCTCAGGAACCTGCGCCGCGTGGAAGAGCCGCATCGGGGCTCGCGCGGAGTCGCGCGTCCGGCGACGGGCCAGCGGCGCCTGGTCGACCTGAGCCATCCCATCCACCACGGGCTGGTGACCTACCCGGGGCTGCCGGCGCCGGAGATCAGCGACCACCTCTCGCGCGAGGCGTCGGTCGGGAAGTACGCGCCGGGGGTCACCTTCCAGATCGGCCGGATCAGCCTGGTGGCGAACACGGGGACGTACCTGGACAGCCCCTGGCACCGCTGGGCGGACGGGCCGGACCTGTCCGGGCTTCCGCTGGAGCAGCTGGTGGACCTCGAGGGCGTGCTGCTGCGGGCGATCGGAACCGGGCGGCGGGGCATCGAGGTGCTCGACCTCGCGCCGCTCGACGTGCGGGGGAAGGCAGTGCTGCTGCACACCGGCTGGGACGTGCACTTCGAGACGCCCCGGTACGCGAAGGACGCGCCGTTCCTGACCGATGCCGGGGCGGCCTGGCTGGTGGAGCAAGGCGCCGCGCTGGTGGGCATCGACTCCATCAACATCGACGACACGGGCGATGCCGGGCGGCCGGCGCACTCGAGGCTTCTCCGGGCCGGCATCCCGATCGTCGAGCACCTGCGCGGGCTGGAGCAGCTGCCGGCGACCGGGTTCCGTTTCTCGGCGGTGCCGCCGCGCATCCAGGGCCTGGGCACGTTCCCGGTGCGGGCCCACGCGGTCGTCGACGGCTGAGGGCGGCGAGCGACCGGCCCCGCCGGGTGACCGCTTCTGGACCTGAAAGGACGGCCCACGTCCCGAACGGTCGGGGAGTCCGGAGGCCCTCGTTCCGAGTGATGCAGCCTCGATGCGGCAGCCCGCGACGCAGACGGGCTGATAGGGTGTCGACCGCCTGGAGGTGCGCCGCATGCGACCTTGCGCTCTCGTCGTCGCGATGCTCGTTTGCTCGACCGTGGCTGCCGAGGAGCGCGCGACCGACGCCTACCTGGACCAGACGCGCGAGCGCTGGACCACGCTGGCGAAGAAGATCTGGGACACGCCGGAGACGGCGCTGAACGAGAAGAAGTCGGCGCAGGCGCTGGTGGAGGCGCTCCAGAAGGAAGGGTTCAAGGTCACCTGGGGCGTGGGGGGCGAGCCGACGGCGTTCGTCGCCACTGCCGGGTCCGGGTCGCCGACGCTGGGCCTGCTCGCCGAGTACGACGCGCTTCCGGGTCTCTCGCAGAAGGCGGGCACGGCCACGAAGAGCGCGGTGGTCGACGCGGGCCCGGGGCACGGGTGCGGGCACAACCTGCTCGGGACGGCGGCCACGGCGGCCGCCATCGCCGCCAACCGGGAGCGCCAGTCCCGGAAGCTGCCGGGCACCATCCAGCTCTTCGGGACGCCGGCCGAGGAGGTGCTGTTCGGCAAGACCTTCATGATCCGCGACGGTGCCTTCAAGGCGACCGACGCGGTCCTCTCCTGGCATCCCGCCGACCAGAATCTGGTGACCAACCGGACGCGTCTCGCGGCGGCGGCCACCGAGGTCGAGTTCTTCGGGAAATCGTCGCACGCCGCCGCCTCGCCCTGGGCGGGCCGGAGCGCCCTCGACGCGCTGATGCTCTTCGATCACGCGATGGCGCTGATGCGCGAGCACATCAAGCCGACGGCGCGCATCCACCGGATCGTGAAGGAGGGCGGCGACGCGGCCAACATCATTCCCGACCACACCCGGGGCGAGTACTGGGTGCGCGACGCGACGGGAGAGAGCGTGCAGGAGCTCCTGGCGCGTCTCCGGAAGGCGGCCGACGGCGCGGCGATGGCGACCGAGACGCGCGCCCAGGTGAAGGTGACGTTCTCGGTGCGCGACGTGGTGCCGAACGGCGCGCTGGACTCCGTGGTGCAGAAGGAGTTCGAGCGCATCGGACCACCGGTCTACGACGCGCAGGACCTGGCCTTCGCGAAGTCGCTGCAGAAGGAGCTCGGGGTCGAGCAGTCGGGGATGGCGCAGAAGGTCCAGCCATACGCGGTGAAGAACGGCGGCACCGCCTCCTCGGACATCGGCGAGGTGAGCGCGGTCGTGCCGCTCTCCGAGCTGAACGTCGCGACGCGGCCGCTGGGGACGGTGGCCCACCACTGGGCGCAGACGACCTGCGCGGCCCATCCGCTCGGCTACAAGGGAATGCTGGTGGCGGCGAAGGTGCTCGCCGCGTCGACGGTGGACCTGCTCGGCGATCCTGCGGCGGTGACTGCGGCGAAGGAAGACTTCCAGAAGGCCACCGGCGGTAAGCCCTACCAGTCGCCGCTCGCTCCGGACGCGAAGCCGCAAGCGAGTCGCTGAGGCCTGCCCGAGGCGCCTGGGCGCCGGGCGCACGACGCAATAGCAATTTCGATGACTGGCGGTGTGAGTCGCCGCGCTGCAACCCCGCGACTCCTCGTCAGTGGATCACCGGAAGTGCGAGTCAGGTTGCTATTGCGTCGTGCGCCGGAGACCCCCGAGGGAAGGGGGGTCAGCGGGCCTCCGCGCCGGATTTATTTCAGCTCGAGCACGAAGACAGCAGACGGTTCCTTCGCCAGGCGCACGAGCTGCTTGCACATCTTGGCGAGTGGGCTGCCCCGATTGTCCTCGTTCGGGCGCCAGAACTCCCAGTGCCCGTACTTTCCCTGGGCGACATATTCGACGAACCACCACGTCCCACCCGTCGAGACCAGGTGCTCGCTACGCTCCGGTTTCGGGCTCGCGTCCTCGCGCCTCTGTTCGGCCAAAAGGCCGACGGACGATCGCCAATCGGAAGCGCTCAGCTTCCCGGTACTACTTCTGAGCAAATCTCCGACGGCATAGCCCCCCTCGCCGCTCAGGATCTTGAGGGCCACTGCACCTCCAGTCCCCGAGGCGCTCGCACGTATCACGACGGGATGCATCGTGGTCGGAAGGATCGTGCATCGGATGACCGCGCCTTCCCTCGACTTCCAGAGGTTGGGCTCCTCTGCTCGTCCGAGCACCGTGGAGATGAGGTCCCGGGATGGGAGGTCCTGCTCTGGGTCCGGGCTGAAGGTGCGCGGTGGCACGAAGCACATCTCTGGGACGAGCGGCTTCCCGTCGCACAGGCGGGGTGGGCGATACGGGCCGTGGGGCGGCTGAACCGGGTCGACGATCTCCTCGGAGGGCTTCCACTGTGAGAGCAACACGAACGCGACGAGAACGCGCATCAAGGCCTGGGCTCCGAATGGTCCATCACGAATGCGTGGTGCCGGAGCCGCCGTCGTGTCGCGGGCTCCAGGAGCGTCATGAGATCGCGCAGGCCGGTCAACGTGGCCCGGTGCTCCGCATCGCCGGGGTCGGCGTCGCTCACGAGCCTGGCGGCGCAGCGGCCGACACCGGCGCGGCGGGCTTCACGGGCGCGAGCTCGGGGAGCGGCGTGGCGAACCCGGCCGACGCAGACCGCAGTCGCTGGAGCACCGCCTCCGCCTCCGGTCCGGTGAGCGGATACGGCTGGATCGGCCGGTCCGGGTAGCGGTCGGTCTTGAGCGGGAACAGCTCCGCGCCGAGGTACCCGCTCCGATCGAACCGCGCCTTCACCAGCACCGAGTCCTTGTCCCTCGGATTCCAGTTTCCGCCGAAGACGAAGTTCCCCAGCGAGTAGAAGACCGGAACCTTCCCGATCCGCTCCATCCCGTGCAGCACGTGCGGATGCGAGCCGAGCACCGCGGCCGCGCCGGACTCCACCGCCGCCTTGGCCAGCGCGATCTGGTACGCGTCGGGGCCCTTGCTGCCCTCGCGTCCCCAGTGAAAGAAGGGGATGACCAGGTCGGCCTGCGCCTTCGCCGCGGCCACATCCTCGCGGACCATCTTCTCCACCACCGTCCAGTCGCTCGGATGACCGGCGACCCCGGCGCTGGTCTCCGTCGCCCACACCACCGGCGGCTCGGGATGCTTCTCGCCGAGGATGAGGTAGCCGAGGAAGGCGATCCTCAGCCCGCCCACCTCGACGAAGGCCGGCTTCCGCGCCTCGGCGAGCGTGCGGCCAGCGCCGAAGTGCGCGATGCCCGCGGCGTCGAGCGTGGCGATCGTGTCCTCGACTCCCTCCGGCCCGTAGTCCATCAGGTGGTTGTTGGCGAGGCTCACCACGCGCACGCCCGCATCGACCAGCACGGACGCCGTGGACGGCCGCGCGCGGAAGTTGAAGTTCTTGGGAATCGGCTCCCCGCGGCCGGTGAACGGGCACTCGAGGTTGACGACGACGAGATCTGCGCCGGCGAACAGCGGCTTCACCTCGGCGAAGCCCCAGCCGTCCACCGCAGCGCCGCCCTCGCCCTTGGCCCGCAGCCCGTCGACCCACTCCTCGTAGTGCGCGCCCAGCGTGACGTCGCCGCCGGCAACCAGGGTGATCGCCCGAGAAGGCTCGGCCGGCGGAGCGACGGTCAACGGCGGAGCGGGACGCGTCTCCAGCTCCTCCGGACGCACGGTCGCCCGGGGTGCGCACGCGACCACGAGGGCGAGCGTGCAGACGAGGGTGAAGCACCAGAAATCACTGCGCCGTGCGGGGCTCACGTCGGCACGGGAGTGTAGCTTGCAGAGGCCGATTTCCGCTGAATACAGTGGCCCGTCACCCCCCTCCCATGGCCCGCGAGAAGGACAACATCGCGCTCTCCGACGAGCACAACTCCCGTGGCATCGAGCTCGCCGATCGCGGCTGGCTGGACGAGGCCATCCGCGAGTTCCGGAAGGCCATCGACCTCGACCCGGACTCGGCGCACGCGCACGACAACCTCGCGACCGTCTACGCCGAGAAGAAGCTCTACCGCGAGGCGCTCGCCGAGTACCTGACCGCGCTCAAGCTGGAGCCGGACAGCGCCACCGCGCACTACAACCTGGCCTGCTTCCTCTCCACACACGGGCCGGAGTTCGCGGTCGCCGCGTACAAGCAGGCGATCGAGCTCGACCCCGAGTATCCCGACGCGCACCTGAACCTCGGCCTCACCTACGCGGACCACGGGCGCGTCGAGGAGGCCATCGCCGAGCTCCAGACCGCCATCGAGCTCGACCCGGCGGACGCCTTCCCCCGCCACGAGCTGGCCGCGCTCCTGATGGACGAGGGCGACTACCGCGGCTCCATCGCCCAGCTGAAAGAGGTCGTGCGCCTCGAGCCCGAGGACTTCGAGGCGCACCTCGACCTCGGCATCTGCTACGCGCAGAAGGGCTTCTACGCCGAGGCCGAGCGCGCCTACCAGAAGGCGCGGGCCCTGAACGCCGAGGACCTCCTCCTCCACTACAACCTCGCCGCGCTCTACGCGCTCTGGGGCAAGAAGCCCGAGGCGCTGGAGTGGCTGAAGAAGGCCCTCGAGGCGGACCGGCAGAAGGTCGCTGGCTGGCTCGCGACGGATCCGATGTTCGACGGGCTCAAGGGCGATCCCGAGTACGAGAGCCTGCTGTGAGGCGCACTTCTTGAGCAGCGAGGCCTGGCACATCACCGTCGCGGTGGTGCTGGTCCTGATCAACGCATTCTTCGTCGCCTCGGAGATGGCGCTGGTCCGGGCCCGCCCCACGCGGTTCCGCGCGCTCGCCGACCAGGGAAACCTCGCCGCGGAACGGACGCTCCCGCTGCTGGCGAATCTGCCGCCCTACCTGAGCACGGTGCAGTTCGGCGTGACGCTCACCTCGCTCGGCATCGGCTGGGTGGGCGAGCCGGCCTTCGCGGGCCTCATCGAGCGCTCGCTCCGCGCGACGTTCTCCGGATGGAGCGGCCTGGTGGCCATCTCGCACACGCTGGCCTTCGTCTTCGGATTCGCGATCATCACCATTCTCCACCTGGTCATCGGCGAGCTGGTCCCGAAAAATCTGGGATTGCAGCGCACCGAGTCGGTGGCCATGGCCGTGTCCGGTCCGATGCGGGCCATCTACCTGATCACCTACCCCGCGGTGCACGCCATCAACTGGATGGCCTCGCTGGTGTCCCGGATGCTCGGCCTCCACGGCGCGGGCCCGGAGGAGAGCGCGCTCAACCCCGAGGAGCTGGCGATGCTCGTCGACAGCTCGGCCCGGGCGGGCAACATCACCGAGGAGCGCGCCGAGCTGCTGGCCCGTGCGCTGGCCGTGTCGGAGAAGACCGCGCGACAGGTCCTGGTGCCCCGGCCCCAGGTGAAGTACCTGGATCTCGAGGAGCCGCTGGAGCACAACGTCTCCGAGGCCCGGGCGGCCGGACACACCTGGATGCCGGTGGCGCGCGGGAGCCTGGACCAGGTCGAGGGCGTGGTGAACGTGAAGGACCTGTTCTTCCTCCTCGCCAACGATCAGCTCCGGAGCCTGGCGCAGGCCCAGCGCCCGGTGCTCTTCGTCCCGGAGAACGTCACCCTCGAGCAGCTCCTCGCCGAGTTTCGCAAGCGCCGCCGCCAGCTCGCGGTGGTGGTGGACGAGCACGGCGGCACGAGCGGCATCGTCACCCTCGCCGACGTCGTGGCCGAGGTGGTGGGGGACGTGGCCGAGCTCGGGCGGCGGGTGTCGGAGGTGAAGACCCTCCCCGGCGGGCTCCTCGAGCTGCCCGGCACCACCCAGCTCTCGGACCTCGAGGACAGGCTGGACGTCCGCTTCGACGTGGACCCCACCGAGGTGAGCACCATCGCCGGCTTCCTCATGGCTCGCCTGGGCCGGGTGCCCGAGCCGGGGGACCACACCGAGGTCGACGAGTTCGAGATCCGGGTCGCGGAGACCGACGGGCCCCGGGTCCTGAAGGTCCGGATCGAGCCCAAACCCCCCGCGCAGCCGCCCCCTCCGCCGGCGGCATCGGCATGACAGTTCACGTACGGTCACGCATCGTCATGCACTGCTTGCCGGGACGTTCACGGACGCGGTAAACACTGGTCAAGTCGGCCGTTTTTCTCGCCCAGGAGCCCCTTCGCCCCATGCGCATCCGGCGCCTCGACATCACCGGCTTCAAGTCGTTCATGGACCGGGCGGTGTTCACCTTCGATGAAGGCATCACCGGCGTCGTCGGCCCCAACGGGTGCGGCAAGTCGAACGTGGTCGACGCCATCCGCTGGGTGATGGGCGAGCAGAGCGCGAAGCACCTCCGTGGCCGGGGCATGGAGGACGTCATCTTCAACGGCAGCGAGACCAAGCCGCCGCTGTCGATGGCCGAGGTGTCGCTCACCTTCGAGGTGGACCCCCGCGACCAGCTCGCGCCGCAGTACGCCGGCTTCGGCGAGGTGACGGTCACTCGCCGGCTGTTCCGCTCCGGTGAGTCCGAGTACCTCATCAACCGGACCCAGTGCCGGCTCCTGGACGTGGTGGAGCTGTTCCTCGGAACGGGCGTCGGCACGCGCGCCTACAGCATCATCGAGCAGGGGCGGGTGGGGCTCATCGTCTCGGCCAAGGCAGAGGACCGCCGGAGCATCATCGAGGAGGCGGCGGGGGTGACGAAGTACAAGTCCCGCCGGAGGGCCGCGGAGCGGAAGCTCGAGGCCACCGAGGGAAATCTTCTGAGGGTCGCCGACCTCGTGTCCGAGCTGGAGAAGCGGCTCGACTCGCTGGGACGGCAGGCGCGGAAGGCTGAGAAGTACCGCTCGCTGAAGGCGCGCATCCGGGAGATCGAGCTGCACCAGGCCTCGCACCGTCTCCTCGGGCTGCTCGCCGAGCAGAAGCACCTCCAGGACGCCATCTCCGCCCTCGGCGAGACGGAGCAGGCGGCGCTGCAGAGGGTCCGGGCGCTGGAGGACGAGGTGGAGTCGCGGCGGGGGCGGCTGGAGACCGACGGCCAGCGCCTCCAGGCCCTCGCCGACGAGGTGCACGCCCTCGACACCCAGACCCGCGAGACGGAGCAGGCGCTGGCGTTCTGGCGGTCCGACCTGGCCGCGGCCGAGACCGCGGAGTCGGCGGCGGCGATCGAGGGCGAGGCGCTGGCCGGCAAGCTCGCCGCGCTCGATACCCGCCGCGCGACGCTGGAGGCCGAGGTGGCAGCGCTCACCGGTGCCTCCGCCGCCGACGAGGCGGCGATGCGCCGGGCCCAGGAGGGGCTCGAGGCAGCCCAGGGGCTGCAGCGCGGCTGTCAGGAGCGCCTGGAGCAAGAGCGGCTCGCGCTGCTCGGGCTGGCGGGCCGCATCGCCAACCAGGAGACGCAGCTCACCGCGCTCGCCGCCCGCCGCGAGGAGCTCCGGGAGCGGCACCGCCACGTCGCCACCGAGCTGCACGCGGTGCGGGGGCAGGAGTCGTCGCTGGACCGCGAGCGCAACGAGGTCACCCGGCGGGTCCAGCAGAGCCGCCAGCTGACCCTCGAGCTCGCCGAGCGGCGAGGCGCGGAGGAGGACGCGCTCGCCGCGCACCGCGCCTCCTTCGCCGAGAGCGAGGTGGCGGTCATCTCGCTCCGCGAGGAGCTGGCCGATCGCCGGAGCCGTCTCCACTCGCTGGAGGAGATCCAGCGGCACTACGAGGGCTTCGACCGCGGAGTCCGGGCGGTCATGCTGCGCGCCGGCACCGAGGCCCGCGCCCAGGGCATCTTCGGCCTGGTGGCCGACGTGCTCCGCACCTCGCCCCGCTTCGAGCGCGCCATCGAGGCGGCGCTGGGGGCCCGGCTCCAGAACGTGCTGGTCCAGAGCCGCTCGGTGGGCCTCGAGCTGTCGCGTTACCTGGCCTCGGTGGCCGAGGGGCGGAGCTCGTTCCTGCCGGTGCCGGAGCTGGCCGTCGCGCCGCCTCCACCGGTGCCCGAGGGGCTCGACGGCGTGCTGGGGCGGGCGACCGACGAGGTCCGCGCCGAGGGCGAGTTCCGCCCGGTGGTGGACCTCCTCCTCGGGAACGTCCTGCTGGTCGAGGACCTCGACGCCGCCGCCCGGGTGCGGGACCTCGCACCGGGATTCACCGCGGTCACGCTCGCCGGCGAGGTGCTCGCCTCCGACGGCACGCTGACCGGAGGCGTGCTAGAAGGCCCCGGCTCCGGTGCGCTGCAGAAGAAGCGCGAGATCGCGGAGCTGGCGGAGACCGTGGCCGCCACCGAGGCCCGCTACAACGAGCTGCTCACCCGGCACTACGCGCTGCAGAAGCAGATCCTCCACACCGAGGAGCTGCTCAAGGGCCTGCAGAAGCACCACCACGAGGAGGAGCTGGTCCGCTCGGCGCTGGAGAAGGACCT
>Ga0081540_1000820_pt1 | contig 28428 bp, 26 predicted proteins | sample TabmetS2T1R1_FD_71024 | JGI IMG/M metagenome (GOLD analysis project Ga0081540, IMG submission 71024) | Tabebuia heterophylla rhizosphere microbial communities from the University of Puerto Rico - S2T1R1 | ecosystem: Host-associated > Plants > Roots > Rhizosphere ...
ATGCAGATGAGCGAGCTCGAGGGCTGCCGCGCCGCCATGCGCCTGATGTGGGATTTTTTGGCGCGCAACGTGTGACCAAGTGAGGGTTGCCGCCGGCTCGTGCGCACTCCATATAACGGACATGTCCGAACACAAAGCAACTTTGCGGTGGGAGCGCGGCGGAGCTGAGTTTTCGTATCAGAAGTATCCGCGTGATCATACTTGGAGCTTCGATGGCGGCCATACGATGACGGCGACGGCGGCTCCCGCTTACCTTGGCAACCCGGCGAATGTCGATCCCGAGGAGGCCTTCGTCGCTGCACTCGCGAGCTGCCACATGCTTACGTTCCTGTCGATTGCTTGTAAGCAAAAGTTCGTGCTCGATTCCTACGAGGACGAAGCGGTCGGCCATATGGAGAAAAACACCGACGGCAAGCTGGCGATCACTCGAGTTGAGCTGCGCCCGAAGATCACATGGAGCGGGAACCGAACACCCAGCGCGGAAGAGCTCGATAAAATGCACCACGCTGCACACGAGAATTGTTTCATTGCCAGCTCGGTCAAAACCAAGGTGACCGTGGCAGAACGGTAGCAGCCGTTGCTGGCCGCTCGCAGGCCCCCCTTGCGACGCCCTACTCGCCCTCCATCGGGTTCGCCTCGACCAGCAGGCGGTGCCCCTGACGGAAGAGCTTAATGGTGTGCGCCTTCGCTTTCGCGCTGTCCGGCACCGATACCACCAGCCTCTGGCCGGGTAACAGGCTGCCCTCGAACCGCATGGGTATTCCGCTTTCGCTGGCGAGGGTTGCTACGACGTGATAGCTCGGACCTTGCACGGTGTAGTAGGCCACACCGTGCACTTCACCAAACTGCAGGCTCAGCGCTTGTAAAGGACCGAGCTCCTTCGCGCGTGCCGGCGACGACCAAGACGCGAGCATCGCGGCGAGAATGACGGCGGCGAGGATCATTCGCTTGGTTATGAAATCCGGGGAGAGCCCGGGAAGCGTCCGTGTGGCAGCGACCGACATCGTCAAATCTCCACTCGCTCGATGAGCGTATATGCGCCGATATGGGCGTGTGCGCACGTTTGTCCAGCGATGCGCACGGAAAAGTGAGCAAAGCCCGGATTACTCCGATCCGTGGGCTCCTCCACGGCAAGGCGCTGATCGAAAAGGCGCCGGCGGCCTTCGCAGTCCGCAAAGCCCGCCACGCCCAAGCCTTTCACCTTGCCAATCCGAGCGGGCGAGACTTAGGATATTCATCAACAAGTCCGGGCGCTGGTGACCCAGACATAGGCAGGGAGGATCTCATGTTGACGCGACGAGGGTTCGCGGGTTTTGCGTCGTGTGCGCTGTGCGGAATTGCCGAATTTATTGCCACCGAAGCGTCAGCCCAAGGTGCGCCGGCCGCAACCACGCCCGGCGTCACGCGCAAGATCTTGTCGCAGAGCGACGGTCCGACGCCGGGCTATACGACGATGCTCGTGGAAGCGACCATAGACGCGGGCGTGCCGGTCGCGCGCCACACGCATCCGGGCATCGAATCCGCCTATGTGTTGGAGGGCGGCTTCGAGCTTCCCTTCCAAGGTCAAGCCACCCGCACGCTCAAACCAGGCGATGGATTCCAAATCCCGCCGGACACGCCGCATGCGGGCGGCAAGCCCGGCAGCGCCAACACCAGAATCCTCATTACCTATGTCGTGGAGAAGGGAAAGCCCCTCGCCACTCCAGCCTGAGGGCTCTGCAAATCGCCGGCTACTGAGCGTACACAGCACCGTGCTACGCTATAGACAGCAGGCAAAAGCTACGTGACGCCGGATAGGAGATAAAGCCATGCGGGGGGCGATATTGCTTCTGTCCATTGCTCTGTGCGGCTGCGCCGCCGATGATCAGATGAAAGTTCTGGCCACCACCCCGGAGGGTATCGAGGCCTGGGCCTGGACACAGGCTTACTCGCGACAGGCCGTGACCGAGATGGCCCAACAGTATTGCCAAAGGGAAGGGAGGAACGCGCAGATCATCGATTCCGAAGTCGCCGAGAAGCATCTGATCAAGGGCAGTCGAGTGGTCTACCGCTTCAGCTGCCGTTAGCACCGGTGGGGCTAGGCAGCGTCGGGAGCACCCACCCGCTTCGATAAAGATGAGCCTGAGCGGTTCTTAGGTCTTCTTCGTCCCGCTCATCTTTCTCGCCTGTTTCGCCTTCTACCCGCGTTTCGGCGGGCGGACGCTCTGCCGTTCGTGCCGCCTCTGCGTCTTTGGGACAAGGTCGCCTCGATTTCGTCGGGCTGGCTCACCTCGTGACTGCGCTCACCGGCGCGAATATCACCGTCGCGCACCGCCGCGCCGAAATCGAGGCCTGTCAAGCGTTCGACCTCGGCAATGGTCGAAAGGAAATCCTTGACGCGGCTGACCTGATCGAACGCCTCTTCGTCCGTCGCCGCCTCCGGCAGCTCTCCGATCGCATCCAGCACCGGCTTCTGGTCCGCCAGCATTGCCAGCGATCGCAGTCCACCGTTTTCCGCCCAGACCGCGATTTTCCAGAATCGCAGCGGCAACTTGAAGCCTTCGATCACCTCGGTGCGCCAGGGCGGATCGTCATCACTGAACACCGGTCCCGTGAACGAGCACACCCGCAGCCGATCGGCTGCCGCATTACGCAGGACATGATTTTCAACCGAGCGCCACAGCCGCCCGCCGCCGGTGTGTGGAATTCGCAGTTTGCCCGCCGAGCCCATGTTGAAAAATCCGACCTGCGGGGCGGCGTTGGTGAAATGAAAGGTGTCGGCCTCTGCCTTGAGCGCCATCGTCTCGCGGCCCCAGGCGGGATCGATACGCCGGACCATGTGACCGCGCTGGAACATGCGCTCGGTGCGCCCCATGCTGCGCGGATCCGGAAAGCCCGGCACGACCTGCGCCTCGTAAAGTTGCTGACCGGCGTAGTCTTCCTCGCGCAGCCGATCATCGGGAAACCAGCTCTCGCTCGCCTCGGCGTCCCCCAGCGATTCCAGTTCCGGACTGTCGGGATCGAGCGGCTTCACCGTCCCCTTGTTGCGATCCACTGCCTTCGCCTGCGACCCGTCGATATTGCAGGCGGCAAAGAATGCGAGCTTGCGCTTGCGATTCACGACGACGCTGAAGTGGTGGTACTTGAGTTCGAAAGGATCATCGCCCGCTTCGGCCTGGCGATTGCGCGCCGCATCGCGCTTCTGGCTGGCGGAAAGCTCGGGCAGCAGCACCGAAAAGCCGTCGATGAACGCAGCCTTGTATCCGGCGCGGTCGCTGAAATCGTCGCTCGGCTTGATTTTCTCGGCGACGCCCGGATCTGCGGGCGGGAGCGGTCCCGGGACGGCGGCAGGCGCTGGGACCGGAGCCGGGCCGTATCCCGGCAGGCGGACAGCAATTTCGACTGGAATCGTCCAGCAGACGTTGCCGGCGGCGTCGACGTGCGGCTGGGTGGCTGCGCCGGGCGCACCCGCGCCCGAGGGCGCGAGCCCGCTGATCGATTCACCAAGCGACAGTGCCTGCTCCAGCAACGTGCGCTGCACGTCACCAAGCACGGGGTGCTTGTCGCGCAGATATTTCACGATGGCACTGATGCGGATGCCCTCATTCACCGAGGTGGGGATCGGCCGCCCCTGCTCGTCGACCTTCTGCCGCCACGGGCTGCCCCAGTGGTGGAGCGCGATGACCTGCCAGTCGTTGTTGAACACCGGCGAGCCGGACGAGCCAGGCTCGGTATCGGCAACATAGTGCAGCACCGTATCGAGGCGCGACACAAGCCGGTTTTCGCGCAGCACCGCTTCCTTGAACCGTCCGTCGGGATGCTGAATGATGTTCGCGACCTCGCCGAGCGCGTGCTTGTCGCATGCCGCCGATAGCGCGCACCAGCCGAAATCGCAGAGCGATTTCGGTCCATCGAGCTTTGCGCCGACGGCAATCAATGTGAAGTCAAGATCGTCGCGTTCCTCGGTGAAAAAGAACGCGTTGGTATCGATCGCAAACCGGCTGGGCGTGCGTACCGACCCGCCGACATCCCGTTCATAGTCGAATTCGATGGTAAGTCCCTGGGCGGCGCCGGCCGCGCCGATCACGTGGTTATTGGTAATGAACAGGCGATCGGAAATCATGAATCCGGTGCCGAGCGGACGTCCGTCGCGAAAGGCCACGCGCGCAACCCCGCGGGATGCCCGCGCTCCGCGCTCCAGAAAGGCCACGCCGACGAAGTCCACCGTGCCGAAAATCCGTTCGGGGCCGCCGGGCGCCGCCGCCACCGCGGCTTCCGCTTCCGGCGTTGCACGCGCGGTCTGACCGGCGGCAACAATCGACGACGTCATCGTTTCGGCCAGTGTGGAAGACATGCCGGCGCGCGCTTTCAGCACGGCCTTGAGGCGGTCACGTTTTGGCTCCGCCGCCAACGGCACGCCCGCCGCAACCATCCGCATCGTGTTCTGGATCTGCGAAGAAGCGCCGCGCACACGTCCGAGCGCCGCCGCGTTTAATTCGCGTTTTTGAAGTGCCATGGTTCTCCCCGCTGCTTTCCCGCCCAACCGCGGGTGTTGGCGAACTCGATGTTTACCGGCAGCTCCTTTGTTTTGGCCGGCCTGCGATATTGGCACGTGACAGCCGCGCGATTGCCGCCGGCTATAAACCTGGAGCGTGGGCTCGAAAGCAGGATATGCAATTCTTAGGCGGACATATGTGAGCTTGCTCACAATGCGTTTGTCGCGAAGGCGTGAACTGGAGTCTGTCGCTCTGAAGCAGGCTCGTAGGCCTGACGCGTGACGACTCACTTACATGGGCGCGGCATGGGCGCGTTGATCGGCCACACAGGTTGATGGCGTAGCCGTCATCGCCGCAGACCCGGATTGCCCACGAGCGCAGAAAGGCCGATGATCATACGCTGAGGCCAGGAGAAAAATATCGATGGCCAAAGAGGGAAACGCCGCCATGCAAGCCAAACATTCGTTTCTTTCATCATTCAGCGCTGTGACATGTCTGGCTATCGCCAGCTTCAGTTCTGTCCAGGCTGCACCTTTCCTGATCGTCGGCAACGACGAGAAGCTCTTGTGGGACGACCAAGGCAAGCCGATCGTTTCGCCGGCCGGAAAAGATTCGGTGGTGATCCTCGATCTTGCCAACCCGGAAAGCCCGAAGATCGTCGCCAACCTGCCGCTGAAGAACTCGGTCGTCGGTCCTCCAGTCAATGTCGCTATCGATCCCACCAACTCGGTCGCACTAGTTGCCGATTCGATCGACGTCGCCAAGGACGGTGACGCGCTCAAGATGAACCCCGATGACAAAGTCTACGTCATCGACATGAAAGCCGACCCGCCCAAGCTCGCGGGTACGGTGACGGTCGGCAAGCAGCCATCGGGCCTCAGCTTCAGTCCGGCAGGAAACCTGGCGCTCGTCACCAACCGCGCCGACAAGACGATCAGCGTCTTGTCAGTCAAGGGCACCGACGTGAACGTCATCGACACGATCGACATGGGAGACATCGTTTCGCATGTCGAGTTTACGCCCGACGGCAAGCGCGCGCTTGCCACCAAATTCAATTCTCACAAGCTGTCGCTGCTCGACATCAACGGCGACAAGGTGACCTATAGCAAGCTCGACCTGCCGACGGGGCAATGGCCCTACAATGTGGCCGTGGCGCCAAGCGGCAAGATAGCCCTCACGGCGGACAACGGTGCCTCCGGCTCCTCGGACGGCAGCGTCGATACGGTGAGCGTGGTCGACCTCGAGCTCAATCCGATCCGCATTACCGACCGCGTGGTGGTCGGCGATGGGCCGGAAGGACTTGCCATCTCGCCGAAGGGCGACGTGGCGGTGGCGGTGATCTTGGAGGGCTCCAACAACAAAAGCGCCTATTTCCACAAGCGCAACGGCAGCGCCGCGGTGCTGCGTATCGATGGCAAGAAAGTCACCAAGGTCGGTGATATCGAGTTGGGCGGTCTGCCGGAGGGAGCGGCATTCACCCCCGACGGAAAATATCTGCTTGTCGGCAATTACCTCGACCAGGATCTCTCGATCCTGAAAGTCGACGGCACCAACATCACCGACACCGGGAAGCGGTTCAAATTGCCGGGCCATCCGGCTGCAGTCCGGATGAGCGCGCACTGAGGTGCCACGCGGTCCTGCGAGTCATCGTGGATCTTCCATCGATGGCGGCATGACCGCGTGTGAGCCTTAGAAAATCATCATGCTGGAGCATCTCAATCCCACTCCGCAAAAACCGGGCCGGGTGGTCGTGCTCGGCGCCTATGGCTTCGTCGGCGGCACCTGCGCGCGCCGACTGACGGCGCGCGGCATTCCGGTGCTTGCGCTCGACAAGGACGACATCGACCTGATGGCATCCGGGGCGGCCGAGCAATTGCAGATGCGGCTCGCGCCCGACGACACGCTTCTCGTCGTCTCCGCGCGCGCGCCGTGCAAGGACACCGGCATGATGGTCGACAACATCCGTATCATGCATGCGGTCTGCACGGCGCTCGAGCGCTCGAGCGTCAACCACGTCGTCTATTTCAGCTCGGACGCGGTCTACAGCGACGCGCCCGTCCCGCTGACCGAAGAATCGCGGACCGAGCCCGGCTCCATGCACGGCACCATGCACCTCGCGCGCGAACTGATGCTCAAGGCCACCGTCAAGGCGCCGCTCGCGGTGGTACGTTCGACCTTGATCTACGGCGAGGGGGATCCGCACAACGGCTACGGGCCCAACCGCTTCCGTCGGTTGGCGGCGGCAGGGCAGGAGATCGTGCTGTTCGGCGAAGGCGAGGAGCGGCGCGATCACGTGCTGGTCGATGACGTGGCCGAAATCGTCTGCCGCGTGATCGAGCATCGCAGTCGGGGGACGCTCAACATCGCAACCGGCGAGGTCTACAGCTTTCGGGACATCGCCGAGCGCGTCGCCGCCATGGCCAAGCCCGTGGTGGCGGTGCGCGGGACGCCGCGGCAGGGAGAGATGCCGCACGGCGGCTACCGACCGTTCGACATCGCGGCCTGCCGCCGCGCTTTTCCGGATTTCCGCTATACGTCGCTCGCCGACGGCTTGAACCACCCCCGCGTTACCAAGTGCTAGTCGCCGCCGAGGCTGGCAGGCTGCGACGCTTTTCCGGACCAGACTTGTCCGAGACGCACGGCTTGCAGCGTCGTCGCCTGAGCATTCGGCCTGACGAACTCGTATTTGATAACGCTTGCGTCGGTGCCTCCGGCGGCAACGCCGCTGACCAGCAGATTGGCGCCCGTCGTCGTGCTGGTGGTGGCGACGCGTGTGCCGGCAGATCCACCGAATGGCTCGAAGGCGGCGATCTCGCGGAAGTGCGCGCCGTGGTCGTGGTGGAGGGGGTTCTGCAGATAGAGTGACGGGCCCCCGTCCAGTGCGGAGCCGCTCGAAAAGACCTTGACCGAACCCTTCTCCGCGAGCTGACCGACGATGATGCGCTTGGCGCCCCCGAGCGAGCCGGCGAGCCACCCCGTCGCGAGCGAAACACCGCCGCGATATTCGTTGCCGAACGGAATGAACGAGGCGGTGTTCACGGGCTGATCGGCGCCGGCCGCTTGCGCGCTGCCCTCACCAGATTTGCCGATGGGCTTCAACAGTGGAAAAGCGAACACCTTGACCTCGCTCGGGCTGCTCGCACCGGGCGCGGTAATGATGCTTTCGCGGCCGGTCGAGAAATCTACGAAACCCGTGGCGATGCTCACCCCGGACCGGTCATCCCCGTACGGTTTGAAGCTCGAAAAGATCGCCGGTACGACGCCAGGCGCAGACGACAGCTGGGATTGATAGACCTTCACTTCACTCGAAACGCCGGGAGGCGAACCTACGATGATGTTGTCGGAGGTCGTCCCGTCGATCTGCGCGGCAGCTACGCTGACCCCGCCACGCGCGGCAGGCTCGAATGCCTGAAAGTGTGCCAACTCCGTTCCGAAAGCCCCTTTGCCGCGTATGGCCGCACCGGCGTAGGCCACGACTTCCGGCGCGTGGTCCGGCCCCGAGCCGACGATCAGGTCGAGGATGCCATCACCATCAAGATCCCCCATGGCCACATTGACGCTGCCTTCAAAGCCGGGAAACGGGATGATCGTGGCGACGAACCGGTCGCCGTTGCCGTCGTAGAGACGAACCTCCGCGGGTTTGCCCTGGGCGCCTGGAACGGCCACCGCATAAATGGAGGCGGCGGGTATCACGTTGATGAGTCCCATCAGCCCGTTGTCTTCGTGGTTGAGGCGATGACAATGCATCACGTAGAGCCCGGTGTATTCGTCGAACCGCGTACGGATCGTGAGGATGCCGGGTTGGATCACGGTCTCGTCGATCAGCATGGTCGGTGCCGGCGCATTGGCATTGTCGATGGCAAACTTGTCGGGGCCGGTGCGCAGACCCGTCGTGGGATCGAAGTACTCCATCACCTGGAAATCATTGACGTGGACGTGGATCGGATGCTCGTCGTTGTTGTGGTTGATGAACCTCCACTCCTCGACCGAGTTGAGCCGGGCCTGAATAAGCGGCACGTTCGGGAACGCGCCTGCATCGAACGCGTACACGAACGCTTTCGGGTCCTCCTTGCTCGCCATGTTGTTGAGAAATCCGCCGGATATCAGGATCTGTCGCTTGACGTCCGGCACCTTGTCGGTGAGGTCCTCGAAGGCCGTGTAGGCGCCGAGCGGCTGACCTTCGACGAAGGGGGTGCTAACGCCGCCGCCTTCTGACGACGTGGCTCTCAACAGGACCTGCGTTGGAAAGACGAAGAACCCGTCGGCATAGCTGATGGCGGACGGCAGGACGCTCAGGCCGCCTAGGACGGCTGGCGGATTCTCCGTTCCATTGTTGGTGTAGAGCACGCCGGGGGCGCTGATCGTCCTTGCGCCGCCGCCGCGCTCCGGCATCTCGAGAACGAGGTCGCCTTCCGCTGGTATGGTCACCGCAATCGCGAACCGGCTCGCCGGTGGAATGAGCAGCCGGGTGCCGTTGTCAGTCGGCGGATAGTGCACGGCGGTATAGGGATTTCCATCCTGGCCGACGATGGCGATCGGCGGATGCCGGCCAGTCGCGGTTTCCGTGAGCTGGACGTTCATGTAGGCGATGTCGCTCACATTCGCGAGCACCCAGATCTCGGTCTGCCCCGCCTTGCTCTTGATGACCGGCTGAAACTGTCCGTTGACCGTGAATTGCACGTCCCGTTTCTCATCCGGGAGCGACGGATCCGCCGGCACGTCGCTCTTGCCGTCCGCCGCGGTGAAGCGCTGGAGATTGCTGGGAATGAACTGGAAGAGCCCGCGCGTGTTACTGATTGAAAGCGGGCCGGCATACCAGACGGTAGAATACTTCGTTCCCGGTTTCGATCCGCTGAAGTTCACCGGCGCGAGCAATGGTCGGTAGGTACCGTTCGCCAGCTCGCTGGCCTTCGGCGGCGTTATCGAGCTGACCCACTGGGGCCAAGTCGGATTGTTGAGTTGCGCCAGACCGCCGGCACGGTCGAAGACGAAGTTATATTGCAGCGCCATGTTGCGGATGGGAATGCTTTTCTCGGTAACGACGGGTAGGTTGCCGTCCGTTCGTCCGAGCGCAAGGAGACCCGCTAGACCCGTATAGACCTGCGCCGAAGTGAGCCCATGAAGATGAGGGTGATACCAGAACATCCCCTGCGGCATGTTCCTTGGCATGTCGTAGGTGTAGGTGTTGGACATTCCTGGAGGGATGTGCAGCAACACGTTATCGGCGTTTCCCCTCGGACTGATGTGAGCTCCGTGGGTGTGGAGATTGATCGGTGACGAGGTCATCTGCTCCGGATAGATCGGGACGGACTGGCCCTTCTGCGTGTACTGCGGATTGAAATAATCTCGGATCGTCAGGCCGCTGAGGCCGTTCTCGAAGTGGATGATCAGCCTCTCGCCGGGAAACACCTGCAGCGTCGGCGCCGGGTAGAGATTGCCGCCCGACTTCCGCCCGTCCGACGCCGTGCCGCGGATCAGCTCATAGGCGAAAAGGAGAAAGTTCTGTACCGGCGAGGCGACCGTATCGAGCGTCGCCTGGCCCTGGCGCGCGGTGAGCCGAACTTCGAGGACGCCGTCCTTGCTCGTCAGCGTTACCGGTTCCCGGAATTCCGGTCGAACGGCGGGGGCAGTTTGCGCCCAGGCAATCGTGCCGCCGCATTCAAGCGCCGCCAGCACGGCAAGAGCAATGATTGTGATCAACTTCACCAGGCGACCTCCATGGGATGCGTCGTGGGATGAAAGCTTGTGCTTGATAAAGGTCTTCGATCGCCGCGACCTTATAGCAGAAATGCAAACCTGCCAGCGCCGAAGGACGCTTGCGATAAGGCCCCATGAGGATCTTAAATTGATGCCAGCGCCGCAGCATAAGACGTTCACAGCCAGCGCAGGGAGGATGTCGTGAAATTGTTCTTTTCGTTGCTTCTGGCCATCATCGCAACGCCGGCCTTCGCCGACGACATTCCCCGCTTTCAAGTCGACGCCGCGTGGCCCAAGCCGCTGCCGAACGACTGGATCATGGGTCAGGCCGCGGGCGTCGCAGTGGACGCGCAGGACCATATCTGGGTGATCCAGCGCCCGCGCACGCTCACCGACGACGAGAAGGCGCTGACGCTCAATCCGCCGCCCTCCAAATGCTGTCGCCCGGCGCCTGCGGTGATGGAGTTCGATGGCGAAGGCAACCTGATCAAGGCTTGGGGCGGTCCCGGCGAGGGCTATGACTGGCCGCAAAACGAGCACGGCATCAGCATCGATGCATCGGGCTTCGTGTGGATCGGCGGCAACGGAGACAATGATGGACAGTATCTGAAGTTCACGCGCGATGGGAAATTCGTGCAGCAGATCGGCAAACCGGGATCGCAGACCGACAGCAACGACGTGACGCGTCTTGGCCGTCCAGCCGATGCGGAAGTCGACCCGGAAACGAACGAGGTCTACATCGCCGACGGATATTTCAATCACCGCGTCATCGTGTTCGACGCCAACACCGGCGCCTACAAACGGCATTGGGGTGCCTACGGCAAAAAGCCCACCGATGAAAAATTGCCGCCTTACAGCCCGGCAGCGGCGCCGTCAGCGCAGTTTGGCAATCCGGTCCACTGCGTGAAGATCGCCAAGGACGGCCTGGTCTACGTTTGTGATCGTGCAAACGATCGCATCCAGGTGTTTCGCAAGGATGGTACGTTCGTCAAGGAGTTCATCGTTGAAAAGAATACGCTGCGCGCCGGCTCGGTTTGGGATCTCGATTTTTGGATCGATCCCAAGCAGACATATCTGCTCAATGCCGACGGCACGAACAACGAGGTCCGGACGCTACGGCGCGAAACCGGAGAGATCGTCGGTGCCTTCGGCCGCAACGGCCGCAACGCCGGGGAGTTTCATTGGGTGCACAATTTGGCGCTCGATTCGAAGGGCAACATTTTCACGACCGAGGTGGACACCGGTAAGCGGGCGCAGAAGTTCCGTTCTGTGGGAGCCCCGGCTGTACGGTAATAGCGGGTTCGCGGGATTTCTGTCGCTGCGGCCTCGCAATCCTGCCGAGGTTGGTGTCGCTGCACCGCTTTCGAAGCTCGGGGGCGAGGTTTGCTTTCGATGCAGAGCAAATTTCCGTGACATGACACCGCGAACGGCAAGTTCCAGAGTTCCGCGACGGCTAATTGTCGCGCTCGCGATAGCGTGACTTAGAATCTTCACAAAATTTCCTGAAGCTAGCGAAGGAAGCGGTGCTTTTTTCGTCCTGAGCGCGACAACGCCCGCTTCGCTTTCATGATCGCAAATAAAGGGGAGGACTCAATGCTCCCATCCAGCGACGTCACCTATGTTTACGATCCGGAAGCGCTCGAAATGATGGGTGTCGCCTTCGACACTGTGTGCGAGGCATTCCCTGCAAACATGAAAGACCATGAAGCGGCGAGAAGAAAGCTGGCGTTGCTCATCCTTCGCCACGTCGATCGCGGAGAGCGCGATGCAACGCGCCTCAGCGAGCTAGCTTTGCTCGATTTCATGCGACCGCTCGCAATCGGGCAGCAGTAGAACGGCGTCCGCGGGGAATCCTGCCGGCCTGGGGCCATTGCCGCGGCCCCGTACGTAACCCTGCTGCCTTGTCCGCTGCGGCCAGCTGCGGCCGGCGCCCGCGGCGCCGCAGTCTTCTGCCCGGCGTCAGCCGAGCGGCGCGAGGCCGGCCTCCTTGACGACACGGGTCCACAGTTCGGTTTCGCTTTTGAGAAATGCCCCGACCCGCTCGGGCGAATCGGGACTGCTCTCGTAGCCGAGAGGCAGCAGTCGGCCTTGCACGCTCGGATCGGCGAGGGCGGCAATCGTGTCGGCATTCATTTTCATGATGATTTCGCGCGGAGTCTTGGCCGGCACGAAAAATCCATACCATGAGATCACGTTAAACCCGGGGACGCCGTCCTCGGTGATCGTCGGCACGTCCGGCGCGATGGCGGCGCGCGTGGCGCCGGTATAACCGAGAGCCTGCACTTGGCCCGATCTCGCATTGTCGAGCGAGGCGCCGCCGGAGAAGAGCAGATGCACGCGGCCGGGAATGAGGTCGTTCATCGCCGGGGCAGCGCCGCGATACGGCACGTGCACCATCTCAATGCCGGCCATGTGCTTGAACAGCTCGCCGCAAAGGTGCGGTGATGATCCCGTTCCTGGTGAGGCGAGCGTGAGCTTGCCCGGGTTTGCCTTGGCATAGGAGACGAACTCGCGCACGGACTTCACCGGAAGCGAGTTCGGCACAAACATGAAGAACGAGTAGCCGCAGATGAAAGCAACAGGAGCAAAATCACCAATGGGATCATAGTTGAGCGAACGATAGAGCGCTCGTGTCGTCGCCAGCGACTGCCCGCCCATTAAAATCGTATGGCCGTCAGGCTCCGAGTGCACGACCACCTCGTTGGCGATATTCGTACCGCCGCCCGGCCGGTTCTCGATGAGAACCTGTTGGCCCCAGGTCTTCGAGAGCTGCTCGCCGACGATGCGCCCAATCACATCGGTCGGCCCTCCCGCTGCAAAGGGCACGATGATGCGCACAGGCCGGGTAGGCCACGCCGCGGCGCGTGCCCGAACGGCCGTGACCACGCTCGGAACGAGTAACGCGGCGGACGCTGTCGCATTGAACTGGCGGCGCGTGAGCATCGCGATTCTCCCCAGCAACTGTCCAAGACCCTTGGATGGCTGCTCATGGGGGAGCATCGCAGCGCGGCCACGCGCTTGCAACAGAGCAAAAAGCCAGATTCAGCGCTGTCTGGCCGCAAGCGAGAGAAAGCCCCGCGGCGGGTGGCTACGCGGGGCCTCCGTTGGCAGGCCTGCGCTCAGGGAGGCCGTCCACGCGACGACGCGAGCAGCTACTGGCCCGAAGGGCGGATGCGCTGACGAATTTTTTCGCGAACGCCGGGATCGTTCTGCGCCACTTGCAGAATTGAGTCGTATTCCTCCACCGACAGGCCCTGATCGGTGACAGCCTTTGTCATGGCATTAATAGCCTCGTCCAAGAGTCGCTCCTTGTCGGCGGGATCGGCCGCGGCTATCCGCTGTTGATAGTCTTGCTTGAGGCCGGCCACGTGCCCCATGGCGGCTGCTGCCGCGTCCAATTTTTGGTCCGGAATATTTTGCGGCTCCTGGGAGAGATTGGGCGAAGGCGATTGCACCTGAGCGCTTGCTGCGGGCCCGAAGGCAAATCCCATCGCAATAAGCAAAATGGCGGCGGCGGACCGCATCAAAACTCGCATCATCGTACCTCCTTTGCCGTTTCACGCTGCCCCGAAGCGAGAAAAACGGTGCGCACACGACCCTCGGACGCAAACAGCATCCGCGAAGAGCGGGTTCCAACTGATTGGGCAGGTGGGACATGCCGAAAAGCATGCCCGGAAAAATCGGAACTCACTGGACGCTGCGCGAGAAGAGCTTACGTAGGCCGCGCGGGACGACCGAACTTTGCATTTGGACCACCCGTTCGCGTTCGACCCCTCATGGTGGGAGGCGCCCGCAAACTGCGATAGCGCACACGCCGAGCGAAAGGAACGCGCAATGAAACTCAACTCTGCACAGCTCGAACGAACCTTGAACCAATTCGAAGCCCGCGCCATTCCCGACGACCATCCCCTGGTTCGGCAGCTCAACGAGCTGTTCGGGGAACACACCTTCTTGCTCGATAGCCACGGGCTCAACATCGTGGAGCCGGTCGAGACGGCGGGGGAATCCGGCAAGGTCGTGAATTTGGCCAACTGGAGCGACGAAGCCCGGTCGGGTCTGGAGGTACACGAGCCCGAGACCACCGACGTCGTCATCAAGCTTGGATTGAAGCACTGAGCGGCGAGGCCGCCGCTCGGCGCGTTACGAGTTCTGCCGCTATTGCCTGCCCCTCATGCCGCCGACGTCCGCACGCTCGGCTTGGCGCCGATCGCCACCGCGAAGGCCGGCCGTGCATCGATGGCAGTCCGCCAGCGCTCGAGCTCCGGATAGGCCGGGCGCTCGATCGGAAACTCCAGGCAGCGCTTCACGATCGGCCCGAGCGCAATGTCGGCGATGGTGAAGCGATTGAGGGCGAACCAATCGCGCCCGGCGACGTGGCCGTCGAGTATTTTGAGTTGGGCGAGAAGATCGGCACTTTGCGCGGCGAAATCGGGCGCGCGCTCCGCGGCCGACTTTTTGGCGTCCTTGAACACAGCGACATACGGCGTGTTCAAGGCGCCGAGCAGCCAGTCCATCCAGCGCTCGACCATGCTGCGCTCGGCCGCCGTCGCGCCGGTCAGCGCCGGCCCATGCACGGCGGCGAGATAGCGAAGGATGGTGTGCGATTCCCAGATCACGAGATCGCCATCGATCAACGTCGGCACCTTCGCGGTGGGATTAAGCTTGCGGTATGCCTCGGTCAGCGTGTTGCCGAACTGACGGCCGTAGTCCTCGCGGCCATAGGGCAGCCCCAGTTCCTCGAGACAGAAGATGATCTTCTGCACGTTTCCCGACGTCTGCCGTCCGAGCAATCTGATCACGTCATCCTCCTTGGTGCGTCGGTTCATGGGTGGGGTCACCCACGGCGCGGCTTGTAGGCAATGGCGTCCATTTCGATCTTGGTGCTGATCACCGCCCGTGCCTCGACGGTGGTGCGTGCCAGCACGGCTTCCCTGAAGTGCTCGCCAAATACCCGATTGTAGCGGCCGAAGTCGCGGGCATCCTCGAGATAGGTCGTGACGCGCACGACGTCGGACAGGGTCGCTCCCTCTTCCGCGAGAATTCGGCGAATAGCCTCGATCGTGCCCCGCGTTTCTTCCTCGATCGTTCCCGAGATCATGTTGCCATCGGCATCCTTGGCCACCTGCCCGGAGACGAAGATGAAGTCGCCGGCGCGAACGGCCGGATAGAACGGCAAATTCGGATTCTTCTTTCCGATCGCGTATACGTTCTTTTTCGCGCCGCTCGCGTCGTTCATGTCGGCGACCTCAGGCGAATGCCGTACTTTCAATGATGTCGACGCCGCGGACGCGGTCAACGAGATAGATCAGTCCGCGATCGTCGATGGTGACGTCGTTGGAGGACACGCGCTGCGCGCGGTCGGGCGGATCCGGCAAAAAATGTCCGACCTCCCTGGGCGCGAACGGATCGGCGATGTCCACGAGACGCAGGCCCTGCGCAAACCAGGCAAACGGGATCACCGTGCCGCGCAACCGCTCCGATGGCTGATGGCACCCGCTCATCGGCGGCTGTGGGCTGCCGTCGCGATCGAGCCCGGGCACCTGAAAGGTCGCAATCGGCACCGGCTGCTGCTCGACGGTGATGTCGTAAATCCAGGCGAAGGACGGAGCCGACGGCCGCAGCTTCGCCACGTCCTCGTCCGCCACCACCAAGATGTTACGTCCCTTGAGCGGCCGCGGGATGGGCAAACAGGTATGCGTCGGGTGCGGAAAAGCCGGGCTGGTGTTGGAATGCGCGACAACCTTCGGCCGCGACATGTCGGAGATGTCGAGGATGAAGAGGCCGTGATGCCAGTAGCTGACATACAGACGATCGCCCAGCCGCAGCGGATGGTGGCAGCGCGGCGCCGCGCCATTTTCCCATGGATAAGGCTCCCCGCCTTCATTCCATTGGCCTGGAATCCACCACCGCGCGACCTCGACCGGCTTGGCCGGGTCGGCGAGGTCCAGGATCATCATGATGTTACCGATGTAGCCCTGCGCCGTCGGCGAGATGTAGGCATAGCGGCCGTCGAAATCATACCGGTGCACGCCGCGACCGGCCGTTCGCCATTTGGTGATCGGTTTCGGATTGCCCGGCTGCGATACGTCATAAATGCCGAGCCCGCCACCGAAGTCGGCGGCACCGCTTTGACCGATCTTCTCGTGATTGACGAGCATGATCCCGTTCGACACGCGCACCTTGTGCGAATGCCAGCCTTCCGGGATATCGATGGTTGCGAGTTGCCGGGGACGGCGTGGATCGGAAACGTCGACGACGGTCGTTCCGTGCGGCGCCGCCATGTGCCCGATGTAGAGCGTCGTGCCGTCGATCCAAACCTGACCGCCGCCCGGGCAGTCCAAATGCGACACGAGGCTGGTGTTGGATTGGCTCGGCACTGCCAACTCGAACAGGTGACTCCACCTTGGCCGCGGGCGCGGCCGGCGCAAAACTTTTAGCCGCTTCGAAAGCTCACGCCAACTTGACGATGTCCCCGGCGGCGTCGCGGCCCCATTTCTTGAACAGGTGGAAGCATTTCAACGCGGGCTCGTCGCTCGCGACGAACAAGATCGCGGGTCGTTTCTCGTCGCCGTTGATGTGCTCGAACCAGGAACCGCCGGGCACGGCGAGGTTATCGAATTTCTCCCAGTCGAACCGCTTGCCGTCGATGATCGAGTGTCCCTTGCCCTCGAATGGAGCGACCAGCAGGCTCGCGGTCTGCCGGACCGGGCGAGTTTTCTCCCCGGGGCGCAGCACCTGCGCGAAGAAGGTCATGGTCTTGAACACCGGGCCGCCGGTCAGCGGATCGGTGTATTCGATCGACAGCGCCTCATAGGGATCGCCGTCCCACTCCATAAAGCGCTCGATCAGCTCCTGCATCGCCTCCCAGCGGTAGACGTACATCGGCGAGGAAAATCCGGCGCCGCGGTGGTGTTGGAGGAAGCGGGGCTTGAGCCCGCCGTGGTCATAGGCGCGCGCCGAATAGTCGTTCGGCACTGTCGCCGTCTGCTGCTTCTTCTTGACCGGCTTGCCGTCGACCACCTCGGTGTAATCATGCTCGAAATAGACGGCGTTGAGCGTCTCGACCAGCGGCAGGTCGAGCACGGAGAGATTGATTGCCGGCTCGTTGCCGACGTTGCCGTGGTTGTGCCAGGTGTCGACCGGCGTGAGCACCATGTCGCCCGGACCGAAGGTGATGTCCTCACCGCCGACGCCGGTAAAATTGCCTTTGCCGGTCAGGCCGAAGCGAATGGCGTTGGGCGAGTGTCGGTGCGGCGGCATCACCTCGTTGGCATCGTTGAGCCGGTACGCGGTGTACATCGTGCTCACCGTCGCCCGCCGCGGCGACAGGCCGGGGTTGACCAGGATGAGCGAACGGCGCTCGGAGTCGTCCATCGTCACCAGTTCGGCGGCGCGAAACAGGATCGGTTCGATGTCGTTCTTGTAGCTCCAGCGATGCGGCACCGCCTTTTGCGTGCCCATCAGCTGCTTGATTTCATCATGCGCGACGTCGGTCGAGGTTGCCCAGAACGGGAACATGTTCTTTGCGGAAATATCGTTGTAGAGCGCTTCGAGAGCTGCCTCGCGGTTCGGCAGGCGATGCGCGGCGGTCGATGATTTGCTCATGGGGTCGTTCCCTCGAACGTTCGGGGTGACACGCGTCGCTCAACCGTAACATAGGCCGCCATCGCCCACCACAGGAGCTATTTGAGCGGAACCAGTATCAGCGTTGCGAGCTGCTCTTGCGACAACGGCGCGGGGATGTACTTGAAGCGCACCGCGTCCGCCATCGCCAGGTCGAGACCCTCGATGCGGTCGGGCAACACGTTATTCTTCGGGTAATAGTCTTCCGGCGCCAATCTTGCGATTGCTTCCGGAATGCGGGCCCACTCGGCAAAGGCCTTCACCGCAGCCTTGTCCGCATACATCCAATCGACGACCTCACGGTAGGCCTGCAGATAACGCACGAAGACGGCCCGGCGCGAATCAAGCGCGTGGGCATTCGCCGTCATGAAGCGCGCAGTCTGATTTCGCAATTCGGGAACGTCGCTCGCGCGCATGATTTGCCTGATCTTTCCCTCCTTCAAGAGATCGATCGCGAACGGCGGTGACGTCCAACCGACGTCGATCTGGCCGCTCATGGCCTGGGTGAGGGTTGAAGCCGGGCTCCCCGTAGCCACGGGCGTGTAGCTGACACCGAACACCTTCTGAAAAGCCTGCACGGCGGCATAGGTGGATGACCCCGCCGTGGAGTAGGCGACGCTCTTGCCTGCGAGATCCTTCTTGTCCTTGATGGGCGAGTCCGCCTTGACGTACCAGGTGAGGTCATTGGCGCCCGTGTGCGTCGCCGCGATCACCCGGATCGGCGCGCCTTTGACAAAGGCTCCGAACGTATTGAACGTGCCGACCCCGGTGCCGATATCGGCGCTGCCGGAGATGACGGCCTGCTGGGTTTCGCCGGCGCCTTGAGTGTAGAAAATCTCCAGCACGAGCCCGTGCTTCTTGAAGAAGCCGGCATTTTGCCCGAGCTCGGAAAAGGAATTCTCCCACGTCCCTGCCAGTCCCCCAGCAATGCGCAATTTGTCCTGCGCGACGGCGGCGCAGTTCAAGCCGACGAGAAGCGCGCAGACGGGCATTGCCAACCTGAGACTAGGCTTGATCATGTCCCGTCCTCCGCTGCATGCGATCCGATCCGGTCCATTGAATCGGCGCGAGTTCGTCACGCTCGTCGGCGGCGCGGCGCCGGCTTTCCTGCAGTCGCCATCCTCGCAACCCATAGACGCTCTGGCAACGCCGAAATGCGCGCGCAAGACAAGATCGGGCTTGAATGGAGGCATCTCGAGGTTTCAAACTTAAACCACATCGAGTTCTCGGCCCGCACAGCGCCATGCCCAACGATTTGCACGTTCGCGCGCCGCCTGCTCTCGCGCTTTGCGTCGCGCGGATTGCAGTCTTTGCGGCGCGCGCCCTGCTTGGCACGCTTCTCATCGGCATGGTGCTGCTCAACGTTGCGAATGCGGCTTGCCGCTATTTGTTCAGCGTGGTGCTCATCGGGGCCGATGAGCTGCTGGTCTTCGGCATGATCTGGATGGTGATGATCGGCATGATTCTGGTCACGATCGACCGCCGCCACATTGCGCTCGATTTTCTCGTGAATCGGCTGGCGCCGCGCCCGCGCATCGCGCTCACCATGTTTCATCACCTCATTATCGCAATCGGTGCCTCCTATGCGGCCGTTCAGAGCCTAGAGTTCACTCGGCGGGTGGCGATGATCGGACAGACCAGCATGGCGATCGGCTTTCCCATGGTGTTCGCGCATTCGGCGCTGGTTGTGGGATTTGCGGGGACGGCGCTCGTGGCGGCCGCGCTAGTCGTGAGCGGCGGCACAGAGCTCGTCACCTCGCACCGTGCCGCGAAGGCCAAGCTACCATGATTTGGACGCTGGCAGTTCTGCCGATCGCGCTGCTGCTGCTCGGCACGCCCATTTTCGGAATCTTTCTGATCGGCGCGGTAGCGACATTCGTGTTGTTTCTGTCGGTGCCGCCGGTCGCGCTCCACCAGATCATGTTCGGCGGCATGGAGAACTACGCGTTGCTCGCCGTTCCGTTCTTCATTTTTGCCGGCGAATTGATGAGCGGCTCCGGCATCGCGCGACGCCTGATTGTCTGGGTTCTGGCGCTGATCGGTCGCATACCGGGCAGCCTCGGGGTTGCGACCGTCGGCGCGTGCACCTTGATCGGTGCGATTTCGGGCGCGAGCACCGCAACCGTGGCTGTGGTCGGGAAAACGCTTTATCCGAGCCTGATCCGCGACGGCTACAGCGCGCGGTTTGCCTCGGGTCTGCTCAGCTCGTCGGGCTCGATCGACATTGTGATCCCGCCGAGCATTGCCATGATCCTGTTCGGCATGGCGGCGGAGCAATCGATCGCAAAGTTGTTCGCGGCCGGCGTGCTGCCGGGATTGCTGATCGCCTTCATGATGTCGGGGTACGTCGTGATCATGGCGCTGCGGATGCGGGTTCCGACCCGAGGACAATTCGATTTCGCGCGGCTGCGGGCAGCCACGTGGGACGCGGGGCCCGCCCTGCTGATGCCCGTCTTCGTGCTTGCCGGGATTTATCTTGGCTGGTTTTCTCCGACCGAGGCGGGAGGTTTTGCCTGCCTCTACGCGATCCTGGTCGGGCGCTATGTCTACCGCGAGATGAGCTGGAGAGACGTGCTCGAGGCCGCCACGCAGGCGGCCATCATAACCGCCCAAATCCTGATCATCGTCGCGACCGCCGCGCTGTTCTCCTGGATCCTGACCATCAACGGGGTGCCGCAAGCCATTACCAGCGAGCTCACGGCTCTCAACCTGCCGCCATGGGGCTTCCTCATGGCGGTGAATGCCATCCTCCTGATCGCGGGATGCTTTCTCGATCCGACCTCGGCGATCATCGTGCTCACGCCGCTATTCATGCCGCTGGTCAAGGCACTGGGCGTCGATCCGATCCACTTCGGAATCGTCATGACCGTGAACATCGCCATCGGGATGTTCACGCCGCCATTCGGGTTGAACATCTTTGTCGCACAATCCGTGCTGGGCGTGCCGCTCGACACCATCTATCGCGGTGTGCTTCCATTCGCTGCCGTGCAGATCGCCGCGCTCTTGATCATTACCTACTGGCCCGGACTTTCACTGTATCTGACGGCCCTGCTCTGAAGCCTCAGGAGACGCACATGCCCGTCAACCGATTGCTGCGAGCGGCCTTGGCGGCTCTTGCCGTCACGGCTCTGGCGCCAGCGCGGCCGGTTGCGGCCCAGACCGTCATGAAGCTCGCCAACGCCACCATCAACGACGTGCAGCACGAGTGGCAAAAGCTGTTCGCCGCCGACCTGCAGAAACGCGTCGGCGACAAGGTCAAGACCGAGATCTATCCGGCGAGCCAGCTCGGCGCCATTCCGCGCATGGTGGACGGCGTGCTGCTTGGGACGATCGAGTCCTTCATCACCCCTACCGCCTTCCTGACGCCAACCGATCCACGCTTCCAGATTTTCGACGTGCCTGGCCTGTTCGCCTCGCCAGAGCACGTTCACGCTGTCATCCATGATCCCGCCTATCGCGATCACATGGAGACTATGTTTCTCAATCGCGGCCTTCGCATCATCGGCGCCATCTACAACAGCCCCACTGTGGTGCTCACCAAGCAGGCCGCGCCGACGCTTGAGGCGTTGAAGGGCATGAAGGTGCGCACATTTGCGTCGCCCTTGCAGATCGAGCCAATGAAAGCGATCGGTGCGATTCCGGTTCCGCTTGCTCTCACGGAGGTCATTCCGCAACTTCAGTCTGGCGGGCTCGACGGCATGCTTGCCGGCATGCCGATCCTCACCGCGTTCAAGTATTACGACGTGGCGAAATTCGTGACCGACCTGAACTTCGCGCAGATCATCAGCGTCGATGTCATCAACGAAGCATGGTTCCAGAAACAGCCCAAGGACGTGCAGGAGGCCATTCGCGCCGCCGGCCGAGCCGCGGAACAGCAGGCATTCCCGTGGGGCGTGGACAACGTGCAGAAGACAAACGAGCTATGGCTTGCCAACAAAGGCGAAATTCTCAAGCTGCCGCGGCAGGAGCAGGCCTCGATGATGCAGACCTTCGTTTCTCTCGGCACCAATATCGTTGCGCAAAATCCCGCGGTGAAGGCCGAGATGGAGAAGCTTCAAGCGCTTGTCGAGGCCAAACGGCCGAAGTGACTTCATCCTAGTGCCGCCGAGCGCTGTGCTAACCAAACTTGCGTCGCACAGAGGAGCCCCCCGATGACGATCATCGATTCTCAGGTCCACGCCTATGAGGCGAACACGCCCAAGCGGCCCTGGCACACTGTGCCGAACTGGCCCGATCACGTCACTGGTGACGAGATGGTGGCGGCGATGGACAAGGTCGGCGTCGACGGCGCGATCTTCATCTCCGCCTTCTCCATGTACCGCTACGACGCGAGTTATGCGGTGGAAGTGCAACGGGCCCATCCCGGCCGGTTCGCGATCGTCAAACCGGTCGATCCGGATGATCCGGCCGTCGGCGATGTCATCGCCGAGTGGAAGGAGACGCCGGGTGCGGTCGGCATCCGCATCATGATGACCAAGGAGGCACACCGCGACCGCGAACCGACTGACCCGGGCCTCGACCGCATCCTGCGCGCGGCCGTAAAGCACGACTTGCCCGTCAACATATTGTGCTGGGGCAACGTGGATGCGGGCACGGCGTTGATCGATCGTCATCCCGACACGCGCTTCATCATCGACCATCTGGCGATCCTTCAGCCCCGCACGCCACCGGCCCCGCCGCAGCCGTGGGCCGACCTGCCGAAGGTGCTGGACCTTGCCAAGCGCGAGAATGCGGTGATCAAGGTGAGCGGCGCCTGCACGCTGTCGCGGCAACCGTATCCATTCCCCGACATCTGGGATCCGCTCGCCCGCGTGTTCGATGCATGGGGTTTGGAGCGCTGCCTATGGGGCACGGACTGGACGCGCGCATACGCCGTGGTCAACTACGAGCAGGCGGTCGAGCCGTTCCTCGAGACCGACCGCCTGAGCGACAGTGAACGAGCGACGCTGATGGGCGGCGCGTGCGCCAAAGCCTATGGCTGGTCGCCGAGGAAACATTAGGTTGGTCGCTGCCCCGCGCAGGTACGAGAGGAGCACACCTATGAAGATCACCGTCCAAACCACTGCCGCGGCGCCCATCGAGCAAGTCTGGCGGGCCTATACGACTCCGGCGGAGATCAAGCAGTGGAACGCCGCATCTGATGATTGGCATACGACGGCTGCTTCCGTGGACTTGCGCGAGGGCGGCGCTTTCTCCTCGCGCATGGAGGCTAAGGACGGCAGCATGGGCTTCGATTTCGCCGGGACCTACACGAAGATCGTCAAGCACAAGCTGATCGAGTACTCGTTCGGCGATCGCATGGCGCAGGTCGAGTTCACCGCTGAACCCAAAGGCGTCGTCATCCGCGTCACCTTTGACAGCGAACCGACGCACTCCATCGAGCAGCAGCAAGGAGGGTGGCAAGCCATTCTCGACAATTTCGCCCGCCACGTTGAAGCCAATCAAAAGAAATCGTGAGTGTGGGTCGGAGCGGCCAATAACCGGAGAAACGATATGCGCGCTTGCGCCGCCGGCGCGATGATCGCGGCTGCGCTGCTCGCGACCGCCGCCGGTGCATCGGCGCAGAGCTATCCCGAGCGGCCCGTGCGCGTGCTGATCGCGTTTCCCGCCGGCGGCACCATCGACACGCTGGGCCGCATCATCGCGCAGAAGCTCACCGAAGCGTGGGGACAGAACGTCGTCATCGAGAACCGTCCGGGCGCCGGCGGCAACATCGGCGCCGCCGCCGCGGCGAAGTCGGCGCCTGACGGCTACACGCTCCATCTCGGCGCGCAAACGCTCGCGGTGAACGTGACGCTGCAACCGAGCACGGAGTTTGATCCGGTCAAGGACTTCGATCCCATCATGCTGGTGGCCACCGCCCAGGACGTGCTGCTGGTGCCGCCGAATTCGCCGTTTCGCTCGGTCAGGGAGCTCATCGATTACGCCAAGGCGCATCCCGGTGAGTTGAACTACGCCTCGCTCGGCACCGGCACCAGCGGGCACCTCGCCACCGTCATGTTCAGCGAGCTTGCCGGCATCAAGCTCCAGCATGTGCCCTATACCTCGGTGTCGCAGGCGACGACCGACGTCATCTCCGGCCGCATCGCGGTGTTTCTGCCCACCCTCGGCGGACATCTGGGCAACGTCGCGGCCGGCCGCATGCGCGCGCTGGCGGTGTCGGGGACAACGCGCGCCACGCAGCTTCCCGATGTCCCGACCTTCAACGAGCTCGGCGTCAAGTTCGTGGACGAAACCAGCTGGTATGCGCTGTTCGCGCCCAGGAGCACGCGCAGGGACATCATCGTCAAGGTCAATGCCGAGCTCGAGCGCATCCTCGCGCTGCCCGACGTCAGGGAGAAAGGCGTCACGCTCGGCTACCGGTACATCGGCGGCCCGCCGGAAAAGCTCGCCGCGTTTCTCAACAGCGAGATCGCCAAATGGGCGGAGGTCGCGAAGCGCGCGGATTTGAAGTGAGCTTCATGCGGGCGGGGGGAGTTCGCATCACTGATTGAGCTGAATGCCGAGCCCGCGCACGATCTGACCCCAGCGTTCGATCTCGTCTGCATTGAACTGGGCGAATTCGTCGCGCGTCGTCGCGCGCGCTTCGAATCCGAGCGGCTCGACCCGAGCGGCAAAGTCGGGGGACTTCACGATCTGCACCAGCTCGCGATTGAGCCGGTCCAGAACCGGCTGCGGCGTTCCGGCCGTGGCGTAGAGACCGGCCCAGAACGAACTGATGAGCTTGGGCCATCCCAGCTCCACGGTCGTCGGCACGTCTGGCAGCAACTTCAAGCGCCGGTCGCTCATGATCGCGAGCGCCCGCAGCTTGCCCGCCACGATGAAGGTTAACGCGTCCGGAACGGAGGGAAACATCACCTGCAGCCGTCCGCCGAGGAGATCGTTGGCCGCCGGCCCCTGCCCTCGGTACGGAACGTGGATGATGTCCGCGCCGGTTTCGGTCTTGAACAGCTCGCCGGCAAGATGCGTCGGCGAGCCGATTCCGGATGATCCGTAGCTTGCATTGCCAGCGTCCGCCTTCAGCGATGCGATCAGCTCGGCCAGCGTGTTGCCCTTGAAGTTGATGCCTGGGACGATGAGTTGGGGAAAAACGGTTATGAGCGTGAGCGGCGCGAAATCCTTGACCGGATCATATTGAAGCTTGGAATAAAGGCTGACATTGATCGCATGCGTTCCGACCGAACCAACCATCAGCGTATAACCGTCGGGCGGCGCGTGGGCGACGTCCACCGCGGCGAGCGCGCCGCTCGCCCCTGGCTTGTTGTCCACGATCACCGGCTGTCCCAGCACCTTCGCCAGTTCGTCCGCGACGATGCGTACCTGCACGTCGGCACTGCCCCCGGCGGGAAACGGAACGACGATGCGGAGCCTTCGCGTGGGCCAATCCTCGGCACCCGCCACGCCCGCAAATGTTGCCAGCAGCAGGAACAAAAGCCCGGCTCGAACGATCTTCATGCCATCAACTCCGTAAAGACGCCAGAGCGCGATGACGATTCGAAGTCATGCGCCGTTGCCACTGCGCCGCCGCGATATTGATGACAGACAACCGACCGTTGTGCCTAGCGAGTCCCTTCGCGGCGGGATGACATGTTCGGCCGTGAAGCGCGCGCCCAAATATGGTGACACGAGAGCTTCACAGTCTGGTTTTAGGCTGTACGCCCATTGTGGATAACGTGAGGGCTGGTCATGAATGTTTCTACGGCGACTGGCGGTATGCGCATTCATGATGAGGCCGCGGACGATGACGTGATGGACTCCGTCGCCAATGCCGTGCGCGATGCCGCGAACAACGCCGTGCAGCACGCCGCGGTGGTCAAGGATGCGGTTACCGAGACGGGCCTCATTCGATCGGTTTCGCGCATCAGCTATAGCGTTGCTTACGCGATCGCCTTCGGGATCGTCTATCCCGCGGTATTCGTGACCCAGTTTCTGCCGCAGGACAATCCGGTGATGGATGGGTTGGGCGACGGCGCCCGCGCGGCGATTGATGCCGCAGGTGCCTGATCGGCGTGCCTCGCCGCTCGCGAAGCATCGGTCGCGGCAATCTCGTAGCCGGTGCCATCGAGAGAAAGAATGCGATGTATGATGGTCCGATGGCGGGCGGACCCGTCGTAAAGGCCGTATCCGACATCAGGGTCCTGTTCCCCGAGGCCGGCGTTATCCGGGTCGAAAGCGAGAGAATGTTTTCTGCGCTGGACGGGGCGCTGTGCCGGCGCTTTCTTCAGGCAGCGCTGCAACTGCCTGCGATCGAGGATGCAACATTCGCGCCGGCCCGGACGCCGTCCGTGGATCTGCGATACAATGAAAGCCGGCACCGCCGAAAGAAGGTCCTGGACGAGTTGGCCCTGGCCCTCAGCGGCAGCGCGCACGCTCGCAAGCCCATGGCGGTTACCGCCTTCGTCGCTGCGCGCGATCGACACGGTGTGGTGCGCTACAGGCGCTATGCCGGCCGCATCACAGGATGGCGCGCCGAGCGCGAGCGGGTCGGTGCCATCAGGCTCAACAACCCTGTGCTACATCGCAAGCGCGTGCTGTGCGACGCGGTCGAACGCGAGTTGATGAGCGTCCTCGGCGTGAACCGATACAACACCGACGCGGTGACGTGCCGCGTGGACATCGAATACGACCCGCGAAAAATCAGCGCGGCGCAGCTCATCGAAATCCTCGACACGGCACTCGTGACGACGGAGCATCCCGCCCAGCTCGACAAGGTCGACCGGGAATTCACTATCTGCACGGCCTCGCTGCCGCTCGCCGCTCTGGCGCAGTTCGCGGTCCCGGCGCTGCTGCCGGTGTCCGCGGCGCTGTTCGTTTACACCGCACTGCCCAGTTTCAAAGGCGCCTGGAGAGTTGTGACGAAAGAACGGCGGCTCGGCGTCGATGTGCTGGATTCAATAGTTGTTCTGGCATGCCTTGGCACCGGGCAGGTCTTCCCCGGCGCCATCCTGTGCTGGTGTCTTTCGTTCGGACGCTTCCTGGTAGGCCGTACTGAGGATCGTTCGAAGAAGATGCTGCTCGGCGCGTTCGGCAAGCAGCCGCGCTTTGTCTGGCTGTTGGTGGACGGCGAAGAAATCCAGGTTTCGCTCGAAAAGCTGAACGAGGGCGACGTCGTGGTCGTGAATACCGGCGAGGTCGTGCCGGTGGACGGCATCATCGTCGAGGGGTTGGCGATGATCGACCAGCATGCGCTGACAGGTGAATCGACGCCCGCCGAGAAGGGGATCGGCGATCAGGTATTCGCGTCCACCGTCATGGTGGCCGGCAGGATTCTCGTCTCGGTGGAGAAGTCGGGCGAGGCGACCGCAACCGCAAAAATCGCGCAGATCCTCAACGACACCGCGGGCTACAAGCTCGCCTCGCAGCAAAGAGGCGAACAATTGGCTGACAAGGCGGTCATCCCGACCCTAGCGGTCGGGGCGCTCGCACTCGGCACAATGGGTCCGCAGGGCGCGGCCGCCGTGCTCAACAGCGATATGGGCACCGGCATCCGGATGGCGGCCCCGCTGGCGATGCTGTCGACGTTGGCGCTGTGCTCGCAGCGCGGCGTGCTGGTGAAGGATGGCCGCGCGCTGGATCTACTCTGCGAAATCGACACGGTGCTCTTCGACAAGACCGGCACGCTGACGCGTGAGCGCCCGGAGGTCGGGAGGATCATTGCTGTCAATGGCCATGGGGTGGCAGACCTATTGCGTTATGCTGCAGCTGCCGAACACAGGTTCCATCACCCGATCGCACGCGCCATCCTCGACAAGGCGCAAGAGGAACGGCTGGATATTCCGCGCATCGACACGGCGCAATTCCGGGTCGGCCATGGCATCACCGTCGACGTCGAGGGTCGCAGAATCCGCGTCGGCAGTCGCCGCTTCATGGAACTGGAGGGCGTTGCGCTGACGCCGGAGATCACTGCCGCGCTCGACGAGGTCCATCGCGAGGGGCACGGCATGGTGATGGTGGCGGTCGACGACACGCTCGGCGGCGCACTGGAGTTGCGCGCCTCGCTCCGGCCCGAGGTGCCCGAGATCATCAAGGGACTGCGCGCCCGCGGCATCCGGCACATCGCGATCATCTCCGGCGATCACGAGGTGCCGACACGAAAGCTGGCCGCGGAGCTCGGCATCGACCGCTATTTCGCGCAGGTTCTTCCCACGGAAAAGGCCGACTACGTCGAGAAATTGCAGAAGGAAGGCCGGAAAGTCTGCTTCGTTGGCGACGGCATCAACGACGCCATCGCCCTGAAGAAGGCGAACGTCTCGGTCTCCCTGCGCGGCGCCACATCGATCGCGACCGACACGGCGCATGTGGTGTTCATGGAGCCCGGGCTCGGCAAGCTCTGTGAATTGCGCGACATCGCCAGCGACCTGCAGCGCAACGTTCGCATCAGCTGGGGGTTGATCCTGGCGCCAAACATCCTCTGCATCGTTGGGGTGTTCACGCTTGGCTTCGGGATCGCCGCTTCCGTGCTGACCAACAATGTGGCGGCGCTGGGCGCGTTGCTCAACGGCGTGCGGCCGATGCGAAAGGTCGCCGCGTACGAAGCCGAACGGCGCCATCTGCTCGAATTGCAGTTGCGGCAGAGCGGCTTTCTCGATGCGGTGCAGGCGCCGACCGAGGCGACCGAGCGACGGCGCAATCA